>OLFV01001342.1_pt1 | contig 24144 bp, 17 predicted proteins | sample 1605551 | NCBI WGS metagenome assembly OLFV01 (sample SAMEA3888922, study PRJEB22519) | human gut metagenome | biome: human gut; feature: human-associated habitat; material: faeces | place: Denmark | collected 2011
AACCTACCATGGCTTTTATCGAGACAAACAACATCAAAGGCGATGTCTTCGGTGGCATCACAGCCGGTATCGTGGCACTCCCACTTGCACTGGCATTCGGTATTCAAGCATTTAGTGGCGTTGACAGTCCTGAAGCATCCAGCATGGGTGCCCTTGCAGGTCTTGTCGGAGCTACATTGCTCGGTTTCTTTGCAGCCCTCTTTGGCGGCACTCACTCACAGATTTCCGGTCCTACCGGCCCTATGACCGTCATCACCGCTTCCATCGTGAGCGGAGCATGGGCAAGTTCGCAGGGTAACATCTCTGCTGTAATCCTCTCCATGTCGCTTGCCGGCATCTTCTGCGGACTGTTTCAGATTATCTTCGGACTCATCCGCATCGGTAAATACGTGCGCTACATCCCTTATCCTGTGCTCTCTGGATTCATGAGCGGCATCGGTGTCATCATCATCCTCCAGCAGATTTACCCTATCATAGGCAAGAAATCACCTGCTGGCACACTGGATATGATTATCAATTTCCCTGCTGCTCTGGCGGACGGAGTGAGCGTTATTGCCCTTGCTCTCGGACTTGCTTGCATCTCGCTCATCGTCCTTGTGCCAAAGGTAACTAAGAAGGTGCCTGCCACTCTCGTTGCTCTTATCGCTGTGACCGTGGTTTCCCTCTTCACAAACCTCGACTCTTCTCTGACCATCGGCAATATTCCTGCTGGTCTTCCTATGCCTTTCTTCACAAAGGTGCAACTGGATGGCATCGACTGGGCAGCAGTACTTGAGGCTTCTCTCGTCCCTGGTCTGACACTTGCTGGACTTGGTAGCATCGACACTCTGCTCACTTCTGTGGTTGCAGACAATATCACCAAGACCAAGCACAACTCAAATCAGGAACTCATAGGTCAGGGTATCGGTAATGCAGTGGCAGGATTGTTTTGCGGTCTTGCTGGTGCTGGCGCTACTATGCGTACTGTGGTGAATGTAAAGTCTGGCGGTCGCACTCAGATTAGCGGTATGATACACGCTGTCCTTCTGCTTGCCATCCTTCTCGGACTTGGTTCTTTGGTAAAATATGTTCCACTTTCAGTTCTCGCAGGTATCCTTATCACCGTAGGATGGGGCATCATCGACTTCCGTGGATTTAAGGATATCCTCCGCATTCCTAAGTCTGACGCTTTCGTTATGATGGTGGTATTCCTCATGACTGTATTTGTTGACCTGCTCACCGCTGTGGGAATCGGCATGGTAATCGCTTGCGTTCTCTTCATGAAGCGTGCTGGTGACCTCGTAGAAAACAGCTATAGCGCTAAGGCTCTCGACACATTCGACAAGGAAAGCCCATGGGAAGACGAGAAAGATATTCCAGAAGAAATTCGCAATCGCATATACATCGAGCGTCTCGATGGTCCTATCTTCTTCGGTAGTATCACTGGTTTCCAGCGTGTTATGCACGATATTCCTACCAATGTGAAGATTGTCATCATCCGTATGCGTCGCGTTCCTTTCATGGACCAGAGCGGTGTTTACGCTATGGAGACTGCTATCAAGGACCTGCAGGCTCAAGGTGTAAAGGTGCTTATAACCATCATACAGCCTCAGCCACGATATATGCTTGAGAATCATCATATTATTCCTATCCTCATCCCTAAGGAGAATACTTTCGAGACCTTCGAGGAATGTACTGAATATCTCAAAGGTCTGTAATCGACTGATGGTTTTGTCATTTGGTGGTTATATTGTTTTGTAGATTGATTGAATGCAGTCATTATGTGCAACTTATCAAACAACGAAATAACAAAACAACATAACCACCAAACAAACAGACAACATAACCATTTTTTAATCAAAATAAAATAAATCATCCCTTCCCATACTCACGATTAAGAGTATGAAAAGGGATGATTTGTTTTCTCATTTTGCAATAAAATCAGGACGGCACTTTCAGAAAAGTATCAATACGCTTAATGCCCTTTTCGGTGCAAACGCCACGCAGGAGACTGCATACAAAACTGAGAAATATCTCTTTCATGTCATAAGGTTTATAATCATCTTCAATGCGGAAGAGCATGTGCATATCACGGGAAATCTTTACAAGCAAATCGTAATTCACATCATCGCGGAAATAACCTTCTTCTATTCCTTTTGCAAAGAACTCCTGATACTTGTCTTCATCTTGTCCTCGTATCACTTTAAACCTCGCCGAGAGTCCAGGATAACGCGACAACTCACTAAAGAACAGCGGATTGGTATTAGCATACATCTCTGTATGCAGACGCAAAAACTCAAGCAGGAGATCCATTATATCATCCGTCTGCTTGGCAAAGAGCTCCATCTTCGTCTCCCACTCCCTGTAAGAATCCACTAAGACATCAAACAGGAGTTCCTCCTTATTCTGGTATGTTTCATAAAGAGTACGCTTGCTTATCTTCAAGGTTGAAGCAATATCATCCATCTTCACGGCTTTGATACCATGAAGTGAAAAGGCCTTTCTTGCCACTGGAAGTATCTGCTGCTTCAAGTGTCTGTGCCTATTGGTCTGACTTTCTTGCATAGGCAATAATGGGAAGATTAAGGTAAAACTTTCAATTCAAGATTATTGGCATTTCTCAGAGATGCCACTTATATCGCTCATCTATATCATTTTGCCCACAAAGTGAGAACGCTTCACGGCAATCTTACTTTGTGGGTAAATATTCAAAATAGGCAACTATTGTTTAAAATGGAAGGTCGTCAGCGCCACCATCTGCTGTTGCCTCCGGCTGTGCAGGGAATGGAGCAGCAGGATTTACAGTATTGTCAGCTACTGGAGCCTGAACTGGAGCGGCAGCAGCTACTGTTCCTGGAAATGGATTCTGTACAGCAGCAGCGGCATTTGGATCCACCTGACGAACATCAAATGCACGAACACTGTTAAACCAACGTCCGTTATACTCATGAGCATCAATATCGAAAGCCACAAGAACTTCCTGACCGATCTGGATATTGAAGCGCTGAAGGCGGTCCGCTCCAAATACTGAGAAGACCATCTTTCTTGGGTATGTGTCATGGGTCTCAATGACAAAATCCTGAGCTACCCACTCACCACGCTGACTTGTACCACTACGCTGTGGCAGAGCTGTTATCACTTTTCCTTGTAATTCCATATTTTATATTATATATAAGTTTCTTGCTAATTATTGGGAATTTCTGTTTTTCACACATTCCGTCTGCGAAATTACTAAAATATTTTTAATTTAGACAAATTTCATGCGATTATTTTTCTAATTATGCCAAAACTTTTGTATCTTTGTAACCTAAAACGGAAAGAAATAAAAATTAAAAAAAATATAAACTATGAGATTCTCACTTTCAAGTACTGCACTTAGCAGCAAACTCAACATCCTAAGCAAAGTAATAAGCCCTAAGAACTCTATTTCCATTCTGGAGTGCTTCCTCTTTGATATAAAGGATGGAAAACTGACACTCACCGCTTCCGACAACACAAATATGATGAACTGCACTATGGATCTCATCGAATATGATTCTGATGGTTCATTCTGCGTACCTAACCGCATCATGCTCACTTCTGTAAAGGAACTTGCAGAGCAACCTATCGTCTTTGACGTAAACCTCGAAGATAATAGCATAAAGATGAACTATATGAATGGCTCATACCGCATCTTCGGACACAGCGCTAACGAGTATCCTCGCATGAAAGGACTTGAAGGAGACTATACCTCAACTGTCCTCCCTTCGGAAGTTTTGATCAACAACATCAACCGCACACTCTTTGCTACCGCACAAGACGAGCTCCGAATGGTAATGAATGGCCTCTACTTCGACCTCAAAGAAGACTATATGGCCATCGTAGCAAGTGATGGACATAAGCTTGTAAGAAATCGTATCTATGGTTGCAAGACCGAGATTCCTGCTTCATTCATCCTGCCAAAGAAGCCTGCTACATTGCTGCGCACTGTGCTTGCCGCTGATGGTTCGGACGTTACTATCCGCTTCAATCAGTCTAATGCGGAGGTAATATATAATGATGGTATGCTCTCCTGCAGACTTATCGAGGGCAAATACCCTAACTATAACAGTGTTATTCCACAGGACAATCCTAACCGTCTCACTATTGACCGCAAGGCTCTTATCAGTGCTCTGCGTCGAGTTATGCCTTTTGCAAGTGAAAGTACACAGCTTGTGAAACTCAGAATCGAATACAACAGTCTCGAAATCAATTCTGAGGACATCGAATTTGCCACAAGTGCTCGTGAGAATGTGGTGTGTGAATACGGCGGTATGCCTATGAGTATCGGATTCAAAGGCAGCGCTCTCTATGAGATTTGCAACAATCTGACCTCTGATGAGATAGTAATCGAGCTCGCTGACCCAGGTCGAGCTGGCATCATCTCTCCTGCACAGCAGCCTGAAGGCGAAGACGTGCTCATGCTTATCATGCCTATGCTTCTCAACGACTAAAGTCTTTGATTGATATGGACTATAGTTCTTGATTGAAAATGGCTATGCTTTTGATTGGCAAAAAATATATTTGCAATCATCAATAGTTAAAAAATTATTTATCAAAAACTATAGTCATGTTTTTCAACAACTGAGCAAGGTAATATATAGAACATTATTATTGGGTGGTAATCTACTATTCCACCTCACTACAATGAAACTTAATCTCACTAAACCATTGGTCATCTTCGACCTTGAGACGACCGGTCTGGACATAAGCAAAGACAGGATTATCCAGATTTCATACATCAAGGTAATGCCTGACGGCACAGAGAAAAGAGGCAATCACCTCGTCAATCCTGAGCGTTCTCTACCCCAATTGGTAGTCGAACTGACAAGTATCACTGACGAGATGCTGGCTGACAAACCTACTTTCAAGCAGATTGCAGCCACTTTAGCACACGAATTTGAGGGCTGCGACTTCGCCGGTTTCAACTCAAACCGTTTCGATGTGCCTATGCTTGCTGAGGAATTTCTCCGTGCAGGGCAGAATTATGACTTCTCCCGCTGTCGTCTCATCGACGCACAGACCATTTTCCATAAGATGGAACGCAGAAATCTTGCAGCCGCATATAAGTTCTATTGCGGCAGAAAGATGGAAGATGACTTCCAAGCACACCTTGCTGACCAAGATACAGAAGCGACATACAGAGTGCTTCAGGGCGAACTTGACATGTATGCTCCTGGCAAACAGGAAGAGGAAGAGCGTCAATTAGAGAATGATATGGACGTTCTGAATGAGTTCTCACGCCAAAATGATAACGTCGATTTCGCTGGAAGACTGGTTTGGGGCGATGTGAAAGGACCTGATGGAAAGCCTCTTCTCGATAAAAACGGAAAGCCACGAAAGCAGGAATACTTCAATTTCGGAAAATATAAAGGCTTCACAGTGGCTGACGTATTGCGTCGCGATCCGGGTTATTTCAGTTGGATGATGGCTGGTGACTTCCCTCTTGAGACCAAACAATGGATGACTCGCATCAGAATGCGTGAGTCTGGACTCATGGGAAAGTAAGTCACTAAGCGCATTTTACGCCATTATTATATGCACATTACTGTATTATAAAGCGCATTTTGCAACATTATAAAGTGATGCTTACTATATTATGAAGTGCATTTTACAACATTATAATAAGTAAAAAAGAATTGACTGTACTCGGAAAAAATAACTCATTGATACGTACCATCGCTGTTATGGCGATGGTATGGTCATGTATTGTCCCTGCTTCAGCACAGGAATTGCTGGCTAAATTCACAGTCAACCGAAACGCAGTGCAGGGCACCGACAATGCTGTCTTTGAGAAATTCAAGGAGACTATCGAAGACTTCGTCAATCACAAGCAGTGGACCAACCTGCATTTTCAGGAGCATGAACGCATTCCTTGCAACTTTAATATCACGGTAAAGAAATACAATTCAGAGACGAACCTTTGGACTTGTACCGCCATGATACAGGCAAGTCGCCCGGTATTCAATAGTTCCTACACCACCACATTCTACAGTAATAATGATGGAGACTTCAATTTCGAGTTCTCACAATTCGACCAACTGGAGTTTAATGAGGACGTAATAGACAATCAACTGACCGCTCTCATAGGCTATTATGCCTTCCTTATCATAGGACTTGACCTCGAAACATTCTCTCCTAACGGTGGAGAAGAGATATTGCAACGCTGCATGAACCTTACCAATAATGCGCAAAATCTCGCATTTTCAGGATGGAAAGCATTCGATAATTCCAAAAATCGCTTCGCAATAATCAATGATTACCTCGATGGTGCCATGGCTCCGTTCCGCCAACTGCAATATGATTACTACCGAAAAGGACTGGACGAAATGGCTAACAACGTGGAACGTGGACGCACAGAGATTACCACTACCATAGAGAATAATCTGAAAAAGGCACATAATGACCGTCCTCTTTCGCTGTTACCACAAATCTGGACGGAATTCAAGAAAGACGAACTTGCCAATATATATAAAGGTAAAGGAACACAAAAGGAGAAAGAAAGCATATATGAAATTCTCCAAAGCATCAATGCTTCACAAAATTCCCAATGGGAAAAGATCAAACAGTAAACCATGCTTAAGCTATTACAAATAAAAAACTTTGCCCTCATCGACTCCTTAGACATTGAGTTTGACGCAGGATTCTCAGTCATTACGGGTGAGACAGGCGCCGGAAAAAGTATCATTCTCGGTGCTATTGGGTTGCTTATGGGACAACGTACCGACTCAAAAGCCATCAAGTCAGGAGCTCAGAAATGCACCATCGAAGCACATTTCGACCTCTCTAAGTATGGCATCAGCAAATGGTTTGAGGATAATGACATAGACTTCGACCCAGAAGACTGCATCATTCGTCGCGAACTGACAGCGGCTGGAAAGAGCAGAGGCTTTATCAATGACACGCCTGCCACCATACATCAGATGCGACAACTTGGCGAAATGCTCATGGATGTCCACTCCCAGCACCAGAATCTCCTGCTGCAAAAGGAGGATTTCCAACTCAATACCGTAGATATCATTGCGCAAAACACTCTTGAAAGGAATGCTTTCACCAAGGCTTTCAAAGCCTATCATGAAGCAGAAACTACTCTGGAGCGCCTTCGTCAGCAGATATCAGAGTCACAACGCAATGAGGAATTTATGCGTTTCCAGCTCAATGAACTGACAGAAGCTAACCTTTCAGAGGGCGAACAGGAAGACCTGGAGAATGAAAGTCGCAGTGCATCGCACACAGAAGATATCAAGGCTGCCCTTTATGAAGCCACCGAATTGCTCTCTGGTGATGATAATGACATCGTGGGAAACCTGAAAACGGTGTGCTCACGCATTGATTCCATTTCTCAACTATACCCAAAAATCAGCGAGATAAATGATCGATTAGCCTCTGCTTACATAGAGATAAAGGATATTGCTTCGGAAGTCAGCTACGCATTGGATGATGTTGACTTTGATCCTCAAAGGCTTGAGCAAATCAATGAGCGCCTTGACACTATATATTCTCTCCAACGTAAATACAACATGAATACGGTGGAGGAACTCATTGAAGAAAGAAACAGACTGCAAAAGGCTGTAGATGTGATAGACAATTCTGACATAGAACTGACTACACAGACCGAACTTGTGGCAAAACTCAAAGCTATTGCAATGGAAAAAGCAAGCATTTTGAGCAAGACGAGGCACAAGTCAGCCAAGATTATCGAAAAGGAAATACACGAAAGACTCGTCTCCCTCGGAATGCCAAACGTGCAATTTGCCGTCGAGATAAAGGCTGGAGAAATGGGACACGATGGTATTGACCACATCGCTTTCCTCTTCTCAGCTAATAAAGGCATGGCTATGCGTCCTGTATCTCAAGTGGCTTCTGGTGGCGAAATAGCGAGAGTGATGCTCTCTCTCAAGGCTATGATAAGCGGAGCAATAAAGCTTCCTACCATAATCTTTGATGAAATAGACACTGGTGTCAGTGGTAAAATGGCTGAAAAGATGGCTGAGATAATGCTGCAAATGGGCAAAGCAGACCGTCAAGTGCTCAGTATCACGCACCTTCCACAAATCGCCGCCAGAGGAACAGCACACTATAAGGTGGAGAAACACGACACTGAAGATGGCACAACATCCATCATGCGTCGCCTGACAGAGGAAGAAAGAGTGCAGGAAATAGCACAGATGCTGAGTGGAGAAAACATCTCTGAAGCTGCTATTATCAATGCAAAGGAATTGCTTTACAAGAACAAATAACCATACTTTATTCTTTGTTGATTTATGATTTTGGCGTTTTAAGGTCGAATTGTTTACAACAAAAGCATGCAATATAAGCCTGTCAATATGAACATCAAAAACATAAAGCGACAAGACAACTAAACAACCGACAACAAAAAGATGAAAAAGATAATCGCAATAGTCATGCTTTTCGCCTGCGTAATGCCTGTGATTGCGCAGTCATCACAGGTAAAGAAAGCGGCAAAAAACGTCTTCAAACTCACTACATTCAATGAGGAAGGCAAACTACTCCATACAAGTTATGGAATTTTTACTGGCGCTGACGGCACAGCTCTGAGCTCTTGGGAAGCTTTTGTAGGCGCTTCATCTGCTAATGTCATTGATGCTCAAGGCAGGAAATATGACGTTGACTGCCTCATTGGTGCCAATGAGATATATAATGTCTCCAAGTTCCGCGTCATAATCCCAGAAGGAAAGAAGATGCAGATTACCCCTGCGGTAGTTAGTACCACTCCTGTGGCAGTAGGAGGCGAGTGTTGGCTGGTGGAATATGATATAAAGAATCCGGTGATAAAGCGCTTTTCTCCGTCTATTGTCGAAACTTTCGACCAGAATTTGCCTTACTACACCTTCGAGCAGACTGCACCTGACGAACTTGCAGGCTCGCCTTTCCTCAATCCCAACGGCGAATTGATGGGTCTCATGCAGCCAGCCAGCAAGCGCACAGACCTATATTGTCCAAGTGCTCAGTATGCTATGTCAATGACAGTAAACGGACTTACCGCCAATCAGGCTACCATTCGCCAGACAAATATGCGAGTGGCTTTGCCAGAAGATTTCCAGCAAGCACTGCTTGCTCTCATGATGTCGCAGAGCAGAAGCACCGCAAAGAACTTGATAGCCAGCGCTGATGAGTTTATCAATCGATTCCCTACAGCATACGAAGGCTATGAGACCAAGGCTGCAACGCTCACTGACAAGGGCGAATACGCACAGGCTGACCAGGTGATGAAGGAAGGAATAGAGAAGAGTGAGAAGAAAGACGAGGCACATTTTGCCTTCTCTCGCATTATTTACAATAAGATAATACTGAGCAATGACTCTACTTTCACCACCTGGACTCTCGGCAAAGCGATAGAGGAAATTGATGCTGCGTACGCTATCAATCCGCTTCCTGCCTACACTCTCCACAAGGCTAAGATACTGTATGCACAGAAGGATTATGAAAAAGCCAGCGAACTCTTCGTCAATGTCAGCAAGACGAATATGCGAAGTGCAGAAAGTTTCTTCTCTGCAGCTTTGTGCCAGCAGAACATTAAAGCGCCAAAAGAGACTGTAATAGCATTGCTTGACAGTGCAGTAGCATGTTTTTCAGAGCCTTACAGAGCTGATGCCGCTCCATATTTCTTTGCTCGTGCGCAATATCTTGACGAGGTAGGAATGTCACGTAAAGCCGTTACCGACCTCTATACTTACGAGAAAATCATGAAAGGACGTCTCAATGCAAACTTCTATTATATGCGTGAGCAGACCGAAATGCGTTGCCGTCTGTTCCAACAGGCTATCGAAGACATTACCAAAGCCTGCGAACTTGCTCCTAACGAGGGCACTTATCACGCTGAGAAAGCATTGATATATGTTCGTGTAAACATGCTGGACGAGGGCATGCAAGCTGCTAAAGAGTGCGTAGCTAAGTTCCCTGACTATGGTGATGGACACGCTATACTCGGTCTTGCACTCATACAGAAGGGTAAGAAAAAGGAAGGTTTGGCTGAATTAGATAAGGCAAAATCTCTTAATTCGCAAATGGCTCAGCCACTTATTGATAAGTATGGAAAATAATAAATAAGTAATGTGTATTAAACATTTACTTCACATATTACCTACTTACCATATTTATTTACCAATACCAGTAGGCTGTCAACCTACATAATATATTTTTTTCATCCCACTTTTTTTAATATACATGGAAATAAAAAAGTCAGAATTCAAGATAAGCGCAGCGAAATTATCGCAGTGCCCGAAAGATAATATGATGGAGTTTGCCTTCATCGGCAGAAGTAATGTGGGCAAATCCAGCCTTATCAATATGCTTTGCAACCATAAAGGCCTTGCAAAGACTTCCGCGACACCTGGTAAGACCCTGCTCATCAACCATTTCACAATCAATGATTCATGGTATATCGTTGACCTTCCAGGCTATGGTTTCGCCAAAAGGTCGAAGAAAGTGCAGGATGATATCACAAAGATGATTTCTACATACATCCTTCAGCGCGAGCAGTTGGTCAACGTATTCCTCCTTATCGACATCCGTCATGACCCTCAGAAGATAGATCGCGAGTTCATGGACTGGCTCGGAGAGAACGGCGTACCTTTCTGTATCATCTTCACAAAGGCAGACAAGCTCGGTCCGGTGAAGGCGAAATCGAATGCAGACAAATACATGAAGACCCTCCTTGATGTATGGGAAGAGCTTCCTCCTTATTTCATTTCTTCTTCAGAAAAGAAACAAGGACGTGAGGAAATCCTCGACTATATCGACATGATAATCAATGCTCCTGCCGTGGAAGAAGAGTAAATCTGGAGAAATCAAGCATCATACATCACGTAATCTACTGTATATTAACGCTCTGACAGCAAACGAGCATCTGGGTAATACTCATCTAAGTCTGTCTTGTCAGCATCTTACATATTACATTCTTCACATTTCATTCTTCATTCAAATAAATGCAACCACTATTAGATATCCAGAACGTCAGCAAGAGATTTGGCGAGAGAGTGCTCTTTGAGGACATATCTTTCTCCATCGGAGAGGGTCAGCGCGTCGGTCTTATTGCGCAAAATGGAACAGGAAAAACGACACTTCTCTCAATGCTTACAGGCGATGAGAGTTGTGATTCCGGTGCTATCATCTACCGAAACGGGATAAAAGTGGGGTATCTCAGACAGGAACCAAAGTTTCCTGAAGGCGCTTCCGTGCTCGAAGCTTGCTTCCACGGAGTGGATTTCGATGATGATGCCCAACTGAAAGCTAAGCAGATACTTACCCAACTCAGGATAAAAGACCTCAATCAGCCTATAGCTCAACTGAGTGGCGGACAGCAGAAAAGAGTCGCTTTGGCTCAGGCTCTGATTTCAAACCCTGACCTTCTCATCCTTGATGAGCCTACAAACCACCTCGACCTTGAGATGGTGGTCTGGCTCGAAGGCTTCCTCTCTCGTGGAAACCGCTCACTCCTTATGGTCACTCACGACAGATATTTTCTCGATAATGTCTGTTCTGTCATCTTAGAGCTCGACAATAAGACCATCTATTCATACAAAGGCTCCTACTCCTACTATCTGGAGAAGCGCCAGCAGAGGATTGATGCCACACGTGCTAACATAGAGCACGCCAACAATCTCTATCGTCGCGAACTGGAATGGATGCGTCGTCAGCCTCAGGCACGTGGACATAAGGCTCGCTATCGTGAGGAAGCTTTCTACGAACTGGAGAAAGTAGCCAAGCAACGTATCGAAGAACGCCAAATCAGACTGAAGGCAAGCAACGTATATATCGGCTCCAAAATATTTGAATGCCAATACGTTTCAAAGGCTTTCCCAGCAAGAGATGACGCTTCTTCTGAAGGAAAAACCATACTGAAGGACTTCTATTACAACTTTGCCCGCTTTGAAAAGATGGGCATTGTGGGCAATAATGGCACTGGAAAATCCACTTTCCTCAAGCTTCTTCTTGGCATTGAGCCTGTGGACTCTGGTAAATTCGACATCGGAGAGACCGTAAAATTCGGATATTTCTCACAGGAAGGATTGCAATTTGATGAAAGTCAGAAGGTTATTGACGTCGTAAGGGACATAGCAGACTACATAGATCTCGGTCAAGGACGCCATCTGACAGCCTCACAGTTTCTCCAGCATTTCCTCTTTTCACCAGAACAGCAGTATAATTACGTCTATAAACTGTCGGGAGGCGAAAAGAGAAAGCTCTATCTCTGCACCGTATTGATGCGCAATCCTAATTTCCTCGTACTCGACGAGCCAACAAACGACCTCGACATCAAGACCTTACAGATTCTCGAAGAATATCTGCAAGACTTTCCTGGTTGTGTCATTGTGGTCAGCCACGACCGTTATTTCATGGATAAAGTGGTGGATCATCTGCTGGTCTTCAGAGGTGAAGGCGAGATAAAGGACTTCCCTGGCAATTACACACAGTATCGAGAATGGCAAAAGCTGGAGGATAAAAAGTCTGCTGAACTGAAAGAAGCTACACAGAAAGCCACAGCTTCGAGAAACGGCAACAACGCTCCTACTCCATCGCCTACTGGTAAAAGTCAGCGTGACCCTAACGCCGCTCCGCAGAAAAGAAAGATGACTTTCAAGGAAAAGCAGGAGTTTGCCCAACTGGAAAAGGACATTGAGGCACTGACAGCAGAGAAAGAGAGCATTGAGACAGCACTTAGTTCCGGCTCTGTCTCCGTAGAACAGATAACGGAAATGAGCAAACGACTCCCTATACTCAACGAGGAACTCGACGAGAAGGAAATGCGCTGGCTGGAGCTTTCAGAGATATAATATCGCAACGACTTGATAGGAGGGCTTTTACACTGCTCTCCTATCCTCATAATTATAACAAACTCAATTTTGACAACACACATTTCCACTGACATCCGACAAGGATTCAGAGACGGTATTCCGATAGCTTTAGGCTACTTTGCTGTAGCTTTTTCATTAGGTATCATAGCTCGTAAAGCCGACCTTTCCATGCTTATGGGTTTCATAAGCAGTTTCTTTACCCGCGCTTCGGCAGGAGAATATGGAGTGTATTCATTGATTGCACTCGGCACTACTTACGCTGAAATATTAGGAATCAGTCTTATAGCCAACCTCAGATACTTGCTGATGAGCGCTTCTATCTCGCAGAAGTTTGCCGAAGACACATCATTATGGAAACGCATAATGGTGGCACTCTGCATCACTGACGAAGTCTTTGGCATTTCGATAGCCTATCCTGGCAAACTGGCTCCATCCTATACCTTCAGTGCGGCTTTTATCTCTACCCTCTTTTGGGCTTCTGGCACTGCATGTGGCATATTGGCAGGCGGAGCATTGCCGACAAATATCGTTGCTGCATTGAGCGTTGCGCTGTATGGTATGTTCATAGCCATCGTCATTCCACCTTCCAAGAAGGACCACAATGTGGGCTGGGCAGTGCTTGCAAGTTTCATAGCAAGCGGACTATTCACAGTAATGCCATACGTCAGCCTTCTCAGTTCGGGAATGCGCACCATCCTCCTTACCATCATCATCTCTGCCGTGGCAGCATGGCTGAAACCCATCAAGACCTCAGAAGCATGAACACCATCGTATATATTCTCCTCATGATACTTGTCACCAATGCCATACGCATTCTTCCGGTGACACTGATCCGCAAGCGAATCACCAAGCATTTCCTTTGCAGTTTTTTATATTACGTACCTTATGTGACACTTAGCGTAATGACTTTTCCAGCTATTGTCACTGCCACTTCCAGTACTCTTGCCGGTTCTCTGGCGCTTGTATCCGGCATAGTGGCTGCATGGAAAGGCTGGGGACTATTCCCAGTGTCCGCTCTTTGCTGCATTGTCGTCTTCATAGTTGACACTGTTATGGCATAGAGATGTGACGGAAATTGTTCGATTTTCCGTTCACGCAGAGTAGATAAAAAACGACCGTATAACAACTTGATATTCAAAGCGTTGCAAAAGCATAGTTATTAGGCGGTAAAAGCATAGTTATTAGGACGTAATATCTATGCTTTTACCGCCTAATATCTATGTTATTGCGATGTAAAAGCTTCATTATTGCGAAATCAAAGCTTTGCCATCGCTTTTTTGTTCGTTTTTTCCTTTCAAATCATTGATTAGAGTCATATAGTCATAAGCTTGCGACATATCATAAAAGTTTCCTCCGGCAAGAGCAAAAGCGCTTGTCGGAGGAAACAAAAAACCGTTGGTGCGATGATCACATCGTTCCAACGGCTTACTCTTTTCTGTTCGAGTGAGTAATATATTACTCAGCAGCAGCTGTATCAGCAGCAGTTGTGTCAACTGCAGCAATTGTATCAACTGCAGTTGTGTCAACTGTATCCTCAGCAGGAGCCTGCTCAGTCTTCTGACCACATGATGCGAAAGAGATAGCTGCGATAGCTACGAACATAAAAACTAATTTCTTCATTTTTCTTTGCTTTTTAAAATATGTAAAACAATCTTTGTTTATTAAAACACTGCAAAGGTAAGCATTTTTCTAATACGACGTATCATTTTTTTTGATTTTTTTCTACCCTTTTTGTAACTTTTTTTGCAACATTTTGATATTCAATATTTTACGCAGTGTAAATAAAAGTTAAAATTTTTACAATCTCGTCAAAACCCCATTTTTTAACACTTTTACGCTGTTTACGGACACAAAATTTGCCTGTCTATATTTTTTTTCGTACCTTTGCATTTGTACTAATATATAAATATGTACGCGTAGAGAATATGATAGATACATCAGCATTTCAAGGCAAGACAGCAAAATACTTCACTCTCGGATGCAAACTCAACTTTTCCGAGACTTCCACATTCGGACAGATGCTCCAGGAAATGGGCGTCAGAACAGCGGACAAGGCAGAGAAGGCAGACCTCTGCCTGATAAATACCTGCTCAGTAACGGAAGTGGCAGATAGCAAATGCCGCCAGGCTATACGTAAGATGGTGAAAGAAAACCCTGACTCTTTCGTCATCGTGACTGGATGTTACGCACAGCTTGAAGCAGAGACCGTAGCAAAGATTGAGGGCGTGGACCTCGTATTAGGAAGTAATGAGAAAGCAAATCTCATCGACTATCTCTCAAACGCCTGGAGCAACCAATTACGCAAGGGCGACATCACAGCGGAAAAGCACAGTCATTGCGGAGAGTTTCATGCCGTAAAGACAAAAGACATCAAGACTTTCCAGCATTCTTGCTCAAAAGGAAACAGGACACGCTATTTCCTTAAGGTGCAGGATGGATGCAACTATTACTGCACCTACTGCACTATACCTTTCGCTCGTGGCAATTCTCGCAACCCAAGTATCGAGAGTCTTGTGGCACAAGCCAAGAAGGCTGCTGCTGAAGGTGGTAAGGAAATCGTTATTACAGGAGTCAATATCGGTGACTTCGGACAGACTACAGGCGAGAAATTCATCGACTTGGTAAAGGCGCTCGATGCCATCGAGGAGATAAAGAGATACAGAATTTCAAGTCTTGAGCCTGACCTTATCGACCAAGAACTGATAGAATACTGTGCAAAGAGCCGAGCTTTCATGCCTTATTTCCATATTCCTTTGCAGTCTGGCTCTGACTCTGTGCTGAAACTGATGCACAGACATTACGACACCAAACTCTTCATAGACAAGATACAACTTATCAAAAAGCTGATGCCAGAGGCTTTCCTTGGCATTGACGTGATGGTGGGCACACGAGGTGAGACTCCGGAATATTTCGAAGAGACTTACAGATTGCTCGACAGTCTGCCAGTCACTCAGTTGCACGTATTCCCTTATTCCGAAAGACCTGGCACTGCCGCACTCAAGATTCCATACATAGTGGATGCAAAAGACAAGAAGGTAAGAAGCCAAAGACTTCTCGATATGTCTGAAGAAAAGACTCAAGCTTTCTATGCTTCACACATCGGAGAGGTGAAAGAGGTGCTATTCGAGAAAGCTCCACGCGGTAAGGCAATGCACGGTTTCACTGACAACTATATCAGAGTGGAGCTCCCCGCTGCACTGTCGAAAGAGGAATACGACAATGAAATAATGATGGTCAGACTGAAAGACTTCAATCATGACAAGTCTGCTCTCGTCTGCGAGATAATAAGTGAGTAGTCTGAATTTGCATTACACTATCTACTTATGAAGAAAATAGCGATTGTAATACTCAACTGGAACGGGGCTCACATGATGAGAACCTACCTTCCTACCGTAATAAAAAATTCTCCAGAGGCGGAGGTAATCATTGCAGATAATGCTTCAGGCGATGATTCGCTGAAGATGCTGGCAAGCGATTTCCCTGAAATCAGAACCATAGTGCTGGATAAAAATTATGGTTTTGCTGATGGATACAACAAGGCTTTCAAGCAGGTGGAAGCGGAATATCTTCTTCTTCTCAATTCTGATGTCGATGTGCCAGAAGGCTGGCTCGCTCCCCTACTCGACTTTATGGAATCTCATCCAGAAGTCGCTGCTTGCCAACCGAAACTGCGCGCCATAAAGGATAGGGACTCTTTCGAATATGCTGGCGCTGCTGGTGGTTTCATAGATAAGTACGGTTATCCTTTCTGCCGAGGCAGAATCTTTGAGACAGTGGAGAAAGACCTCGGACAATACGACAAGAACATGGAGATTCTGTGGGCGACAGGAGCTTGTATGATGGTGAGAGCCAAGGACTATTGGGAGGCTGGCGGACTGGATGGACGCTTTTTTGCGCATAATGAAGAGATAGATCTCTGCTGGCGCATCCGCCTGTTAGGCAGAAAGATATACTGCATCACTGACAGTACAGCTTACCACCTCGGAGGCGGAACACTGCCAAAGGGCAACCCAAGAAAGACATTTCTCAACTTCCGAAACAATCTTACGATGCTCTATAAAAACCTGCCTGACAATGAATTAGCGCACGTAATGCGTGTTCGCTTCTTCCTCGACTGGCTTGCGGCTTTCCAGATGCTGATTCTCGGAAGGAGTATCGGTGATTTCAAGGCTGTGATACGTGGCAGAAGGGAATTTAATCGCTGGAAACATGATTTCGACAATGATCGAAAACGCATTCAAGCCACTAAAAAGGTAAACCATATTCCTGAGATTCTCGGAAAGAGTTTACTTTGGCAATACTATGCCAAGGGCAAGAAATTGTTCAGCCAACTCTAAACTGATAACTTATTATCACATAACGAAATATGACCAAACGTGAACGATACGAATACATACTGGACCATTTTCGCGAGAATATGGGAGTGGTTTCTTCTGAACTTGACTTTGGGAGCACATTCCAGTTGCTTGTCGCTGTGATGCTGAGCGCACAGTGTACCGACAAACGTGTCAATATGGTCACTCCGCCACTCTTTCATGATTATCCCGATGCAAAAGCAATGGCTTCGGCTGATGAGAATGAGATTTATGAATACGTGAAAAGCATTTCCTACCCTAATGCAAAGGCACATCATCTCGTAGAGGCGGCAAAGATATTGGTAAGCGATTATGACGGCGAAGTGCCTTCTGATATGGATGACCTCTTGCGCTTGCCTGGTGTAGGCAGAAAGACTGCCAATGTCATTCAGGCAGTGGCTTTCCGCAAGTCGGCTATGGCTGTTGATACACATATTTTCCGCGTTTCACACCGTCTCGGACTTGTGAGAAAATCCGACAACACACCTTATAAAGTGGAGATGGAACTGATAAAATTCATCCCTGCAGACGACATTCCTGATGCACACCACTGGCTCTTGCTGCACGGACGATACGTCTGCACAAGTAGGAAACCTAAATGCGAGAAGTGTCCTTTCACATCATTATGCCCTGAAAAGAAAAAGATTGACGCTGAAGAATAAAGACGCCTTTGATTGAAATACTGCAATACCAAAAAGAGCATTCTACACAATCAAATGTAGAATGCTCTTTTTTATGTTCTATCGTGTTATCCTTTCCAGCGGAGGCAAAGCATTGTAATATCATCGCTTTGCTCATTTCCATCTGCAAAAGTTTTTACTGCATCAAAGACTCCATCAGCCATTTCCTTCATCGAAGCATCCTTCAGAAGCTCGACAATACCGAGAGTATGACTATCTCCAAAGAGTTCCATCGCTTTGTTCTCGGCTTCTGTCACACCATCAGTATAGAGGAAAAGGGCATCATCCTTTTGCATTTGCACGCTTTCTGTCTGATAAGAGAAGTCGGCAATGGCGCCTGCAGCAATGTTTGTGCAGGGCTTCATAAAGTCTGCATTACCATTACTCATGAATATCGGAGCATTATGTCCGGCATTACAATAGGACAACAGACCGCTTTCCATATCAAGCACACCACAGAATAGCGTGCAGAACATCTCTTGATCATTGCCATTGGCAAGTTCACTATTGATTCCTGACACAATCATAGCAGGTTCATTACTATATCTTCCCACATTACGGAAGAGATGACCTACTACCATCATAAACAATGATGCTGGGACTCCCTTACCCGATACATCACCGATGATAAAGAATAGTTTATCATCACGCATAAAGAAATCGAAGATATCGCCACCCACTTCCTTTGCAGGCACTACGAGACCATATATATCTATATCCGTTCTTTCAGGAAAAGCAGGGAATACCTTAGGCAAAAGTCCCTTTTGGATTTGAGCTGCAATATGGAGATCACGCTCCATTCCTGCCTTTTTCTCTGTGGTATTGCGAAGGTCTGCAATGTAGCGAACCAATTCTTGCTGCATGGCAACGAAGGAATTACGCAGATGCGATATGTCAGAATGGCCCTTTACTTCAGGTATCTTATAACTGAAATCGCCATTTGAAATAGCATTTGCAGCTTCGGCAATACGACTTAAAGGACGCAACTGCCAGTTGACTGTAAATATAATGCACGACACTATAGCGAGAATCAATAGTACAAGCATCGTTATCACGAGCAGAGTGATAATCACAGTCATGTCATTATTGTCTCCTAACGGCACGACGCAGGTCAATAACCATCCTGTCTTCTCAATCACTTCTGACGACATCGAACTATTTCCCACATCACCAACACCCACCAGACGACTCAGAAAACCTATCACCTTACTACTATCAACTGGTATTTCTGGTACTTCCCTCACATTTTTCATAACTAAAGCACTATCGCGGTTATATAGAAAGATGCCATCTTTATCAGCTACAGTGATGTAAGCATTGCCTGATTCTATCTCTTTCTCTGCTATCTCTCTGAGCCAATGGAGATTGACATCAGCACAAAGAGCACCATATACCACTCCTTTAGAATTAAAAAGAGGGGTTGAAAACGTGATGACTGGCGACTGCATACCATGTCGTGTCACATAATGAGGAGCACTCCATACATTTATTGATTTACTTGTTGCTTTCTGAATACACTCACATAATTCCTTGTTTCCATTATTATTACTATCCTGTAATGCGACATACACGCTATCAATAATTGGCGTTATCGCCACAATACTGTCACAGATCTGCGTCAATGCCATCTTATTACCATCTTGTTGGTTCGCAATAAGACAGGCAGTTCGCATTACGGTTTCCACATTATTTATATTATCCTCAATATCTGTCTTCACTACTTTCTCCATAGTGGACATTCGCGACATATTACTTATACCGCCAACGATAACTGACACAACATTAGTAAATGACCATCCGAGGATTATCATCACCACAATCAGCACCATATTGATGCGGAAAGACATCGAGGAGAAAAGTCTTCGTTTCCTGTTGTCCTGTTTCTTCATGTGTGCAAAGTTACGAAAAATATACGAACGGACGGCAAAAGGAAAGTAAAAAAAGTATATAAACGCACAAAAGGTTCGCCCAAATCAATGAGCGAACCTTTTTTTATATTAAGAGAGATGTAAAATCTTTCCTGCGGGAATAGTGATTACTCACCCTTCTCCATCTTAGCCTTCAATGCAGCAAGAGCGTCGAAGTCACCGAGTGACTGTGCAGCAGCTACGTTATTGATAGCAGCTGTCTCTTCCTTCTTAGCAGCACGTGGCTTGCGAGCTGGCTTCTTCTCCTCTTCACGCTCAGCCTCGAATGTGCGAGAGTGTGAAAGGATGATACGCTTAGTCTCCTTAACGAACTCAATTACCTTGAAATCGAGCTCCTCACCAACCTGTGCCTCAGAGCCATCCTGCTTAACGAGGTGCTTAGGAGTGGCGAAACCTTCACCACCTTCATTGAGAACGATTACTGAACCACGCTCCATCTTCTCAGAAATCTTACCCTTATGGATAGAGCCTGGGGTGTAGATTGTCTCGTAAGTGTCCCAAGGATTCTCCTCAAGCTGCTTGTGACCGAGAGAGAGACGACGGTTTTCCTTGTCGATGTCGAGAACTACAACATCGATAGGTGCACCTACCTGAGTGAACTCTGAAGGGTGCTTTACCTTCTTTGTCCAAGAGAGGTCAGAGATATGGATAAGTCCGTCAACACCTTCCTCGAGCTCTACAAAGATACCGAAGTTAGTGAAGTTACGTACCTTAGCGTTGTGCTTAGAACCTACAGGGTACTTAGTTTCGATGTTCTCCCATGGATCATCCTTGAGCTGCTTGATACCAAGAGACATCTTGCGCTCGTCACGGTCGAGAGTAAGGATAACTGCCTCAACCTCATCACCAACGTGCAGGAACTCCTGTGCGCTGCGGAGGTGCTGGCTCCAAGACATCTCAGATACGTGGATAAGACCCTCTACACCAGGAGCAACCTCTACGAATGCACCGTAGTCAGCGATAACTACTACCTTACCCTTGATGTGATCACCTACCTGGAGGTTTGGATCAAGTGCATCCCATGGATGTGGAGTGAGCTGCTTGAGACCGAGAGCAATACGCTTCTTCTCCTCATCGAAGTCGATGATAACAACATTAATCTTGTCGTCGAGCTTCACTACCTCGTGTGGATCGCTTACGCGGCCCCAAGAAAGGTCTGTGATATGAATGAGTCCGTCAACGCCACCGAGGTCAACGAATACACCGTAGTTGGTGATGTTCTTAACAGTACCTTCGAGTACCTGACCCTTCTCGAGCTTAGAGATAATCTCCTTGCGCTGAGCTTCGAGCTCCTGCTCGATGAGAGCCTTGTGAGAAACCACTACGTTACGGAACTCCTGATTGATCTTAACGATCTTGAACTCCATGGTCTTGCCTACGAATACATCGTAGTCACGGATAGGATGTACGTCTATCTGGCTGCCTGGAAGGAATGCCTCGATGCCGAATACATCAACAATCATACCACCCTTAGTGCGGCACTTGATGTAACCCTGAACAACTTCCTCGTTGTCGAGAGCAGCATTAACGCGATCCCAAGACTTGCTGAGGCGAGCCTTCTTGTGAGAAAGGATCAACTGACCCTTCTTGTCTTCCTGATTTTCTACATATACCTCTACAACATCACCAACCTTGAGGTCTGGATTGTAGCGGAATTCAGATGCTGCGATGATACCATCGCTCTTGTAACCGATGTTAACAATTACCTCTTTCTTGTCGAGAGAAATAACTGTACCGTCAACTACCTGATGCTCAGACACCTTGTTAAGAGTTGAATCATAAGAGGCAGTCTGCTCCTCCTTTGATACTTCGCTGATACCGCCGTTCTCAAACTCTTCCCAGTTGAAGTCGTCGAGTGGCTGTACGTTTTTAAAGTTTGACATGTTAATTTAAAAAAATAAATTGTGAATAATAACGCCTGACGGTTTCCTTGCAGACCTTTCAGACGCAAAATCGTGTGCAAAGTTACTATAATTTATTATGAATTAGGCACTAACGCATGATTTTTATCTTATTATTTAAAGAATATTAACACAAATCAAACGCTTTAATGATGAAAAAGCCCTAACTTTGCATTGGAATTGTTGTTTGGTTGTTTAGTAGTCTTGTTGTTTGGTTATCTTTTTGTTTGCGTAATTTGAAATCAGCGACACAACAGAATAACGAAACAACTAAACAACAAGACAATTTAACCACTAAACAACAAAACATCACCATGCGCATTATCACAACCCTTTTATCCCTATTCATCCTCATGCTTCCAATCCAAGCCCAGAAAACAAAGACAGTAGAAATCAAATTGATAGAGACTTCCGACGTACATGGAATGTTCTTTCCTGTCAATTACATGACAGGAAAACCTATTGATGGCACATTGGCAAGGGTAAGCAGTTACGTGAAGGCTGAACGTAAGAAATATGGCAATAATCTCATTCTTCTTGAGAATGGCGACTTATTGCAAGGTCAACCTACAAACTATTACTGGAATTTCATCAACACTAAAGAGGCTAACATCGGTGCGAGTATCATCAATTATATGGGTTATGATGCTCAAAACTTTGGTAATCACGATGTAGAAACTGGTCATAAGGTCTATGATAAATGGATGAAAGACGTAAAATGTCCTGTTCTCGGCGCCAACATTGTCAGTGATGCCAATGGCGAACCTTATGCTACACCTTATATTATATTAGAGCGCGAGGGCGTAAAAATCGCTATTCTCGGAATGCTGACGCCAGCTATTCCAAACTGGCTCAGCAAGGATATATGGGAAGGAATGCACTTTGAGGAAATGGTTTCATCGGCAAAGCGTTGGATGAAAGTGATTCAGGAAAAGGAAAATCCAGACCTTGTCATCGGACTTTTCCACGCTGGTAAAGAGGGAGGCATCACTACTCCAGAATATTGTGAGAACGCAAGTAAGGCAGTGGCAGAGAAAGTACCAGGTTTTGACGTAATCTTCTACGGTCACGACCATCAGCCATACTGCGATAAGACAGTCAATAGTGATGGAAAAGACGTCTATATCATTGACCCAGCCAACCATGCCAAGGTGGTAGGCGAAGCAGTAATCAAGGTGACTCTCAAAGGAAAGAAGGTAATAAGCAAAGAGATAACAGCATCGCTCCCATCTATGAAGCAACAGCCTATAGATGAAGAGTACATGCAGCATTTCCAGAATGAGATAAAGGAACTTGAAGCTTTCACCTCAAAGAAGATTGGCGAGTTTGAGACATCAGTCTATACTCGCGATGCTTTCTTCGGTTCTTCTGCCTTTTCTGACCTTGTTCACAATCTGCAGTTGTCTATAACAGGCGCAGATATATCATTCAATGCACCGCTTATGATGAACGCATCAATAGAGAAAGGTCCTGTGACTATGGCTGATATGTTCAATCTCTACAAATATGAGAACAAGCTCTATATGCTCAAGATGCGTGGCTCGGAGATACGCAACTACCTCGAAATGAGTTATTCTCTCTGGACAAACCAGATGAAGACTACGGACGACCACATACTTCTCTTTGACGAGACACACACTGACAAGCGCAACAGCGGTCTGAAGAATGCCTATTACAACTTTGACAGTGCGGCTGGCATTATCTATACCGTCAATGTCACAAAGCCAAAGGGTGAGAAAATCACTATTATAAGTATGGCTGACGGCACTCCTTTCTCAGAGGATGCTTGGTATAAGGTGGCAATGAACTCATATCGTGGCAATGGTGGTGGCGAATTACTCACTCGCGGAGCCGGCATACCAAAGGACGAAATAGAGTCACGCATCGTCTATCGTTCGGAGCTGGATATGCGTTATTATTTCATGAAAGAGATAGAGCGTCTCGGTCGAGTATATCCTAAAGCCAACAACAACTGGCATTTCATTCCAGACGAGTTTGCCATTCCAGGAATTATTTGCGACAAAGCTATACTCTTTAAGCAATAAAAAAAGCAACATCACTTTTGTTTTATTGTAAAAACTATGCTTTCAAGATATAAAAGCTTAGCCATTAAAAAGTAAAAGCTTAGCTTTTAGGAGGTAATAACTATGTTATTGCGTTGTGAAAGCTTGGATATTGCAATGTAACACCTATTTTTTGCATAACAAATTATAAAATAAAAAAAGTGCGTTGTAATTCCACACTTCCACCTCGAAGGGCTTAACCACCTAAGTATCAGACGAATAAACAAGGTGGAATATAGGGTGGAACTTCTCAATATTCCACCCTAATTCCACCACCTCTACCCTATTGACAATCAATACGTTATAAATCGGAGGTGGAAGAGTGGAATTTCAAAGCACTTTTTTATTTTGGCTCTTCGCAATTTTTGGTGCATAATGCCCAACTGCAGAATTCTTTAAGAA
>OLFV01001354.1_pt1 | contig 23889 bp, 17 predicted proteins | sample 1605551 | NCBI WGS metagenome assembly OLFV01 (sample SAMEA3888922, study PRJEB22519) | human gut metagenome | biome: human gut; feature: human-associated habitat; material: faeces | place: Denmark | collected 2011
TTATGCGGGCCAGTGCAAATCTCCGCTGCGAGGGCGCTACCGCTAACCTTTGATAATTCAATTTTGAACACCCTACCTTTGGCCGCTTTTGTTTTTTTGCAAAAGCAAGGGGATAGGCAGGGCGCAAACGGCAAGCGTCGCCCGTTGGTCTTTCGCAGCTGTCGCGTTCTCTATCCATCCTCCTCCGTGTGCAAAAAACGGTTTGCAAAAATAAAAATCCTATATATATAAGGTGTGAAAGCGTTTTTTTTCATACTTTTGCGGGAAAAATAGAAAAACTGCAAGTGGGCGCTAAGCGTTGAATTTGAGATTTTCCCCGATACCTTCTTGTCCTTCCGAGACGATTTGAGGCTGTTCCTGTGACGTTGTGCAGGTTTCCCCTGAGACAGCGTAAGCCTTTTCCTGTCAGAGCGAAGTAGGAATGGCTGTCGGGGAAGTCAAGCAGGTGCCTGCCCCTTTTCTAATGTAATACTGAAACCAACCTATGCAAAAGAACTTAGTAATCGTTGAGTCACCGGCAAAAGCCAAAACCATTGAGAAATTCCTTGGCGAGGATTTTAAGGTGATGTCAAGTTACGGACACATACGCGACCTGAAGAAGAAAAACTTCGGCGTTGACCTCGAAACCTTCAAGCCGGAGTATGAGATTCCGGACGACAAGAAAAACGTGGTCAAAGAACTTCGCGCACAAGCCCGGAAAAGTGAGGCCGTGTGGCTCGCATCCGATGAGGACCGCGAGGGAGAAGCCATCTCGTGGCACTTGGCAGAGGTGTTGAAAATCAATCCACAAGAATCCAAGCGCATTGTTTTCCATGAAATCACCAAGCCCGCCATCCTCGATGCCATTGCCCATCCGCGACACATCGACCTCAATCTTGTCGACGCGCAGCAGGCCCGCCGCGTGCTCGACCGCTTGGTCGGTTTCAAACTTTCGCCGGTGCTCTGGCGGCGTGTTCGCCCGAGCCTCTCGGCAGGCCGTGTGCAGAGCGTTGCCGTTCGTCTCATCGTTGAACGTGAGCGCGAGATAGAAGCCTTCCAAAGCGAAGCCAGCTACCGCGTGACGGCTGTGTTCACCCTTCCCGAAAGCGGAAAGACCCTGCGTGCAGAGCTTTCCAAGCGTTTTCCAACGGAGGAAGCCGCAGCCGCCTTCCTCGAACAGTGTAAAACGGCCACTTTCACCATCAAGGCCGTCAACACCCGTCCAGCAAAACGCACGCCAGCACCGCCCTTCACCACTTCCACCCTTCAGCAGGAAGCAGCCCGCAAGCTCGGTTTCCCCGTGGCCATGACCATGCGTGTGGCCCAGGCATTGTATGAAGCCGGATTGATCACTTATATGCGTACCGACTCCATGAACCTTTCAGACCTCTGTCTGAACGCCTGCGGACCGGTCATCACGGAGAAAATGGGCGCCGAATACCATCAGCGCCGCCATTACCACACGCACGCCAAGGGCGCACAGGAGGCCCACGAAGCCATCCGCCCGACCGATATGCGTCGCGAAACCATTTCCGGTTCTTCACAAGAGAAACGCCTTTACGACCTCATCTGGAAACGCACCATCGCTTGCCAGATGGCCGATGCGCAGATGGAGAAGACAACGGTCAGCATTGATGTTGCCAGTGCCTCTCTCAATATTAATTCTTCAAGCAACGAATGCTTCGTGGCCAACGGAGAAGTCATCAAGTTTGAAGGCTTCCTCAAAGTCTACCGCGAGAGCCAGGAAAACGATGGCGACCACGAAGAAGACACCTCCATCCTCCCGCCAGTGAAGGAAGGAGAAACGCTCACGGCGCAGGAAGTCACGGCCAGCGAGCGTTTCACGCAGCAGCCCCCGCGTTACACCGAAGCCTCCTTGGTGCACAAAATGGAAGAACTCGGCATCGGCCGTCCTTCCACCTATGCCCCCACCATCTCCACCATCCAGCAGCGCCAGTATGTGGCGAAGGGAGAGAAAGAAGGCACCCCGCGAGAATATCGCGTCTTGAAACTCCAGGGCGACACGGGAGAAATCACCAAGCAGATTAATACAGAAAAAACCGGTTCGGAGAAGGGCAAACTCGTCCCGACCGACATCGGCATCGTGGTCAATGACTTCCTGGCGGAGAATTTCCCAGAAATCATGGATTATAATTTCACGGCCAACGTTGAGAAAGACTTCGACGCCGTGGCTGACGGAGAGAAAAACTGGACCGAACTCATTCGCCACTTCTACGAAAATTTCGAACCCCAGGTGGAGAAAACCCTCAACCAAAAGACCGAACACAAGGTGGGAGAGCGCGAATTGGGCGTCGACCCCGTGTCGGGCCGCGTCGTATCGGTGAAAATCGGCCGCTTCGGTCCGATGGTGCAGATGGGAGTGGCCAGCGATGAGGAAAAGCCCACGTTTGCCACACTGCCGCCGCAGTTCAGCCTGTCGAGCATCACGCTCGAAGAAGCCCTCGAACTCTTCAAACTCCCCCGCACCCTCGGCACCTTCGAAGACGCTCCAGTGGTGGTCAACGCAGGTCGCTTCGGCCCCTACGTGCTCCACAACAAAAAATACGCCTCGCTCGACAAGGGCGAAGACCCCATGAGCGTCACCCTCGAGCGTGCCGTTGAACTCATCCTTGCCAAGCGCGAGGCTGAGGCCAAGAGCCATCTCAAGTCCTTCGAGGAAGAGCCCGATATGGAAATCAAAAATGGTCGCTACGGCCCCTACATCGTCTTCAGCGGAAAGAACTACAAGATTCCCAAGGCGCAGGCCGACAAAGCGGCGGAGCTGACGTTGGAAGAATGCCGCCAGATTATCGAGCAGGAGCAGAAAAAGCCAGCCAAAACAACGCGTAAGCGCACCACCACCCGCGCCAAAAAACAATAAGCATTCATGAAGAGCATCACCCTCATCGGCTACATGTGTGTCGGGAAGACCACTGTTGGGAAAGCCTTGGCCAAAAGCCTCGGCTGCACGTTCTACGACCTCGACTGGTACATCGAAGAGCGTTTCCACAGCAAGGTCTCGCAAATCTTCGCAGAGAAAGGCGAAGAGAAATTTCGCGACCTGGAGCAGCGCATGCTCCACGAAGTGGCGGAGTTTGAAAACATCGTGCTCTCGTGTGGCGGCGGCACGCCGTGTTTCTTCGACAACATGGACTATCTCAATAGCGTCTCCGAGACCTTCTATCTGAAAGCCTCTCCCGAAACGCTCTGCCGCCACATCGCCATGAGCCGTGGCGACCGTCCGCTTCTCAAAGGCAAATCGCCCGAAGAAATCCGTGCATTTGTCGAGCAGCAGTTGCAGGCGCGTGAGCCCTTCTATGAAAAGGCCAAACACGTGGTGGACATCAATGTGCTCGACTCCTTCGAGAAGATCGACGACATTGCCAAAATCATCCGCCACACACTCAATACTTAGAGTCCCACAAAAACGGCGTGCTGCGCCTTCTCCTTTCGGAGGGCCAGACACTTCCCGTTCATCCACTTATCTTTTTACCACTAAGTCGTATTCAGCAAATGAGAAAATGGAGAATTGAAGATTCCGAAGAACTCTACAACATCAAAGGATGGGGAGTTAGCTATTTTGGAATCAACGAACAAGGGCATGCCTATGTCTGTCCGCGCAAAGACGGTGTCAAGGTCGACCTCAAAGACGTGGTCGACGAATTGGCCTCGCGTGACATCACCGCGCCCGTGCTCTTGCGTTTCCCCGACATTCTGGACAACCGCATTGAGAAAACAGCCGACTGTTTTCAGCGTGCAGAAAAAGAATATAACTTCCAGGCCGACCACTTCATCATCTTCCCCATCAAGGTCAACCAAATGCGACCAGTCGTGGAAGAAATCATCAGCCACGGAAAAAAATACAACCTCGGACTCGAAGCGGGTTCGAAGCCTGAGCTGCATGCCGTCTTGGCCACCAACATGGACAGTGACAGCCTCATTATTTGCAACGGTCATAAAGACCAGAACTTCATCGAGCTTGCGCTCTTGGCTCAGAAAATGGGCAAGCGCGTGTTCCTCGTGGTTGAAAAACTGCCCGAACTTCTCACCATCGCCCGCACCGCAGAGAAAATCGGCGTGAAGCCCAACCTTGGCATCCGCATCAAACTGGCCACGGCGGGCTCTGGCAAATGGCAGGAGAGCGGTGGCGACGCTTCGAAGTTCGGTCTTAACTCCACCGAGCTCCTCGAGGCCCTCCGTCTGCTCGATGAAATGGGGCTTCACGACTGTCTCAAGCTCATCCACTTCCACATCGGGTCGCAGATCACCAAAATCCGTCGCATCTCCACCGCCTTGCGCGAAGCCGCCCAGTTCTATGTGCAGCTCCATGCGATGGGCTTCAAAATCGAGTTTGTCGATTGCGGAGGCGGTCTCGGCGTTGACTACGACGGCACGCGCTCCAGCAATTCTGAAAGCTCCGTCAACTATTCCATCCAGGAATATGTCAACGACTGCGTCTACACCTTTGTCGACGCCGCCAACAAGAGTGGCATACCACATCCCAATATCATCACCGAGGGCGGCCGCTCCCTGACGGCCCACCATTCCGTCTTGATTCTCGACGTGCTCGAAAGCGTTTCCATGCCGCGCATGGACGAGAGCTTCCATCCCTCGGAAAACGACCACCAGCTCGTTCACGACCTGACGGAAATCTGGGACAAACTCTCAACGCGCTCCATGCTGGAAGACTGGCACGACGCCGAGGACATCCGCGACGAGGCCCTCGACCTCTTCCGCCACGGCATCATCGACCTCCGCACCCGCGCCCAGATTGAGAGCCTCTATTGGAGCATCTCGAGCGAGATTGCCGAATTGGCCCACCATCAGAAGCACGTGCCCGACGAGTTGCGTAAGCTCGACAAGATGATGGCTGACAAATATTTCTGCAACTTCTCCCTCTTCCAGTCGATGCCCGACGCCTGGGCCCTCGACCAGCTCTTCCCCATCATGCCCATTGAGCGTTTGGACGAAAAACCCACGCGCTCGGCCACGTTGCAGGACATCACCTGCGACTCCGATGGCAAGATTTCCAACTATGTCAATTATAACCAGCAGACCAGCTATCTGCCGCTCCACGCCATCAAGTCGGGCGACCACTATTACATCGGTGTGTTCCTCGTTGGCGCCTACCAGGAAATCCTGGGCAATATGCACAACCTCTTCGGAGACACCAATGCCGTGCATATAACGGTTGACAACGAGGGCTACAGCATCGACAAGACCATCGACGGCGAAACCGTTGCCGACGTCCTGGAGTATGTTCAATACGACCCCAAGCGCCTCGTGCGCCGTCTCGAATCGTGGGTGAGCAAGGCTGTCAAAGAAGGACGCATCACCATTGAGGAAGGCAAGGAGTTTATCTCCAACTATCGTTCCGGCCTCTATGGCTATACCTATCTGGAATAATGCCGCCTACGGGTCGGATTAAACTCCAGTTTCTATAGGTTTCAAATATCCAGCACGCTATCGCCACGCGGCAGAGATTCCCATGCGGGTTTCCAGCCGCGTGGCGATGGTGTTTTTTTGTAGCGTGTAATCGGGGACATAGGGCGGCAATGCGTTGAGGCGCCTCCTGGTAAAATAGAGTTGGCGAGGAGAGCGGAGATAATAGTCTGGTGTGTGGTATATTGCTGATAATGAGGAGAAAAATGTTATTCCAGTGCTTGTGTGATCTGTCTTTTCAGCAGTCCCTGCATGCGCCATTAGCATTTTTACCAATACTAAATAACAATAAAAAGTAAATTTAAAAAGGCCACTCCAAAATAAATTGTTAAATTTGCGTGATTTACAGAGTTTATAAGAATAAATCATATAAGAAAAACAACCGATGAACGTGATTACTAAGACCGTCGCGTTGCCTGATGGAAGAACCATCAGCATCGAGACTGGTAAGTTGGCCAAACAGGCCGACGGTGCTGTCATGCTGCGCATGAACAACACGATGCTGCTCGCCACAGTCTGTGGCGCCAAAGACGCTGTCCCCGGCACTGACTTCATGCCCCTCCAGTGTGACTACAAGGAAAAATATTCTGCCGCAGGCCGTTTTCCCGGCGGTTTCACCAAGCGTGAAGGCCGCGCTTCCGACTACGAGATCTTGACGTCTCGTCTCGTTGACCGTGCCTTGCGCCCACTTTTCCCGAGCGATTATCATGCAGAGGTGTATGTCAACATCACGCTCTTCTCAGCCGATGGCGTTGACATGCCTGACGCACTCGCCGGTTTCGCCGCTTCTGCTGCTCTGGCCTGCTCCGACATACCTTTCGAAGCTCCCATCTCTGAGGTGCGCGTAGCCCGCATCAACGGCGAATATGTCGTTGACCCGACATTCGAACAGCTCGCCAACGCCGATATGGACATCATGGTCGGTGCCACCGAAGAAAACATCATGATGGTGGAAGGCGAAATGGACGAAGTGCCTGAAAGCGCTCTGCTCGAGGCTTTGAAGGTGGCCCACGAAGCCATCAAGCCGATGTGTCGTTTGCAGAAGGAACTTGCCAAGGAACTCGGCACTGACGTGAAGCGCGTATATTGCCACGAAGTAAACGACGAAGAACTCCGCCAGCAGGTGAAGGACGAATGCTACGCTCCTGCTTATGCCATTGCTGAAGCAGGCGACCACGACAAGCATCAGCGCGAAGAAGCTTTCGAGAAGATTCGTGAAGACTTCAAGGAACGCTACGTTGCTGCCCACGCCGACCTCTCGGCTGATGAACTTCAGGAAAAGAACGACCTCATCGACCGCTACTACCACGATGTTGAGCGCGATGCCATGCGCCGTTGCATCCTCGACGAAGGCAAGCGTCTCGATGGCCGTAAGACAACAGAAATCCGCCCCATCTGGTGCGAAATCGACCCGCTGCCAGGACCTCACGGTTCTGCCATCTTCACCCGTGGTGAAACCCAGTCGCTTTCAACCTGTACGCTCGGAACCAAGCTCGACGAGAAGATGGTTGACGATGTGCTCGACAAGAGCTACATGCGCTTCCTCCTCCACTATAACTTCCCTCCATTCTCAACCGGTGAAGCCAAGGCTCAGCGCGGTGTTGGCCGTCGCGAAATTGGTCACGGCCATTTGGCATGGCGTGCGCTCAAGGGTCAGATTCCTGCCGACTTCCCATACACAGTGCGTGTCGTGAGCGACATTTTGGAATCAAACGGTTCCAGTTCAATGGCCACTGTCTGCGCCGGAACTCTGGCTTTGATGGACGCTGGTGTGCCCCTCAAGGCTCCTGTGAGCGGTATCGCTATGGGCTTGATCAAGAATCCAGGTGAAGACAAATACGCTGTCCTCTCTGATATCCTCGGTGACGAGGACCACTTGGGTGACATGGACTTCAAGACCACTGGTACTGCCAAGGGTTTGACCGCCACCCAGATGGATATCAAGTGTGACGGACTTTCTTATGAAATCCTCGAGAAGGCTCTCATGCAGGCCAAGGCCGGTCGTGAGTACATCCTCGGCAAACTGACAGAAACGATTGCCGAACCGCGTGCTGACTTCAAACCACACGTTCCACGCATCGAAGCATTCGAGATTCCTAAGGAATTCATTGGAGCCGTTATCGGCCCGGGCGGAAAAATCATCCAGGGCATGCAGGAAGAAACCGGCGCCACCATCACGATTGATGAAGAAGACGGCGTAGGCAAAATCCAGGTATGCGGTGCCAACAAGGCTGTCATCGACGCTGCCGTTGCCAAGATTCGCGCCATCGTTGCCATCCCAGAAGTGGGAGAGGTTTACGACGCCAAGGTTATCAGCATCATGCCTTACGGCTGCTTCGTTGAGTTCATGCCGGGCAAGGAAGGCTTGCTACACATCAGCGAAATCGCTTGGAAGCGCTTGGAAAGCGTTGAAGAGGCCGGCATCAAGGAAGGCGACCACATCACCGTGAAACTCCTCGAAATCGACGAGAAGACTGGTAAGTTCCGTCTCTCACACCGTGTTCTCGAAGAGAAGCCCGAAGGTTGGGAAGAGCGTCCTGCCCGTCCTGCCCGTCGTCCGCACCGCGAAGGTGGTGAAGGCCGCGGTCCTCGCCGCCAGTAATGCTCACCATTGTCACAGCCATGCTACTAAAGAGCCGCATGGCCAGGCATTCCACTCATGAAAAATGAATGAAATGTACACCATAGCATCAAAAGTCCCCATAGTCCGACATCGGATTGTGGGGATTTTTTTTGTTTATGCAACGTAAGGATTTTCTGAGGGCTGAGGCCTGACTTCCGAGGACCGAATTTTGACTTTCGAGGTAGGATGATCAAAATCAAGAAAAATCAGGATTGGTAGAGAGGCGACAGCGCCTCTGAAGGGTAGGGTGTTCAAATTCTCAAGAAAACCCTGCGTTTTTGCTAAATAATAAGGTGCGACGAAGCCCTGGGGCGAAGCACTGTAGCTCACTTTGCTCGCAAAGTGAGGGGGCGAATATTGTGGCGGCCAAGCACGAGCTGAAAATACAACAAAGTCATACCCCAGAGCGTTGGTCATGTTCGCTACGTGTTCGTGGCCCTCACTTTGCGAGCAAAGTGAGCTACAATGCTGGCGCCGCAATAGATGATTATGCTGGCGCAGCGCAAATTTCTGCTGCGAGGGCGCTACCGCTAAGCTTGATTTTCTTTGGATTTTTAACGCCCTACTTTCGAAGGCCGAGGCCATTTTTTCCGCGTTGCAGTCCGCTTCCAGCGCTCCTATGTCTTTTCTCCGACTTCCTATGTTCGTCAGCGAATCTGGGAGCAGGTGCGGACGCATCTGCTCCCAGACACGTTCGTCTCTGCTCCCAGATTCGGTTGCATCAGACCCCAGATACGACCGCATCAGCCCCCAGATTCGCTTGTGTCTGCTCCCGCGTTCGCTGGTAGGTATAGGGCGAGTTCTTGGAAAAAAAACATGGCGTTGCGTCCCGATGAGGCCCTGGCGTTTCAAAATACGTTTGTCTCCGTCCGTGTCGGGGCATTCTGCGGTTTGCCTCCTGTCTTGTGCCACGAAAATATGCCGTGCAGAAACAAACATTAAAAAAAGCCGAGATATTCCGCCAAACTCCCAAAAATTATTGTTACTTTTGCCTGTAAGTATATACTTGCGTAAAAAAACATAAAAGTCATGACGCTCGACGATATTAAATCAGTATATTTTGTCGGTGCAGGAGGCATCGGCATGAGTGCCCTTGAACGTTATTTCCTTGCTGAGGGAAAGTGCGTTGCTGGTTACGACCGCACATCTTGCGAACTCACAGAGACGCTCCGCAAAGAAGGTGCCGACATTCATTACGAAGATAACGTGGAACTCATTCCTGAGTGCTGCCGCGACAAAGCCACCACATTAGTGGTATTTACGCCTGCCATCCCGGCAGACCACAAAGAATTGACCTATTTCCGCAATAACGGTTTCGAGGTACAGAAACGTGCCCAGGTGCTCGGCCTCTTGACACGCCACTCCAAGGGACTCTGCGTGGCCGGAACCCACGGAAAGACCACCACTTCAACCATGGTGGCACACCTGCTCCACCAGAGCCACGTGGGATGCAACGCTTTCTTGGGCGGCATCAGCAAAAATAGTGGTACGAATTTCCTGCTCTCAGAGAAAAGTCCGTATGTCGTGATAGAAGCCGACGAGTTCGACCGCTCCTTCCATCATCTGCGCCCCTTTGCCACTGTCATCACTGCCACGGATGCCGACCATCTTGACATCTATGGAACTGAGGAGGCTTATTTGGAGAGCTTCACAAAATACACCAGCCTCATCCAACCAGGCGGCGCGTTAATCGTTCATTGCGACTTGAAGATGAAAGAGGCCCTGCAAGACGGCGTGCGTCGCTACGACTACAGCCGCGACAAGGGCGATTTTCATGCTGAAAACCTGCGCATCGGTAGCGGACGCATCGTGTTTGACTTCGTCTCGCCGTTTGGCAATATCAAGGATGTTGAACTCGGCGTGCCCGTGAGCATCAACATCGAAAACGGCATCGCCGCTATGGCGCTCGCCCAGATTGCCGGTGCCACGGAAGAGGAAATCCGCCGCGGCATGCTGAGTTTTGAAGGCGTTGTGCGCCGCTTCGATTTCAAACTCAAAACCGACCGCATCGTCTTCTTGAGCGACTACGCCCACCATCCAGCGGAAATCCGCCAGAGCGTGCTCTCGTTGCGCGAAGTGTTTAACGGACGCAAACTCACCGCCATTTTCCAACCCCACCTCTACACCCGCACCCGCGATTTCTACAAGGATTTTGCCAACAGTCTTTCGTTGCTCGACGAGGTGATCTTGACGGAAATCTATCCGGCCCGCGAACAGCCCATCCCCGGCGTGACCAGTCAGATTATCTTCGACGAACTGCGCCCCGACATGCAACGCCGCATCTGCCAGAAGACCGACGTGCCGCAAATCGTTGAAAACGAGGATTTCGATGTGCTCATCGTGCTCGGAGCTGGCGACCTCGACAACTATTGTGATGAAATAACAGAAATTTTGAAACGAAAATATTGCTGATGCCAGCACGGGCGGCACAGACCGCCTGAGCCGCGGGGGAGGAAAGCGTCTTTCAGAACCTTCCTCCGCTTGCAGCCAAAGGCACGTAAAATCCCGCAGAATTGCTATGAAGACATTCTTTAAACTGCTCGTATTGTTGGGGGTCGTTGCCTATCTCTTCTATGTCTTTGCCGACATATCTGGGAAAAGAGACAGCACGCGCTGCAAGGAAGTGAACGTGATCATCGTTGACAGCAGCTACGCGGGATTCATCAACGCCGATGAAGTGGTGCGTATCTTGAAGAAGGAGAAGATTTATCCTGTGGGCCAGTTGATGGAGGAGGTCAATGGCGACAGTCTGGAGAAAGCACTGGAGAAAAACTCGTTCGTGAGCATCGTGAAGTGCTATAAGACGCCGGGAGGCCGCGTCAACATCAATATCTCGCAGCGACTGCCCATCCTGCGCATCAAAGCCGACAACGGCGACGACTATTACATCGACAACAAGGGCGTGGCCATGATGCCCGAAAACTATACGGCCGACGTGGCTGTGGCAACGGGACGCATCAGCAAACGCTATGCTGCCAAGAACCTGGTCTACCTGGCTCGCTATCTCCACACGAACGACTTCGCCAACGACCTCGTGGAGCAAATCAACGTGGCGCCCGACGGCAGGGTGGCGCTCATCCCGCGCATCGGCTGCCAGGTGATCCAAATGGGAAAGCTCGACTCGCTGACCCTGAGGACGCAGATGCAAAACCTGCGCGTGTTTTACGACAAGGTGCTGCCGACTGTTGGGTGGAACACCTATCGCGAAATCAGTTTGGAATTCAATAACCAGATTGTTTGCAAGAAAAACTGACACTTGAAGTCCCGCTTCGGAGAACGGGCGGACGCAGCGCAGGAAAACGATCGCAACGCAAAGCCGTGTCGGCGTCGTGATGCTGGCACGCTGAAGAAAGACGCTATAAGTAGGTGTAAAAAAATAATGCTCTTGGCATAAATCATAAAAAGAGTTTTGACCACCCACTTGTTATTTTAAGAAAGAAACCTCAAAGGCCCGAGAGCCGTTTCGCCAAGCAATCGTCTTGCGCGTGGAAAACTCAAAGGCCAACGCCTAATAACACTCTATGAATATGACAAATGACGACTTCATCGTAGCAATAGAACTCGGTTCGTCCAAGGTGACGGCTATTGCTGGGCAGAAACAGCCTGACGGTGCCATCAAAGTCCTCGCATACGCACAAGACCCTTCGGAATCGTTCATCCGCAAGGGGTGTATCAACAATTTCAACAAGATGACGTCGTGCGTTGACAGCATCAAACAGAAATTGGAAAATGCCCTCGGACGCTCCGTTGCCAGCTGCTATGTCGGCATCGGCGGCATGGGCATGCACACCGTGGCCAACACCGTGACGCGACATCTCGGCGAGAAGCAACTCATCACCGCCGAAATGGTCAACAACGTGAAGGATTCCAATAACAGTATGCCTGGAAACGACCGCGAAATCCTCGAGGTGATACCGCAGGATTACCAGCTCGGCACACAGGTGGTGGCCGACCCCATCGGCATCGCGTCTGACGTGATTGAAGGACACTTCCTCAATATCATCTCCAACACGAGCGTGTCGGAAAGCGTTTACAACTGCTTCCGCAGTGCTCATCTCAACGTGGTGGGCATGCCCATCACGGTCCTCGCTCTGGCCGACGCCATCTTGACGGAGCCAGAGAAGCGCTCAGGATGCGCCTTCGTGGACATGGGTGCGGAAACCACTTCCGTGGCCATCTTCAAGAACAATATTCTCCGCCATTTCGCCGTCATCCCTCTCGGTGGCGCCAACGTCAACCGCGACCTCTGCACACTGCAAATTGAGGATTCGGAGGCTGAACAGCTCAAACGCAAATATGCCACGGCTTACAGCAACGAGGAGGAAGACAAGCACGAACCTGTCACGCTGGGCGACGGTCGCACCGTGAAGTATGAAGAATTCAATGGCTTGGTGGAAGCACGCATGGAGGAAATCATCCTCAACATCAAGCACCAGATTGCCCTCTCTAAATACGACGACTCGAAGCTCGTCAGCGGCATCGTGGTGACTGGTGGCGCCGCCAATATGAAGAACATCGACAAGGCTTTTGCCGCCTTCACCGATTTCAGAAAGGTGCGCTTCGTGAAGAACACCCGTTTGCAAACGCGTCTTGAAAGCAAACCATCGTCGTCTTTCAATGCCGACGGCTCATTCAATGCCGCCATCGCCCTCATCGACAAGGGCGAAATCAATTGCTGCGGCGGTGTGATCGGACAGGAGGGCAATGCGTTTGAACAGCAGACGCAGGGCGGAAATGCCCAGACGGAGAACGATTTCTCACAGCAGGGCATGCAGCAGACCTTGGCAGGCACAGGCCAGCAGGGTGTGCAGAATGTCACCATCGGTGGCCATCAGAATGCAGCCCAGACGCAGACGGTTGCTCAGGGGCAGCAGAACGGCCAGACAACAGATGTCGAAACTGAGGAAACTTCTGAAAGAGAGACCAAGAAGCCTAAGCAGAAGAGCGGCATGTTTGGTCGCATCTCGAGCATCTTCAAGAAAGTGACCAATGCTGCGGGCAACCTCGTCAATGACGATGACGACCGCTTTATGGCGTCGCGCAAAGATAAGTAGGTGTTCAAAATTAGTTTATACTATCCATGTAGGGATAAGCCAGTTTAATATTGCCTTGCCGCATTCTTTTGCCCCTACAACTGTCTTTCATCAGTCACGTAGCCCGCTACGCTCCTTCTTCAAGACAGCTGTAGGAACAAAATAATACGACAATTCAATATAAACTAATTCTGAACACCTACTTAAAGAATAAGTGTTGGCCAAACCATGACCAAACCGGTTCCCAGCGGCAAATGGGTGCCGCAGAGAAATCAGTCCGGTTAAAAAAACAACTCCTAAACGATTCATAGTTTTATGTCAGATAACAACGAATTGCTCGATGTGGGCATGCCTTCAACATCTCCTTCAATCATTAAGGTCATCGGCGTTGGAGGCGGTGGCGGAAATGCCGTCAACCACATGTACCGTGAGGGTATTCACGATGTCAATTTCGTACTTTGCAACACCGATAGCAAAGCATTGATGGACTCTCCCGTTCCCGTTCGTCTCCAGCTCGGAAAAGAAGGACTCGGCGCGGGAAATATCCCGGCAAAGGCCCGCGAAGCCGCCGAAGAAAGCGTTGAAGACATCCGCCAGATGCTCAACGATGGCACCAAGATGGTGTTCATCACCGCTGGTATGGGCGGCGGTACGGGCACGGGCGCCGCACCAGTCGTTGCTCGCGAAGCCAAGAATATGGGCATTTTGACGGTGGGCATCGTCACCATCCCGTTCCGCTTCGAAGGTAATAAGAAAATCGATCAAGCCCTCGACGGCGTTGACGAAATCTCAAAGCATGTTGACGCCTTGCTCGTCATCAACAACGAACGCTTGCGCGAAATCTATCCCGACCTCAATGTGCTCAGCGCCTTCGAAAAGGCCGACAACACTTTGAGCGTGGCTGCGCGAAGCATCGCTGAAATCATCACCATGCACGGCATCATCAACCTCGACTTCCGTGACGTCTGCACCGTCTTGAAAGACGGCGGTGTGGCCATCATGTCTACGGGATTCGGCGAAGGCGAAAACCGTGTGACGAAGGCCATCAACGATGCCTTGCATTCGCCGCTGCTCAACAACAGCGATATTTTCAACTCCCACAAGGTGTTGCTCTCCATCTCTTTCTGTGCAGAAAAGGAAGGCGATTCGTTGATGATGGAGGAAATGAACGAGGTACACGACTTCATGGAGAAATTCCACGACGACGTGGAGACGAAGTGGGGTCTCTCAACCGACCCATCGCTCGGCAAGAAGGTCAAAATCACCATCCTGGCCACGGGCTTCGGCATTTCCAGTGTGCCGGGCATGCAGGAAAAACACGATGCCGAAGACGAGAAGCGCCGCCAGCTCGAAGCTGAAAAGGCCGAGGAGAACGACGAGCGCCGTACACAATATTACGACAACCCCAACCGAAAGAGCGGGCAGCGTAAACGTTCGCGCATCTATCTCTTCGGCTTGGACGACCTCGACAATGAAGAGGTGATCTCGCTGGTTGAAATGACACCGACGTTTAAGCGTAGCAAGGAAGAACTCAACAGCATCAAGAGCAAAACTTACAACAGCGTGGCCGTGGAACCAGAAAGCGACAACACCAACGGTTCGGCGGCGCAGGTGATTTCATTTGCCTGATAAGTCTCCCCTGTTTCCAAAGTAGGATTCCACCCGTTCGGCTGAAGAAAGAAAGGGCTGCTGAGGCTCCCAACGGATGCTTCGGAGCTCATGGCCTTCGGACGCTGAAAATCGCACCACCTAATCCCCAAGTATTCATTCAGAGAATATGTCAGAACTCAACAATACATCAAATCTGTTGGTAGAACCCATCGTTAATCATTCCGCCGAGATCATCAAGGTCATCGGTGTTGGTGGCGGTGGGGGTAACGCTGTGGGGCAGATGTACCGTGAGGGAATTGAAGGGGTTCGCTTCCTGGTGTGCAACACAGACCAAAAAGCCCTCGAAGACTCCGTCGTGCCCGACAAAATTCAGCTCGGCCCCGGTCTCGGAGCGGGCGGCCAGCCTGTCGTTGGCCAGGATTTGGCCGAGAAAAACCTCGACAAGATCGATGCCATCTTCGACGACAAGGTGAAGATGGTGTTCATCACCGCCGGTATGGGCGGTGGCACCGGCACCGGTGCCTCGCCAGTCATTGCCCGCGAGGCAAGGGCTCATGGTGTGCTGACGGTGGGCATCGTCACCATCCCGTTTCTCTTTGAACGGGAACGCCAAATCGACAAGGCGCTCGACGGTCTTGAACGACTGGGCAAGGAGGTGGATGCCATGTTGGTGATCAACAACCAACGTCTCTGCGACATCTACACCGACCTCACCATCATTGATGCTTTCAAGAAAGCCGACCTCACCCTGACAACGGCGGTGCGCTGCATCGTGGAAATCATTGAGATGCACGGACGTGTCGGGCTCGACTTCTGCGATGTCAGCAACGTATTGCGTAATGGCGGTGTAGCCATCATGTCGACTGGTTTCGGCAAGGGCGAGAAGCGCGTCACCAAGGCCATTGAAGAAGCGCTCTATTCTCCGCTCATTAACAACAATAACGTCTATCGCGCCCATAAGATCATTTTGGCCATCACCATCAACCCCGACCCGAAATATGCCTTGCGCATGGAGGAAGTGGGGGAAGTGAACGAATTTATGGCTAAGTTCTCCGACAACATTGAGACCAAATGGGGTCTCGTGACGGACGAGAATATGGGCGAACAGGTGAAAATCACGATTCTCGCCTCTGGATTTAATCTCAACGGGCAGACGGTTGATGATGAATACACGCAGCGTCACGCGGCCATACGTGCCCGCTATTATGACGACGGCGGTCCTATGCGCAAACGCGTGCGCCACAAACACCAGGTGTTTCTCTTCGACACGGCCGACCTCGGCAACGAGCGTCTGGCTGAGGCGGTGAGTGCTTCGCCGACCGACACGCGCACCAGCGGAACGCTCGAAACTTTCTCGCATCTCAAGCAGCAATCGCTCGGGGATGGCGCTCGCGATGACGCCGAAAACGCTGTGGGGCAGCCGACTGGTTTTTCTGCCAATGGTGCCGCAAGAGCGGAGGAGGGGAGTGTTGTCATAGATTTTTCGAACTAATTGATGGTGTCTTCATCCGCCGAAGATTTCGATGCGGATGAAGATGTCTTTTAAATCCCAATATATTATGTCACTTTTTGATCAAGTCAGCAAGGATATTGTTGCTGCCATGAAGGCCAAGGACAAAGTGCGCCTTGAAGCATTGCGTAACATCAAGAAATTTTTCATAGAAGCCAAGACGGCTCCGGGAGCCAACGACACGCTCGATGATGCTGTCGCCCTCAAAATCCTCGCCAAGCTCGCTAAGCAGGGCCGCGACACGGCCGCTCTCTATCACGAGCAAAACCGCCCCGACCTCGCTGAGGAAGAGGAGGCACAGGCCAAGGTGATTGAAGAGTATCTCCCGAAGGCCCTCACGCCAGAGGAACTCGAAACTGAGGTGAAAGCCATTATTGCTCAGGTGGGTGCAACGAGCGCCAAGGACATGGGCAAGGTGATGGGCGTTGCCAGCAAGCAGTTGGCAGGCCGCGCTGACGGTCGCGCCATTTCGACGCTCGTCAAGCAACTCTTGGCGTAAGGGAGGCGCAGTTCCCGAGAAGGGCGCAGAATTGGCCGCTCAGGAATCAGCCGCCTTCAGGCAAGGCAATATCAAACCAGTTTCCCCTGCTTTGATAATATAGAATATTTCTGACCACTTACTTACCTATATAAAACAGCCGGATGTCCCCGTCTTTCTGGTAACATCCGGCAGTTTTAATTATATCACCGAGTTGCCATAAAAAAGTCCGCCTGCGAATTGACTTTCGCAGGCGGACTTTTTTATGAAGTTTGTTGGCGGAAATCTGGTGCTTGCTCTGCGCCAGATATTCTCCCCTCATTAAACCACTGATGCTTATTTCATGAAGACCTTAAACAGGCCGCCACCATCAGGGTCGTTGTATATTTTCTTCTCATTCGGTTTCTTGCAAGCCTTGATGGCTTCCAAGTCTGCAGCAGAAGCTTTGCGGAAATTCTTATAGGTGGCGGGGAATCCAGTCACCGTCAGCACCCTTTCGCCATAGGAGGTGCGTTCGAAGACAAACTGCGGTTCGAGCAATACATCGGCATTATTTGCTTTCAGCAACTGGGCAACGAGATTTCCTTGGGCCACTTGCTTCGAGGGTTCGCCCAAGTGGAACGGCCTGAAGCTCCACGTCATCGTCTGTGTGGCTTTCTGTTGGATTTCCAAGTCAGCTACTTCTGGATAGGTCACGACCGTTGACTCTACCATTGCAGTGGTGGCCGTTTTCGTAATGGTTGAGCACGACGACATAAAGAGCGCCGCACAGACAGCTGTTAGTAAAAATAACTTTTTCATAACCAGCCCCTTTCTTTATTTGTTTCTGAAATTTTTGTATTTAGCAGGGTAGCCGCTGACTTCAACGCTTTTGAACTTTGAACCAAAGAGTCCCCTTCTCTTTACGAAGGTGAATTCCGGTGCCACAAGCACGTCGGCATTGCCGCTCTTCATGAGCAACTCTTTAACGGCCGTGTTTTGCAAGTTCTTCTTTCCGCCTCTTCTTGCTCTGGCCTCCGTGTAATAAACGTGCTGGACTTTCTGTGAGGAAATCTCCAAGTCGGCCATAGAATTTGTGGTCAGGCCGTTTTCAACGTCTATAGAAGTTGCAGTCTTGGTAATGGTGGTGCAAGAAGCTAAGGCGAAGCTGGCGCACAGGGCAATGAAAATCTTTTTCATGGTTGCAAAAATTTGAGTTGGGTTCCGTTCGGTGCTTGTATATTTAGTTGTGCAGGAACCGTTGACACAGCTAAAACTGCGCTTTTGCGAAAAGCACTTTATAATAATATGCTTGCAAAGGTAAATATTTTTAGAAATATGTACAAATACTTAAAATTCCCTTCCTGCCTAAGCGGTAGCCTTCTCATGCCAAGCGGTCGTATTTTAAGTTTGTGTGGTAAATTTTTTTTTGACGCTCGCATGCGAGGAATAATGTCCTCCCGCCCCTTAAATCATAAATATTTCTTACCTTTGTTGCTGGAGAACAATCCCCTATTGCAAAGACACAGTATAAATCCAAGTATTCATGATAGTACACGTTGCCAATCCCATTTATGATTCCGTCTTCAAATATATAATGGAAGACGAGCGCATAGCCAAGACTGTGCTTTCTGCGTTGCTGAAGAAAGAGGTCGTACACGTTACGGTGCGTCCACATGAATATGCCAACACCACCCGCAATGCGATATCCATGTTCCGCATAGATTTCGCAGCAACAGTGGTTGAAGACGACGGTTCGGAGCAAGTCATCTTGATTGAATTACAGAAGACTTGGCTGAACACAGAAACATTGCGTTTCCGCCAGTATCTGGGCGTGCAATACGGCAACCAGTGCAACATACAGGTAGATTCCAAGGAAGGCTATGCCTATCCGATGGTTGCCGTCTATCTGTTGGGACACCGCGTTGGGAACATAGACACCCCCGTGCTTTACGTCAACCACAAGACCTACGACTACGAGGGCGCTGAAGTGGCCGAGGGGATGACCGACCCGTTCGTAGAAAGTCTGACGCACGACAGCATCATTGTGCAAATTCCCTTGCTCAAAGGCCGCGTAAACAACCGCCTGGAAAAAGTGCTAAGCGTTTTCGACCAAAGCAAGACTGACTCGGAAAACAAGCAACTCCTGAACATCGACGAACACAGCTACGAGGATGATGCCGATATGATGTATGTCATCCATCGCTTGACGGCCGCCGCCGCCGATGCCGACATCCGTTCAGACATGAACGTCGAGGATGAATATTTCTCGGCCATAGAAGATCGCGACACGGAAATAATGACGCTGGGCGAGGAACTCAAACAACAGCGAGCGGCGAATAAAAAGCAGGAAGATACACTTCGCCAGCAGGAAGATGCGCTTCGCCAGCAAAACCTCATGTTGAAAAGCATGGTGAAGGCGATGCTTGAGAAGGGAATGTCCATCAAGGAAGTATCTTTACTGGTCAACAAGGACGTGGCGTTCTTGGAGAATCTCATAAAATAATTCAGACAACTTACTTAACTAATAAAGGGGCGTTCCGAAGAATCTGGTAAAGCAAGGGCTGTTTGCAATCAAATGACAGTGGAAGAATATCTTGAACAACCAGTTCTTTGGCCATTACGAAGGCTGGATTTTTAAGAATACCCCCCGAACCAAAAACTAAATAAGAAATGAAGTTATCAACTGGCTCTTTGTTGGCCTTGGCGCTCGTGCCGGCCATTTCTGCCCAAGCGGCAGGAAAGGGCAAAGACAAAACACCGACGCGCCCCAACGTCATCTTTATCTATGCCGATGATTTGGGCTTCGGAGACCTTGAATGCTATGGTGCCAAGAATGTGGAAACACCAAATGTAAACCGTTTGGCCGCCAATGGCATACGCTTTACCAATGGTTATGCCACTGCGGCTACTTCTACGCCCTCGCGCTATTCTATGCTGACGGGAGAATATGCCTGGCGCAAACCGGGAACGGACGTCGCTGCGGGTAATGCGGGAATGATTATTCGTCCGGAACAGTTCACCATTGCCGACGTGTTCAAGAGCGCTGGTTATGCAACGGCCGCTTTCGGCAAATGGCACCTCGGCTTGGGCGACAAAACGGCTGAGCAAGATTGGAACGCGCCGCTTGCCACTGGTCCTAACGACCTTGGTTTCGACTATTCCTATATAATGGCTGCAACGGCCGACCGTGTGCCTTGTGTATTCATCGAAAACGGTTCGGTGGCCAATTACGACCCTTCTGCGCCCATAGAAGTGAGCTACCAGAGAAATTTCCCGGGCGAACCGACGGGGCGTGCCAATCCGGAATTGCTTTACAACCTGAAGCCGAGCCACGGACACGACATGAGCATTGTCAACGGCATCAGCCGCATCGGCTATATGAAGGGCGGCGGCAAAGCGCTCTGGAAAGACGAGAACATCGCCGACTCCATCACCGCGCATGCCGTCAACTTCATCAACCAGCACAAGAAGGAACCCTTCTTCATGTATTTCGCCACCAACGATGTCCACGTACCACGCTTCCCCCACGAGCGTTTCCGTGGTAAAAACAAAATGGGCTTGCGCGGCGATGCCATCGTGCAGTTCGACTGGACTGTCGGCCAAATCATGGCCGCCCTCGAAAAGGCCGGATTGAGCAAGAACACCCTCATCATCCTCTCGAGCGACAATGGTCCGGTGGTTGACGACGGCTACGCTGACCGCGCAGAAGAACTCCTCAACGGCCACAGTCCTACGGGTAATTTGCGCGGCGGAAAATACAGCGCCTTTGAGGGTGGCACGCGCATTCCGCTCATTGTTCACTGGCCCGCACAAATCAAGGGCGCACAAGAGAGCAACACCCTCGTGTCGCAAATCGACTGGCTTGCTTCGATGGCCAAGCTCGTTGGAGCCCGCATCCCGAAGGGTGCCGCCCCCGATAGCTACAACTATCTCGACAACCTCCTCGGGCGTGCCAACGAAGACCGCCCTTGGATCATCGAGCAGGCTTCAAACCACACGCTCTCCGTTCGTACGCGCAACTGGAAATACATCGAAGGAAGCGACGGCGGCAAGATGATCACGTGGGGCCCGAAGATAGAAACAGGTTATGCCCCCGTTCCGCAGCTCTACAATATGAGCGACGAGACCGAACAGGTGGACGTTGCCGCGAAAAATCCGCAGAAAGTGTTTGAGCTCGAGCGCATCTTGCGTAAGGTGAGAACGCAGACCCTGCGCATCCGCCGCCCGTCCGTTCAGAAATAAACAAATTAAACTCCCAACCAAAAGAGGCAGCAAGATTTCTTGCTGCCTCTTTTGCTTTCTTCGATTGTCTTTTCGCGCGGGCAAACTATGCTTTTCGTCTCGGATTATGTTTTATTAGTCAACGATATAGCTTGGAAATGGAGAAAACTTTTTACCTTTGCAGGGTTTTATAAACATTACGTCGCAGGCATTTGTCCCTAAAGGCAAAGCCCGACCATTCACCAAAAACAGGACATCCGTGAAACAAAAATTATTTCTCACCTTCATCCTTGTCACCTTCGTGACGTTTGCCGCCGTAGCGCAACGCATCACGGGTGTTGTCACCGACTCCAAGACCGGAGAGGCCCTGCCTTTTGCCAATGTCTCCATCGAGGGAGGTAGTTACACGCGCACCAATGAAGCAGGCCGTTATGCCTTGCCCTTCAAGGCCGGAAAAATGCGCGTGTCGATGATTGGCTATGCCACAAAGACCCTGAAGGTGCAGCAGACTGGTGTCTATAACGTGAAGCTCGACGACAATTCGGTCAAATTCGGAACGGCCGTTGTGACGGGGCATAAGACAAAGTATTCGCGTAAGAACAACCCTGCTGTTGAGCTCATGCGCAAGGTGATAGAAGCCAAGAAAATGAGCGACCTCAAGCTCCACGACTATTACTCCATCCACAAATATTCTAAACTCACGTTTGCCTTCAACGACGTCACCGACAAAATCTTCGAGGAAGGCAAATTCAAGAAGATGCCCTTCCTCAAAGACCATGTGGAAACGTGCAACGAAACCGGCAAGCTCATCCTCCCCATCTCTGTCGATGAAAACGTGACGCGCGAAATCTATCGCCGCACGCCCCATGCCGACAAGAGCATTGTGCTCGGCCAGCGCAGCAGCGGCATCAACGACCTCTTCAATACGGGCGACATTCTCAGCACCGTCCTCAAGGACTGCTTCACCGATGTGAACATCTACGAAGACGAAGTGCGCCTGCTGCAATACCCCTTCATCAGTCCCATCTCCTCGCGTTCCGGCATCAGTTTTTATCGTTTCTTCATTGAAGACACCACCTACGTCGACAACGCCAAGTGCATCCGTGTCGACTTCACGCCCAACAACGCCCAGGACTTCGGCTTCTCCGGTTCGCTCTACATCCTTGCCGACTCCACCTACCGCATCAAAAAGGCCGACTTGGGCATTCCGCGCCGTTCCGATGTCAATTTCGTTGAGAGCATGCGCGTCATCCAGGAATTTACGCAGCTGCCTTCCGGCGAACAAGTCTTGAAGAGCGACGATATGATTGTGCAGCTAAAGCTCGCCAGCTTCCTGCAGAAATTCCAGGTCAAACGTGTCACGGAATACAGCGATTTCTGCTTCGACCCCATCCCCGACAAGACCTTCAAATTCAAGGGCGACCAGCAAACCGATGTCAACGCCCGCATTCGTCCCGAAGAATTCTGGGCCGAACACCGTTCGGAGGCCCTTACGCAAAGCGAAGACAAGATGGATGTGCTCGTTCGCCAGCTCGAGCGCGTGAAAGGTTTCAAGGCCGTGCTCTTCGTTGCCAAGGCCTTCATCGAAAACTTCGTTGAGACGAGCGTCGACCCCAAGCATCCTTCGAAGGTCGACATCGGTCCCGTCAACACCATGATTTCGCAAAACTTTGTCGACGGCTTGCGCCTCCGTGCCTCGGCCCAGACAACGGCCAACCTCAACCCCCACTGGTTTGCCAAGGGCTACGTGGCCTACGGCTTCAAGGACGAGCGCTGGAAAGGACTCGGCGAGGTGACCTATTCTTTCAATAAGAAAGCCTATCTGCCGCGCGAGTTTCCTGTCAACAACCTCACCTTTACCTACAACCGCGACGTCATGTCGGCCAGCGACAAATTCCTGCCAACCGATAAAGATAACGTCTTCACCTCGTTTAAGTGGAAGAAGGTCGACCACATGATGTACTACGAGACCTTCCGCCTCCTTTGGGACCGCGAATGGGAAAACGGTTTGCGCTTCAAGGTGCAGGCCCGCACCGAGCGCGACGAGCCCACGGCGGCGCTCTTCTATCAGAGTCTCGACGGCCTCGGCGTTCCCTCGCAAGACGCTTCGCTCCATCGCAAGTATTTCCGCACAAACGACCTCACGCTCGGCCTCTCATATCAGCCAGGCGCCGTCTGGATTAACACGAAGCAGCGACGCATCACGATGAACCACGATTCGCCCATCTATTCGCTCTCGCACACCTCTGGTCTTTACGAGCAACACGGGCAGAACTACAACTACAACCTCACGGAAGCCAGCATCTACAAACGTTTCTGGCTCGCCTCATGGGGAAAAATCGACACCTACTTGAAGGGCGGCGTGCAGTGGAATAAAGTGCCGCACCCCTTGCTCGTGATGCCGGCGGCCAACTTGTCGTATATCATGGAGGACAACACCTTCAACCTCATCGACAACATGGAATTTCCAACCGACCGCTATGCCTCGCTCATGCTCTCCTGGGATATGAACGGAAAAATCCTCAACCGCATCCCCCTCATCCGCAAGCTCAAGTGGCGTGAGTATATCGGAACCAACGTGCTCTGGGGAACACTGACCGACAAAAACAATCCGCTCCTCGAGAAGAATGCCAACGACAACCGCCTCTTCTACTTCCCCGGCCATTTCAACCCCGACGGCACTTTCACCAGTCAGTCTGCCGTGCTCGACAGCAAGAAACCCTACGTGGAAGTCGTTGCCGGCATCCACAATATCTTCAAGGTCGTACACGTGGAATACGTTCGCCGCCTCACCTACACCGAACGTCCCGACACGCAGAAATGGGGCATCCGCTTCATGTTCCGCGTGACATTCTGATAGGTCGTGCGCCCGTAATCTTCGCCGCGAGCGCCCTGAAAGGTAGGGTGTTCAAAATTCCGAAAAAATCAAGATTGGTAGAGAGGCGACAACTGCCCCTGTAAGGGGCTCATATTTAGGGTAGGGGCTTGCCCCTACCTCTTGAGGCTGATT
>OLFV01001356.1_pt1 | contig 23860 bp, 19 predicted proteins | sample 1605551 | NCBI WGS metagenome assembly OLFV01 (sample SAMEA3888922, study PRJEB22519) | human gut metagenome | biome: human gut; feature: human-associated habitat; material: faeces | place: Denmark | collected 2011
CCTATTGCCTTCGGCACTTCCCCCGAAGGGGGAAGCAAGACGTTACGTAGCTAACAATTTCCTTAACTTAATAGCCTTCCCCGCGTGGGGAAGGTGGCGAGCGTAGCGAGCCGGATAGGGTTCTAGCGGCATGAAAGACAGATGAGAAAAACGGAGAGGTGTGCGGCACATGTGGGGAAAGCCGCTTATATTTTATCTGCATCGAAAAAGCCGCAGAGAGAATCGCTGGATTCACTCTGCGGCTTTTTCGATGGAAACAGGGAGGAAAACGGTAAGCGGGCATCGCCTATATACTTGCGGCGAAGCCGCCACCACAACCCTGAACTCTGAAGTTTGAAAGCAGGGATGAGTGGCTAGTGACTAGTGACTAGTGACTAGTGACTGGTAGCTAGGGATTAGTGGCTAGGGATTAGGTTTGCGATACGAGAAAACCGCTAGTTTCAGACCTCCGCGGCGCTTCCATGCTTTTATGCGCCGCACCTTCCCCGTTGAACCCTCAGAACCTATAGAACCTTCTGAACCTCTTTCCCAGTGAAATCAAAGGGAAACTCGCCCGATGAGCTAACCCTGAACCCTTAAGCCTTCTTACTTCGTCCCGAAGATGCGGTCGCCGGCATCGCCAAGGCCCGGGAGGATGTATTTCTTTTCATTCAGCTGACGGTCGAGGGAGGCGGTATAGATCGGAACGTCCGGATGCGCCTGGTTCACGACCTCGACACCTTCCGGGGCAGCGACGAGACACATGAATTTGATATTCTTGACGCCTTTTTCTTTCATCATGTCGATGGCTGCGACGGCGCTGCCTCCGGTAGCGAGCATCGGATCGACAAGGATGAAGTCACGATTTTCCACATCCGGGAGTTTGCAATAGTATTCGATCGGCTTGGCGGTGACGGGATCGCGGTAGAGGCCGATGACGCCGATGCGGGCAGACGGCATGAGTTCGGTGAGGCCTTCCACCATGCCGAAGCCGGCGCGCAGGATCGGGACGATGCCGAGTTTCTTGCCGGCGACCTGTTTTCCTGTCGCTTTTTCGAGTGGTGTCTCGATAGCGACATCTTCGAGCGGCAGATCGCGGGTGAGCTCATAGCCCATCAGGAGCGTGATCTCCTGCAGCAGACGGCGGAACTCACCGGAGCTGGTTTCTTTCTTTCTCATAATGGTCAGCTTGTGCTGGATCAGCGGATGATCAATGACATGGATATGCATAATGGCCTCCTCAGGGAAATACAGAGTGAATAGGAAGTAGCGATTTTTGCTTTTCTCATTGTAGCACAAATGAGAGTGGTTTGGGGGAGGGACGGACCTTTGATTGCGTGCGAAAGTTTCGCTTGAATAAGAAATGTGAAATGAGAAATGCGAAGTGCTGGTGCGGCGCGTTTCGTCATCCTGACCTGAGCGGAGGGAAACATCGTATGTTAGAAAATGGCTTATCTGAAACAGGAGAACTGAGTCGAAGGATCTAAGCACCGCGGAGTATCAATAATGGCGAGGCCCGAAGGTGGCATTTCAGTCACCAGTCACTAGTCACTAGTCATTCGAGGCTACTAATCCCTAGCTACCAGTCACTAGTTCTCCTCATCCCTGCTTTCAAACTTCAGAGCATGCCCCACGAGCGAACCCTGTTTTCTTAAACCTTTCTTTAATGACAATTCCCGAAGAATGTTGTAAAATGAAAGACAGTATGACAGAAATGAATTTTTATACTTTTATATATAGTTTGAGGTCCATATAGCTCCAAGTAAAGAAAAGAGGAATCGTATGAAATCCAATAAACTGACATCCCTTCTCTGCGCACTGGCTCTGACAGGGGCGGTGATGCCGCTTTCTATGGCAGAGGCGGCAGAGCCGGCTCCGGCGGCCGCCGCCCAGGAAGCACCTGCTGAAAGTGTGAACTACACCGATGCCCTGATGAAGGGACTTTCTCTGACGCTTCCTGATGTCCAGAGTGCGGTCGAGTCAGGCACGTTCAAGAATCTTTCACCAGAAGCGCCTAAGCCTGCAGAGCCGGAGCCCGCTCCGCTGCCCGAACCGGAACCAGAGCCCGAGCCAGAGCCAGAGCCGGAACCCGAACCTGCGCCTGCCCCGGCACCGGCGGCGAAGTATACCGCAGATCAGGGGAGCGCAGCCACCGAGATCGGATCCGATGGCGCGTATGACGGCATGACCTACAGCTCGGACAAAGCAGATGAGAATGCGCTTCGCGTTTCCATGGCATACATCACCGCGAAGGGCGATACCATCACGAAGTCCAGTGACACCTCGAGCGCAGAAAACAGTGACCTTTACGGGATGAATGCGGCGCTGCTCGTGACCCATGGCGGACACGGGGCTTTCACGGATGTGAAGATCTCCAGCACAGGAAACGGCGCGACGGGCGCCTATGGCTACAGCAAGGGCACGTACATCAATCTGACGAATGCAGAGATCTCCACCACGGGCGCGCAGGCTTCCGGCGTCGAAGTCTCCCAGCGTGCGATGATGAAGGTGCAGGACTCGACTGTTTCCACGACAGGAAATCAGTCGGCAGCGATTCGTATTTCTAAAAACGGCGGCATCCTTCTCACCGAAAACTCTGCCTTCACCGCTTCCGGTGCCAATGCACACGGCATCTATACCCAGGGCGATGTGACCGTCACAGGCGGCTCTGTCAAGGCGGAAAAGACCAAGGCAGCCGTTATCAAGAATATCAGCTCCATCACGCTTGATGGAGCGACGCTCGAAGGCAATGAGACAGGCTCGCTTCCTTACAATATCGTCATGTACTCGGATGCCGACGCGATCGGTGTCACGGGGACGCAGCAGTTCGAGGCAAATCAGGCAAGCCTCATCTCTCATAAGGGCGGCATGTTCTATGTGACCGGCACCCATTGTCGCATCACGCTGAAGGACAGCACGCTCACGCAGGATGAAGCGGCGCCTGTCTTTACCATCACAGGCAATGACGGCGGCTACGGCTGGGGCAATGCGGGCGCGAACGGCGGTCACGCGGAAGTCATCCTGTCGCATCAGATCCTGAATGGCGATATTCTCCTCGATACCATCTCGGATATCAATCTCAGTATCAAAGACCAGTCCACCTGGACCGGTGCGATCACCATCGCGCCGAATGCCCAGGAGGGCGCTCCGTACAAGACCAATGCCGATATTTTCATTGCGGAAGGCTCGACATGGAACCTGACCGCAGACTCTCAGATCACCAGCCTCTTCAATCTGGGCACGATCCATTACAACGGACACACCATCACACTCGCTGATGGGACAGTCATGAAGGAATAAATTGGCAGAAATAGAAGATCACGCGGTGCGAGGTAGTCGCATGGCGTGATTTTTTATTTGAGACTGAAGTTTGAAAGCTGGAATGAGTGGCTAGGGATTAGGAGCTTTGAGTGACTAGTGACTGGGGTTCTTCGGCATCGTCATCCCGAGCGCAGCCGAGGGATCTCTTGCCCTGCAGGAATCAGCGGGTATGCGCTGAGGGGAAACGATGTCTTGGTGCTGCCTCACATCAGGCAATGAGCGTTCTGCCATATAGATTTCTCGGCTACGCTCGAAATGACGACAGCGCGAAGCGCTATCAAAACTCCGCGGCGCTTAGATCCTTCGACTCAGTTCTCCCGTTTCAGATAAGCCATTTTTTAACATACGACGTTTTCCTCCGCTCAGGATGACGAAATGCGCCGCACCAACCCCTTTGAACCTGTAGAACCTACAGAACCCACTGAATCTCTTTCGCTCAATCAAAGGGCGGCACGCCCCTTGGGATAACCCTGAAGTTTGAAAGCAGGGATGATTAGTGGTTAGGGATTGGGAGCCTCGAGTGACTAGTGACTAGTGACTGGTGACTGGGGTTCTTCGGCATCGTCATCCCGAGCGCAGCCGAGGGATCTCTACTGCCCTGCAGGAATCAGCGTGTATGCGCTGAGGGGAAACGATGTCTTGGTGCTGCCTCACATCAGGCAATGAGCGTTCTGCCATATAGATTTCTCGGCTACGCTCGAAATGACGACAGCGCGAAGCGCTATCAAAACTCCGCGGCGCTTAGATCCTTCGACTCAGTTCTCCCGTTTCAGATAAGCCATTTTTTAACATACGATGTTTTCCTCCGCTCAGGATGACGAAATGCGCCGCACCACAACCTTGAACCCTGAACCCTGAACCTTGATTTCCTCTTGACGCAGCCCTTTCACTAGTGCTATAAATAAAACTATATTTCATATGATATGCGTGCGGCGCATAGCCGTACCTCTCTTTTTCCGTCTGGAGGGATCCCTATGAACTTTAAGAAAGCCATCCTCGTATCGGCTGCAGTCCTCGCGGCTGCTGGCATCATCGCAGGCTGCGGTGACCAGAAAGCAGCATCCTCTGCTTCTTCCGCAGCTGCCAAAGAAACCACCATCAAGGTCGGCGTATCCCCTGTACCGCACGCTGAGATCGTCGGCGTTGTGAAAGACAAGCTCGCCAAAGAAGGCGTCAAGGTCGAAATGGTCGAATTCACCGATTATGTCCAGCCGAACCTGGCCCTTGCGGATAAGAGCCTCGATGCGAACTTCTTCCAGCACAAACCATATCTGGATGAATTCTGCAAATCCAAAGGCCTGAAGCTGACATCCTTGGGCGCTGTCCATCTCGAACCGATGTGCGTGTATTCCAAGAAGCTGAAGTCTTTGAATGATCTTGCTGACGGTGCGCATGTAGCCATTCCGAACGATCCGACCAATGGCGGCCGCGCCCTCCTCGTTCTCCAGTCTGCCGGTCTCATCAAACTGAAGGAAGGCGCTCCGATCACCGCGACCCCGCAGGATATCGCAGAGAACCCGAAGAACCTGGAATTCTCCGAACTGGAAGCTCCGCAGCTTCCGCGTGCCCTGGAGGATGCGGATATCGCGATCATCAATATGAACTTCGCCCTCGAAGCAAAGCTCGATCCGAAGAGTGCCATCTACAGCGAAGGCTCCGACTCCCCGTATGCGAATATCGTAGCTGTCCGTGAAGGTGATGAAAACCGTCCGGAACTCCAGAAGCTCATGAAAGCGCTCACAAGCAAAGAAGTCAAGGACTTCATCGAAAAGAAATACGGCGGCTCTGTCAAGACCGTATTCTGATCGCACCTTGGAAGAAAAACTCCCCGAGAGGGGAGTTTTTTGTTGGGGCGGTGACTAGTGACTGGAAAAAATCAGACTCTCTCGCATTGTCATTTCGAGCGAAGCGAGAAATCTTTGTCATTCGCGGTCAAACAAATCATGTTAGAAAAGCGCAAGCGGGAAACCTGATCTCTTGGAAACCTATGGGTATCGCCTCCTATATATTGCGGCGAAGCCGCCACCGCTATTTCTCATTCTTTTCATCCGCGATTAGGGGATGGCGCGCCATAAGAGCAAACCTGGCGCCCACCCACCTTGCTCCTTTCCCATTCTCTATTGCTGAACGATTCCCCATTCTATATAATGATATACTGAGATAGGATCATAGAAAAAATATCATTTTCCACGTCAGGAGCCCATCCATGCGATTTCTCGCTTCGAAAAAGAACATCCAGAATCTTTTATATGCGACACTCTTTCTGCTGCCGCTTCATCCCTATGTGTTTTACGTGACACTTCTCCCATGCCTTCTTCTCTGGGCAGTGAATCATTGCACCACAGGCGAAGTGAAATGCGTGCGCCCTCGCCTCTGGGGACTGCCGGCGGTCTTTTTGGCGTGTGCCTTTTTCTCCGGCTTCCACTCTCCCGACCCTGCCTTTTCACTCATGAATTGGGCCTTTCAGCCATTGATGTATGCCGCGATCTACCTTTTGATCCTTTCACTTCTTTCCTCCGTGCGAGAAAAGGAGAAGGCGCTCTATGCCTTCCTGGCAGGAGCCATCTGCGTGGCCGCCTATGGCTTCATCCAGTATGCGAATGTGGCAGGCATGGCAGCCGATATGACGGCGCAGAGCTGGGTCGATCCCGAGAGATTTCCTCTCCTTCGTCGCCGCATGTATTCGACACTGGAAAATCCGAATCTCCTCGGGGCCTATGCCGTCATGATCATCAGCATCCTCACTGCTTTCTTTCTCAGGGAGCGGCAGAAAAAAAGGAAATGGGCTTTTGCCATCATTCTCTTCATCCTGCTTCTCTGTCTTGCGCTGACCTATTCACGCGGCGCATGGCTGAGCCTTGCGGCCATCGTCTTAGGGCTCACCCTCTTCTATGATAAGCGATTTGGCTTTCTTTTCTTCCTCATCCCTCTCGTTCTTCTCTTCTACCACGGACAGATGGTCGAGCGTTTTCTGTCCCTCTTCTCCGGCGAAGACACCTCTGTCGGCCTGCGCTTTGCCCTATGGGAGAGCACCATCGCCATGATCGAAGAGCACCCGCTTCTCGGCGTGGGGTGGGGGAGCTATTATCTGGCCTATCCCGACTACAATTTCTTTATTCAGGATGAGCACGTCCTCATCTTCCATGCGCACAACATGTATCTCAATATGCTCGCCGAAGTCGGCATTATAGGCGGAGCAGCCTTCCTTCTGACCTTCTTCGCCCAGGGCTTCCTCTGCTGGAAGCTCTATCGGGGCAAGGCCAGCCTTTTCACGCGAACGATGGGGCTTGGCGGCCTGCTCATGGTCATGGCCATCGCCGTCCTCAGCATGAGCGACCATGTCCTCTTCGGACGCTCGATCTCCTTCTGCTTCTGGAGCCTTTCCGCACTTTGCGTGGGAAGCGGGGACTGGTGAGCGGTTATCGGGGGAAAGCGTGAAGGGGGCAGTGATGCCAAAAGCGATGCACCGGTCTTTACGGATCACCTTCGAGGGAAGCCTTCGGGTGCGGCCCTGCGGCTCTCCCCTGTACCATTTCTATAACCTACACTGCGAGGATCATCGTTTTCATAGTCTGTAGGCTCTGAGTCACATGATTGATGATTTGTCTAATAGGAATTATTTATAACATCCCTATGAGAATTTTAAAAACAAAGAACTTACTTTTTACGAACCTTTCGAAAAAAGTGTGATATAATAACAGTGATGACTGAGAAGGTCACAAATACAGTCGGTGAGACCGGTGATACCAAGGAGGAGTTTTTTCTGATGTTATGAGACATGTTTACATGCGGTCATAGGAAAGCAGAAAGGACTCCTTTTTCTTTTATACTTCGGAAGCACGGCTGTGTTTTTATGAGGCAAAAAGCTCCAGACCATAGAGAAAGCTCAAAGAGGTACTGGACTTTTGATATTTTTATATTTTTGGGAGGATGATAGTAATGATCGACACCAATGATAGCGAATTCCTTAGCAGAATTGAAAGTGCAGATCTGAAAGCAAAAATCTGTGATGCTAAAACTGCAGCAGCTATGATTCAGGCAGGCGACATCCTTGGTATTTCCGGATTCACCCCATGCGGCTATCCGAAGATCACCATGCATGAACTCGCAGAACGTATGAAAGAAACCCCATTCCAGGTAGACGTATGGACTGGCGCTTCTACTGGTTCCCAGATTGATACTGAACTGGTCGCTGTAAACGGCATCAGAAACCGTATGCCATACCAGACCAACGGCAACCTCAGAAAAGCCATCAATGCAGGCAGCATCAACTATTATGACCTTCACCTGTCCCATGTAGCTCAGCAGATCCGTGCTGGCTTCTTCACCAACGTGAAGGGTGAACGTGTCACCGGCCCAGATTTCGCAGTAGTAGAAGTCTGCAAGATCGGACCGAACGGCGAACTGTACCCGACCACTGCTATCGGCAACTCTCCGGTATTCGTAGATACCGCTAAGAAAGTCATCGTAGAAGTCAATACCACCCAGCCGCTGGAACTCGCTGGCATGGCTGATATCTACATGAGAAAGAACCCGCCGCACTGCGAACCGATTCCGATCAAAACTGCTGGCGACCGCGTAGGTACTCCTTACATCCCATGCGATCCGGCAAAGATCGTTGCTATCGTTCCATGCGATCTGCCAGACGTTACCCGTGCACTGGCTCCGCTCGATGACGACGCAGAAGCAATGGGCAACAACCTGATCGATTTCCTGAAAAACGAAGTCGCTCATGGCAGACTGCCGGAAAACCTGCTCCCACTGCAGTCCGGTGTAGGCAACGTAGCAAACGCTGTTATCCATGGCCTCGTAGAATCCGACTTCAAGAACCTTTCCGTATACACCGAAGTTATTCAGGATGGCATGTTCGATCTGATCGATAAAGACAAGATCGACATGATCTCCGGTACTTCCCTCTCCCCATCCCCGGATGGACTGAAACGCTTCTACGACAACATCGACAGATACAGCAAGAAGATCATCCTTCGTCCGCAGGAAATCTCCAACAACGGCGAAGTAGCTCGTCGTCTCGGCGTCATCGCTATGAACACTGCTCTGGAAATGGATATCTACGGCCACGTAAATTCCACCCATGTAAGCGGCACCAAGCTGATGAACGGTATCGGCGGCTCCGGCGACTTTGCTCGTAACGGCTTCCTGTCCTGCTTCTTCTGCCACAGCACCGCTAAGGGCGGCAAGATCTCCGCAGTTGTTCCGATGTGCTCCCATGTAGACCACACCGAACATGATACCCATGTATTCATTTCTGAACAGGGTGTCGCTGATGTTCGCGGCCTGTCCCCGAAAGAAAGAGCAAAGGTCATCATCAACAACGTGGCTCATCCGTCCTTCAGAGATCAGCTCATGGACTACTATGAAAGAGCATGCGCAGCTTGCGGCGAAAGCCAGACCCCGCATCTCCTTCAGGAAGCATTCAAATTCCATGAAAGCCTCGCTGAAAACGGCGACATGCACTTCAAGAAATAATTTAATTCTTCAAGAAGCCGCATGAGGCAAGGCATTTAATGCTTTACAAATACAGATAATACTGTATAATTACCTATGGTGATATCTGTCACACGACAGTGTCAATACATGGGTCAGCAAGAGTCCCCAATCGCTGCTGCAAGAAGACTCAAATGAGCGCTGCAGCAGCCAAAGGCTTTGCGTGACCCCATTGGGAAGATAGATCCTATGTAAGTGGTAAGAAGAACACAAAGTCGCGGCCACCGAAGTCAAGGAAAAGCTTCCTAGAGTTTTACATACTTACTTTTTTAGGAGGAAGATGAACTCATGTCTAACGAATCCCTGAAAGCTAAACTTGCAGCTTACAATGACACCTATGCAAAACAGTGCGCAAAACATCCGGAAAGAGTTGGTCTGAAACACAAGAACCTGTACACCCCACTCGATCTCGAAGGTTTCGACTATGAAAGAGACCTCGGATTCCCGGGCGAATATCCATACACCCGTGGCGTACAGCCGACCATGTACCGTGGCAAACTCTGGACCATGCGTATGTATGCTGGTTTCTCCACCGCTGAAGAATCCAACAAACGTTACAAATACCTGATCGCTAACGGCGGCACCGGCCTGTCCTGCGCATTCGACCTGCCAACCCAGATCGGCTATGACTCCGACGACAAAATGTCCGCTGGCGAAGTTGGTAAAGTAGGCGTAGCTATCGACTCTCTCTACGATATGGAAAGACTGTTCGACGGCATCGACCTCGGCAAAGTTTCCACTTCCATGACCATCAACGCACCGGCTTCCGTACTGCTGGCTATGTACATCGCTGTAGCTGAAAAACAGGGCGTTCCGGCAGCTGCTCTTCGCGGCACCATCCAGAACGATATCCTGAAAGAATACGCAGCTCGCGGCACCTACATTTTCCCGGTTAAACCGTCCATGCGTCTGATCACCGATATCTTCGAATACTGCTCCGTAAACGTACCGAAGTGGAACACCATCTCCATTTCCGGCTACCATATCCGTGAAGCAGGCTCCACCGCTGCTCAGGAAATCGCATTCACCATCGCTGATGGTATCGCATACATCGAAGCAGCTCTGAAAGCTGGCATGAAGATCGATGAATTCGCAGGCCGTCTGTCCTTCTTCTGGAACGCTCACAACAACGTACTCGAAGAAGTTGCAAAATTCCGTGCATCCCGTCGTCTGTGGGCTACCATTCTGAAGGAAAGATTCCATGCAGAAAACCCGAAGTCCATGAAACTGCGTTTCCACACCCAGACCGCTGGTTCCATGCTGACCGCTCAGCAGCCAAACAACAACATCATCCGTGTTGCTCTCCAGACCGCTGCAGCAGTTATGGGCGGAACCCAGTCCCTGCACACCAACTCCCGCGATGAAGCTCTGGCTCTGCCGACCACTGAATCCGTAACCATCGCTCTGCGTACCCAGCAGATCGTAGCTTACGAATCCGGCCTGGCTGACGTAGTTGATCCGCTCGGCGGCTCCTACTATGTTGAAGCTATGACCAATGCTATCGAAGCAGAAGCTAAAGAATACATCCGCAAGATCGATGAAATGGGTGGCGCAGTAGAAGCTATTGATAAAGGCTACATCCAGAAAGAAATTCAGGACGCTGCTTACGCTTGGCAGATGTCTGTTGAATCCGGCGAAAGAACCATCGTTGGCGTCAATAAATTCACCATGGAAGAACCACCGGTTACCGGCCTTCTGAAGATTGACGCATCCGTTGGCGAAAAGAAGAAAGCTCAGCTCGCTCAGGATAAAGCAAACCGTGACCAGGCTAAAGTTGCTGAAGAACTGGCTAAACTTGAAAAAGCAGCTCAGACTCCGGCTGAAGGCCCAGACCATGTCAACCTTATGCCAGTCATCCTCGACTGCGTACGTGCATACTGCACCGAAGGCGAAATCTGCGGCGTTCTGCGTAAAGTTTACGGCGAATACAAACCGCACAACACCCTCTAATCTAAGGGCAGCCTGAAGCAAAGATAATTACATTACTCAAATATTTCTGGAGGTAATTTACAATGGCAGACAAACGTATCAGAGTACTGGTAGCTAAACCGGGTCTTGATGGACATGATCGTGGCGCAAAAGTTATTGCTCGTGCACTTCGTGATGCAGGCATGGAAGTTATTTACACCGGTCTTCGCCAGACCGTTGAACAGATCGTTGAAGCAGCAGACGCAGAAGACGTTAATGTTGTAGCTCTGTCCCTGCTCTCCGGCGCTCACAACACCCTCTTCCCAGAAGTTGTTGAAGCACTGAAGGCTAAAGGAATGGGCGACGTTCTCGTAGTTGGCGGCGGCGTAATTCCGGAATCCGATATCCCAGGCCTGAAAGAAGCTGGCGTAAAAGCTATCTTCACTCCTGGCACACCAACCAAAGAAGTTATCGACTTCATTAAAGAAAACGTAAAATAATCGACTTTTAGACTGACTAGCTTGACAGTTTATTAGTTGTAATGTAGCTTGCATGGGGCTGGGGGGATACTCAGTCCCATTGCAACTATATTATTTACTCTTCGAAAAGGCGGTGCATCCATGGAATTTTCTATGAAGGATTTTTGGAATGGATCCAGACGTGCCTTAGCGAGAGCAATTACCATCGTTGAAGACGAACGGGATGGATTTGAAGATGTCATGAAAGAAATCTATCACCATACCGGTCGTGCACAGGTCATCGGTATTACTGGTGCGCCTGGTGCGGGTAAGAGCACACTGTCAGATGCCCTCATTAAGCAGTTCCGTAAGCAGGGCAAAACTGTAGGTATCGTAGCCATCGATCCTACGAGTCCATTCTCCGGCGGCGCCATCCTTGGTGACCGTATCAGAATGAACGACCTGACCTTGGATAAGGGTGTTTATATCCGTAGTATGGGTACGCGCGGCAGCCTCGGCGGACTTTCCCGCAAGACTGCAGATGCGGTCAAACTGATGGATGCTTTCGGTCTCGATGTCATTCTCATCGAAACAGTAGGCGTAGGACAATCAGAAGTTGATATCGTTAAAAATGCGGATACGACACTTGTTGTGCTCGTACCTGGACTAGGCGACGATATTCAGGCTATCAAAGCAGGTATCCTTGAAATTGGTGATGTATTCTGCATCAACAAATGTGATCGCGATGGCGCAGATCGTTTGAACGTCGAAATCGAAATGATGCTTGATCTGGGCGAAGCTCAGAACTGGCGTCCTCCGATTGAGAGAACGATCGCGAACAAAGATCAGGGCGTAGCCGAAGTAGTAGCAGCTCTGGGCGAACATAGAAAGTACCTCGAAGAGTCCGGTCTCCTTGAAGAAAGAAGACGTGAACGGGCTAGAAGCGAGATGCTCGAAATGATTCACGATCGCATTTCCCGTCATATTGAGGAAAATATTTCCTCGACGGGTGAATTTAGTGACTGCGTGGAACAAGTCTTTGAACGGAAGACAGATCCGTTCACGGTCGTTGATTCCATTGTAGGCAAAATATTCAAATAATTTTAAAGGAGGAGTTTATTATGGCATTCAAAGTACTTTGTGTGGACCATGTAGGCGTTGCTGTTAAAGATCTTCAGCTGATCAAACAGCAGATGAAAGACATCCTTGGACTGGATCCATCCCTTCCGGATGAAACCGTCGAAGAACAGCATGTAACCACCAGCTTCTTCAAACCGTCTGCTCAGACCGAAGCATGCGAACTCGAATTCCTGGGTTCCACCACTCCGGACGGCCCGATTGCTCGTTTCATCGAAAAAGCAAACGGCGGCAAGAATGGTTTCCAGCATGTAGCACTTCGTGTCGACGACATCGAAGCTTGCCTTGCTGACCTGCAGGCTAAAGAAGTTCCGCTCATCGATAAGAAATATCGTATCGGTGCTGGCGGCTGTCACATCGCTTTCCTGCATCCAAAGGCTACAGGCCTTCTGCTTGAACTGACAGAACGCCCAGGCGGCCCATCCTTCAAGGCTTAATTGAACGATGGCAAATGCCTTGCCCACCGGGGTAAGGCATCCCCCTCACGGGGGTCCCTAAAATTTTTGGAGGTGTAAGAATGGCAACTGTTGCAGAAAGAATTGAACTTCTTCACAAAAACCTCGCTCATGTAGAGGCTATGGGTGGAGAAAAGAAAGTTGAAAAACAGCATGCAAAAGGCAAACTGACTGCTCGTGAAAGACTGGCTCTTCTGTTTGATGAAGGCACTTTCGTAGAAGTCAATGCCCTTGTAAAATCCCGCTGCCACAACTTCGGTCAGGAAAAGAAAGATCTCCCTGGCGAAGGCGTTGTTACCGGTTACGGTACCGTTGACGGCAGACTCGTATTCGCATTCGCACAGGACTTCACCGTTGAAGGCGGCTCCCTTGGCGAAATGCACGCTGCTAAGATCGTTCACGTAAATGAACTGGCTCTCAAAGTCGGTGCTCCTTGCGTAGGCCTGAACGATTCCGGCGGAGCTCGTATTCAGGAAGCTGTCGATGCACTCTCTGGCTACGGCAAGATCTTCTGGTGCAACACCATTGCATCCGGCGTTATTCCGCAGATCTCTGCTATCATGGGACCATCTGCAGGCGGCGCTGTATACTCCCCAGCTCTGACCGACTTCATTTACATGGTCAAGAAAACATCCCAGATGTTCCTGACCGGCCCGGCAGTTGTTGAATCCGTTACCGGCGAAAAGATCACCGCTGAAGCACTCGGCGGCGCTATGACCCACAACCGTACTTCCGGTGTAGCTCAGTTCGCTTGCGACAACGACGAAGACTGCATTAAACAGATTCGTTACCTGCTCTCCTTCCTGCCGAGCAACAACATGGAAGATGCTCCTATCGTTGAAACCGGTGATGATCCGACCAGAACCGATCCGGCTCTCGATACCATCATGCCAGAAAACTCCAACGCTCCATACAACATGTATGACGTTATCAAATCCGTTGTAGATAACGGTGAATACTACGATGTAGCTAAAGAATTCGCTAAGAATATCATTACCTGCTTCGCACGTTTCGACGGACAGACCGTTGGTATCATTGCAAACCAGCCAGCATTCATGGCAGGCTGCCTTGACTACAATGCATCCGATAAATCCGCTCGTTTCATCCGTTTCTGCGACTGCTTCAACATCCCGGTTGTAAACATTGTCGATGTACCAGGCTTCCTGCCAGGCAAACAGCAGGAATATGCCGGCGTAATTCGTCACGGCGCTAAGATGCTGTTCGCATACTGCGAAGCAACCGTTCCGAAGATCACCATGATCCTCCGTAAAGCTTACGGTGGTTCCTACATCGCTATGTGCTCCCGTGAACAGGGCGCTGACCAGGTATTCGCTTGGCCAACCGCTGAAATCGCTGTTATGGGACCTGCAGGCGCTGCAAACATCATCTTCAAGAAAGACCCGAACAAAGAACAGCGTACAGCTGAATACGTCGAAGAATTCGCAACTCCATACAAAGCTGCTGAACGTGGCTATGTAGACGCAGTTATCGATCCGAGAAACACTCGTCCGACAATCATCAATGCACTGAAGATGCTTGCTTCCAAGCACGAAGTACATCCAGCAAAGAAACACGGAAACATTCCGCTGTAATATTTGCTGCAAGAAAAACTCTAATTGAAAGGATGGGTACAGATGGATAACAACACAGTTATGTATATCGCGGTATTTGCTGCTATCGTAGCAGTAGTAGCGCTGATCATGATCTGGCAGGTACGTTCATCTCTCAATCAGTCCGCAGCACCGGCACCGGCAGCAGCTCCGAAGAAAGCCGCTCCAGCTAGAGCAGCAGCTCCTAAAGCAGCTGACAATGGTGCAGTTGTAGCAGCAATCGCTGCTGCAATCGTTGCGATGGGTGGCGGCGAAATCGTCTCCATCCGCCCGGCAGCTAGAAGTGGCTGGACCTCTGCATCTCGTCTTGCAGGCGTTTCCGGCACTCAGCAGTTCTAATTGAAAGTTGAAAGTACAATCATTTAGGAGGAAAGACAATGAGAAAATTTACTGTAACAGTTAACGGCCAGGATTACGATGTAGTAGTTAAAGATGGCGGCGCTGCAGCAGCAGCTCCGGCTCCGGTAGCAGCAGCTCCGGCAGCAGCTCCAGCTCCGGCTCCAGTAGCAGCAGCTCCGGCACCGGCACCGGCTCCAGCACCGGCACCAGCACCGGCTCCAGCTCCGGCAGCAGCTCCTGCAGGTGCAGGCGAATCCGTTGAAGCTCCGATGCCGGGCAAAGTTATCCGCATCAACAAACATGTTGGCGATGCAGTTGCTTCCGGCGACGAAGTCCTCGTTCTCGAAGCTATGAAAATGGGCAACCCGATCATGGCTCCATGCGATGGCAAGATCACCGGCATGCCGGTATCCGAAGGCCAGTCCGTACAGGGCGGCGACGTTCTCTTCACCGTTGGCTAATAGCCGATATGAAAAAGCAGCGCGTATGCGCTGCTTTTTTGTTGCAATAAAACGGAGTGGATAAGAGAATCAGGCACTCCGTTTTCGATCCCGCGTTTCCGCCGTAAGCGGATCACACGTTGCTTTTGGTATTTAGTTTAGTGTCAGCACAGAAAAGCCAAGGCTTCATAGCGGATATGAAATAGCACCGCCGACAGGGGTAAAGCGAATGATCCCATTCATGGTAAAGGAGGATACGTCCTCTCGGCTGATCTCGGTTCTTTTGCGGCCGTTTCCTGTCACGCCTTAGTAGGCATCGTCCTCTTCCATTTCCTGTTTTTCTCTTGCGATGAGGATTCGGAGCATGGTGAGGGAAGCCTGCAGGTAATCATAGTCCTTAGGGAAGGCACAGAGGATGCCGTAGCGGAAGAGAGACTCCTTTTCTTCGCTCGGCACCTGATGAACGGCGATCAGGATATCATCACGACCATAAAGGGCGAGAGCACGCGAGAGGGCGACAGCATTCTTACCTCTGGCGTCACCGGTCGTGGTGTAGAAGACGAAGTGAACGTCGTTGTCTGCTGCCCCCTTGGCAGCATCCTCCGGCTGCTGCGAGGGGCTGACGTCGACGTCCCAGCCGGAGTCTGCCAATGCATTGGCGGCAAGTTTTCGTTCTTCACGATCACTTTCGAGATCATTTTCCATTTCTATGAGGAGAACACGCGGGCGTCTGCCATCAAGTGCAGCAAATTCTTTAGAAAGCCGAAGGGCTTCTTCTCTGACGGTTTCTTTGGTTTTCGGATCGAGTGCCATGGTAAGCTCCTTGTATGAGAATAAAAATAATGATAATGAAATATACTTTACATACAAATCTATTATAATATAAATCATGGCTGCTGTTCAATGCATAATTTGTGATTTCAGATGCAATATTAGCAAGAAATGTATGAGACGGAGAAAAACATTGATTGACACTGAGAAGAATATGAATTATACTGAGATTGTAGTCATTTAGACAATTTCATATGGCTGGCAGATGCGAAAGCATAAAAGAGAATCCGGTCTAAGCCGGAGCGGTCCCGCCACTGTAAGGAGGAGTCTCTCACAGATAGGCCACTGGGCGAAAGTCTGGGAAGGCGTGAAGAGATGAGGAGCCCGAGCCAGGAGAACTATCTGCCAATGAATCACCGCGAAGGAAGTAGGGATCTATCCAAGACATGATTTGATTCTGTCTAAGATCAGGGCTTGTGAGAAGATCAGTATTTCCGTCAACCTGCGAGAGATGGGGAGGGGATTGAGATCGGTCCTGGTCTCATTATTTTCCGGCTGCCCCCACTGGGTCAGTCGTTTTTTTATGGTAGGACCAAGACGTGAACCTGAAGGAGGTGAACTTTCTGTCTGATTGAAATTGTCTAAAGGGGCGTTCTCTTGATTTGCGCTGGTAAGTCAGTGAGCGGCCATAAATTATTAAAGGAGGAACTATTTCATGGATGAAGTAACAAAAGCAACATCCGCGGAAAATCAGGAAAGACAGCTTACCGATAAGGAATTGGAAGCGATTCTGAAACAGTCGGAAGGCAAAACCGATTTCCCACAGGTCACATTTGATGAATTCACACCACCAACCTACGAGGAATGGGTTGATGCGTGCAACGCTCTTCTGAAGGGCAAGCCGTTTGATAAGCTGATGTATACCAAGACGTATGAAGGTATCACTTTTAGCCCGATCTATACCCTGCGTACGGGTCCGGACGCACAGGATGCGATCCTGCCGACCGATGACTATCCGGGTATGGGGGACTTCATGCGCGGTCAGAAAGTCAATGGTTACAAAGAAGAACCATGGGGCATTGCACAGTCCTGTGATGAAGCACTTCCAAAGGAAAATAATGAGCTCCTGAAACACGAAATCGATCGTGGTTCCACGGTATACAATGTACGCCTTGATGCATCCACTCTGCATGGCATCGATGTGACTGATGCTGAAAAACCAGGTGAAACCGGCGTTTCTCTGACCACTCTCGAAGATGTGCATAACCTTCTGGACGGTCTGGATCTTGCAAAGTATCCATTCATGATGTATACCGGCGAATCTGCACTGGCACCGCTTGCTATGGTGGCTGCCGCAGTCAAAGCACAGGGAAAAGATGTGTCCGCGCTTCATGGCGTGATCGGTGGAAGCCCGTTGACACAGCTGCTGACTGATGGCAAGAATAAGGAAACCCTTGAAAAAGCATACGACCAGATGGCAGAGACCATCCGCTGGGCTCGCAAGAATGCACCGAGCGTAGCGACCGTATTCATCACTTCCGATGTATTCTCTCTGGGCGGCGCACAGGCCGTACAGGAAATCGCATATACCTTCGGCGTCGCTGTAGAGTATGTCCGTGAAATGCTGAAGAGAGGCATTTCGATCCATGATATCGCACAGTCCTTCTACTTCGGCTTCAATGTAGGCGCTACGTTCTTCATTGAAATTGCAAAGCTTCGTGCAGCTCGTCAGGTATGGTCGAACATCATGAAGGCTTTCGGTGCAGAAGAAGAAGATCGTTCGATGAAGATCCATGCAAAACCGGCATTCTTCACAAAGACCATTTTCGATGTGGGCGTGAACATGCTCCGCAATACCACCGAAGCATTCTCTGCTGTCGTTGGCGGTGTAGATACCTACGAAAATGCACCTTATGATGATACCGTCAGAAAAGGTGATGAATTCTCCCGCCGTATCGCTAGAAATCTGCAGATCATGCTGCAGGAAGAATTCGGCATGCTGCGTCCGATCGATGCGGCCGGCGGCTCCTGGGCAATTGAAAAGCTCACCAAAGAGATGGCAGAAAAGATCTGGGCTGAATTCCAGAAGATCGAATCTCTGGGCGGCATGACCAAAGCAATCAAAGAAGGCTATCCGCAGAAAGAGATCAAAGCCGTCCTTGAAAAGCGCTTCAAAGCACTGGATCTTAGAAAAGACCGTGCGGTCGGCAATAACATGTACCCGCTGATGGGCGAAGTGCTCCTCGAAGCTCGTCCGGAAGATACAGAAGCCATTAAGAAGGAACTTGGCGATGCAGCTAAGGCTTACCGTGCGGATCTTGATCTTGCTTTCAGAAGCCAGAAGCTGGCAGAACTCAAAGATGCCGGCGAAGGCGAAGCCATCGACAAGGCAGCCGCAGCTGCCGCTGCCGGTGCGACTATTGGCGAGATCAATGAAGTCGCTGGTAATGCAGAAGGCTCCATTGCCATCGAAAAGATCGATGCACACCGCTGGACGGAACGCTTCGAAGCACTCCGCTTTGATACCGAAGCATATAAAGAAAAGACTGGCAAGAATGTCGAGATCTTCCTCGCAAACATGGGCAAGATCCCGCAGCATAAAGCCAGAGCAGACTTCTCCACCTCCTTCCTGCAGGTCGGTGAATTCAATGTCCATCTCAATAATGGTTTCCAGGATGACGAAGACAAACCGGGCTCCCGCTGGGATAAGTGCGTAGAAGCACTGAAAGCTGGTGCTGATGACAAAGGCACGCCATATGATGTCGCTGTCATCTGCTCCACGGATGCGACCTATCCGGAAGATGTACCGGCTCTGGCTCCGAGACTGAAAGAAGTCCTCGGCGACGGCACCCTCTTCCTCGCAGGCGCAGCTCCAAAGGATCTGGAAGAGACCTACCGCAAGGCGGGCGTAGATGATTTCATCAGCGTCAAAGCAAACTGCTACGAAATTCTCCGCATGCTGCAGAAAAAGAAAGGAATGATTGAATAATGGCAAACACAAATCCTGATTTCACACAGCTGTCTCTGGGGGAACATCCACACTGCTCCTATGATGAGTGGAAGGAAAAGCTGGAAGCCAAGACCGGCAAAGGCTTTGATGCACTCTATGAACCGACCATGGAAAAGATCCCGGTCGCTCCCTTCTATACCAAAGATGTCTATGATGACTGCAATCATCTGGACTTCATGAGCGGTATCCCGCCATTCCTTCGTGGACCGTACTCCACCATGTACGTTTTCCGTCCATGGACCGTTCGTCAGTACGCAGGCTTCTCCACGGCAGAAGAATCCAACGCATTCTATAAGAGAAACCTGGCAGCAGGTCAGAAAGGTCTGTCCATTGCATTCGACCTTCCGACCCACCGCGGCTACGATGCGGATAACCCGCGCGTTATCGGCGACGTAGGTAAAGCCGGCGTATCCGTATGCTCCATGCTCGATATGAACATCCTCTTCGACGGCATCCCGCTGGACCAGATGTCCGTATCCATGACCATGAACGGCGCCGTTCTTCCGATCCTGGCATTCTTCATTTCCGCCGGCATCGAACAGGGCGTCGACAAGAAGATCCTTGCAGGTACCATTCAGAACGATATCCTGAAGGAATTCATGGTACGTAACACCTACATTTACCCACCGGCTATGTCCATGCGTATCATTGGTGATATTTTCGAATACACCACCAAGTACATGCCGAAGTTCAACTCCATTTCCATTTCCGGCTACCACATTCAGGAATGCGGTGCTACCTGCGATCTGGAAATTGGTTACACTCTGGCAGACGGCATGGAATACATCCGCTGCGGCGAAAAAGCAGGTCTGCCGGTCGATGCATTCGCAAAGCGTCTGTCCTTCTTCTGGGATCAGGGCAAGAACTACTTCATGGAAGTCGCAAAGATGCGTGCAGCTCGTGTCCTCTGGGCAAAGATCCTCAAAGGCTTCGGCGCAAAGAATCCGAAATCCATGGCACTTCGTACCCACTCCCAGACCTCCGGCTGGTCCCTCACCGAACAGGATCCATTCAACAACATCGGCCGTACCTGTATGGAAGCTATGTCTGCAGCTCTCGGCCACACCCAGTCCCTGCATACCAACGCACTCGACGAAGCAATCGCTCTGCCGACCGACTTCTCTGCTCGTCTGGCTCGTAACACCCAGCTTTATATCCAGGATGAAACCAAAGTCTGCAAGATCATCGATCCATGGGGCGGCTCCTACTATGTGGAATACCTCACCAACGAGATCATCAAACGTGCATGGGCACACATTCAGGAAGTCGAAGCACTGGGCGGCATGTCCAAGGCTATCTCCACCGGCCTTCCGAAGATGCGTATCGAAGAATGCGCCGCTCGTCGTCAGGCAGATATCGACTCCGGCCGTGAAACCATTGTCGGCCTGAACAAGTACAGACTGGCGAAGGAAGATCCGCTGAACGTTCTCTCCATCGATAACACCGCTGTACGTAACGCACAGATCAAACGTCTGGAAAAACTCAGAAGCATCCGCGATCCGGAAGCTGTCCGCCGCGATCTGGAAGCCATCACCAAGTGTGCAGAATCCCGTGAAAACGGCAACCTTCTGGAAGCTGCTGTCCAGGCAGCACATGACCGTGCATCCCTTGGCGAAATCTCCGACGCTGTTGAAAAGGTATCCGGCCGCTTCAATGCAGTCATCCACACCATTTCCGGCGTATACTCCAATGAATTCGATGACACCTCCGAACTGGACGAAGCAAAGAAACTGGCTAACGAATTCGAAGCTCTCGAAGGCCGCCGCCCGCGTATCTTCCTCGCGAAGATGGGTCAGGATGGTCACGACAGAGGCCAGAAAGTCCTTGCTACCTCCTTCGCAGATATGGGCTGGGACGTCGACGTAGGCCCGCTCTTCCAGACTCCGGAAGAAGCGGCACAGGATGCCGTCGACAACGACGTTCATATGGTCGGCTTCTCTTCCCTGGCAGCAGGTCATAAGACCCTGCTCCCGGCTATCGTCGATGATCTGAAGAAACTCGGCCGTGAAGATATCCTCGTAGCTATCGGCGGCGTTATCCCGCCACAGGATTACGAATTCCTGTACGATCATGGTGCAGTTGCTATCTTCGGACCAGGCACCAACATTCCGAAATGCTGCATCAAGCTGCTCCAGATGCTCGTAGACCGTGCTAAGGAAGAAGCTAAGGCAGAATAAGGTCGCCTACCGTTTTCTGACACTGTCATTCAATGCGAATCGGCAAAGGGTTCAAGGTTCAGGGTTCAGGGGTTTACTGGAAATGGTGATACCCTAACCTGAACCCCGAACCCTGAACCAATGACCATTTCGTAGCCAGGATAGTGGCAGAAACATTTTTAGGAAATCTGATTTCTTGTCCTGCGCGGAGCCGAGGGCGACCTCGGCTCCCTAGCAGGGCTTGCAATCCAAATCGAGTGATAGCCCGGAAAACAGAGGAATGGAAATGGTGATGGATAGTCACCGCGCCCGGTCACTATCACTACCAATGAATCACGCTTGATACACATCATATTTTCATTTGGCAGTCCTCCTTTTCATGATCCATCTACAGGGGGAAAAAGCCAGGAAAGGGAGGGTATGACAAATGCCTGAAAACAATGATGATTTAAGACCCAGCTGGGTACCGGAAGAGAAAAATCCTGAATTCGCCTGCTCTGTCATGCGTGGGATAGATACCACGGCAAACAGCATCACCGGGGCGAAGGAATACCCGGATGCTCCGCTTCGAAAAGTGCCGCTTCGTAAGAAAATGACCGTCGAGCAGTACATCGACGGTGTGGCCAAAGGGGATCGTGTGACGCTGTCCAAGGCCATCACGCTGATCGAAAGCAATGCGCCGAAAGACTTTGACAAAGCGCAGCGCGTACTGCAGGGACTTCTCCCCAGAACGGGTAAGGCTCTCCGTATCGGTATCACCGGTGTACCGGGGGCCGGCAAATCGACCTTCATCGAGTCCTTCGGCCAGATGCTCTGCCATCAGGGCTACAAAGTCGCCGTTCTTGCCGTCGACCCGACCTCATCCATCACCGGCGGCTCTATCCTTGGTGATAAGACACGTATGCAGAACCTGTCTCGTGAACCGAACTGCTTCATTCGACCATCTCCATCCAAAGGCACTTTGGGCGGTGTCGCGAGAAAATCCCGTGAGACTATGCTCCTCTGCGAAGCTGCCGGCTGTGACGTTATCCTTGTCGAGACCGTCGGTGTCGGCCAGTCGGAGACCACGGTTCGCTCCATGGTCGATTTCTTCATGCTCGTCGTACTGACAGGGGCCGGCGATGACCTCCAGGGCATCAAGAAAGGCATCATGGAGCTTGCCGATGCCATCGTTGTCAACAAAGCGGATGGGGATAACCTCGAGCGTGCCAAGGTCGCGCAGGGCGAGTATGAAAGAATGTGCGAATTCATCCGTCCGGCTACCGAAGGCTGGAAAACCCATGCTTACCGCTGCTCCGCGATCAAGAAAACAGGTCTTTTGGAGCTGTGGGCCGTCATGCGTCAATTTGAAAAGGTCACAAAGAACTCCGGCATTTTTGAAAACCGCAGACAGCGCCAGATCCTTGACTGGGTGAACAGCATGATCGATGAACATCTGCATAATCTCTTCTTTGAAGATCCGCTCATCAAGAGCCGTCTGCCATCCGTCAAAGCGGCTGTCCTTGCGGGCGTCGTCTCCCCAAGTCAGGCCGTCACGGAGCTTATCCGCTCCTTCGATATGGATCGCGCATCCATCAAGCATTTGGAGGAAACGGAAAAGTAACGTTGTGACTAGTGGCTAGGGATGAGTAGCTAGGGATTAGGAGCCTCAAGGAACTAGGGAAACGCTGATTCAATCCGTGTTTCCCCTGGAAGACATCTGACTCCCGTATCGTCATTTCGAGCGAAGCGAGAAATCTTTCTTGCAGACCGATAAACGATGCGTGTGTGAACGCAGAAATATGTAGCAACAAGGTGTCGGTTCCCATCCGTGTTTCCTTAATCAGCGTTTTTATAAATGCTACTCTTTGGCATCGCCCCATATATACTCGGGGCGATGCCTGCGTCTTCATTCCTCATTCGAGCAAAGATTTCGTTCACAATCAAGGGACAGCACGTCCCCGGAGCTAACCCGAAGCCCTTATCTTACATCTCAATGCGCCCATGATGTGCGCAATGTGAAAAGGAGAATCATACATTGTTTACAAAAGATCTATACCTGGCCGGTGGATCCTTCCATGGGCTGCAGGAAGTGTTTTCCAGGATCTACGGTGTCGTAGATACCCAGGCGGGCTATGCGAATAGCCGTATCGAAGCTCCGACGAAGGAGCAGGTCGCCGATGGAAGCGCAGAGGCTGTGGAGTGTGTGAAGGTCACGTACAATCCGAAGAAAATCGACATCGGTATGCTCCTTAATGTATTCTTCACCATCATCAATCCGTACACCGATGGCATTCAGGGAAAATATGTCGGCCCGCAGTACCGAAGCGGGATCTACTACACGAGCAAGGAGGATGTGCCGCAGATCAGCTACTTCCTCGTTTTCCTGCAGAATCGCGGCGTCGCTCATCAGATGACGGACAATGCCCTTGTTGTCAATGAATTCGAAGGAGAAGGGAAGGTGCGCCCGAAGGTCAGGACAGAGATGAAAGAGCTGGTGAATTTCTACCCTGCGGTCGAAGAAGAGCAGCACTACCTCAGAAGTCACCCGGATGCATATACCCCCATCGATATTCATTTGCTGGAAGAATTAAAGATCATACAGTAAAAAGGAGCTGTGAAGAAATGAATCCTCATTTCTTTACAGCCCTTTTTTCTTTGCTGTCATTTTGGTTCAGGGTTCAAGGTTCAAGGTTCAGGGCTCTCGTGGCGGCTTCGCCGCCTTTTTAGAAGATGATATTCTCGTATCGCAGCCTTCCCCTCTAGGTAATGCTATTAAGTTAAGGAAATCG
>OLFV01001370.1_pt1 | contig 23683 bp, 16 predicted proteins | sample 1605551 | NCBI WGS metagenome assembly OLFV01 (sample SAMEA3888922, study PRJEB22519) | human gut metagenome | biome: human gut; feature: human-associated habitat; material: faeces | place: Denmark | collected 2011
CCAAAGGACTATAGATAGACAATTAACCTTATTCTAATTCGTCGAACTCACGTTATTTATGTTTAAAGTTATACAGCGAAGATACTTCTTACTAAACCCTTATTTTAGTGCTTACTTTTATTACGTTTTATATGTACTTTCCTCGGATCAAATCCCATTCTTATTATATGTTGACGCACATATTCCAAATCTTCTTCTTTTGCATGAGGTCCTACCTCAATGCCTAACAACATTTCATGTGGAAACAGAATGTCAATATACATTTCATTAACATCAATCGGCCCATTGTCATTTTCAATGTATGGATCTTCATTATTGTATTTAGCAATGCTAACTATATGATGGAGATGTATATGACGATATTCTTTTTCCTCGTTATATGGCTTTGAATCTTTAATAGAAACAATAAGGAATTTCAACTTATCAAATTCGCCCCAAGTTTTTAGCTCTGGTTGATTCATGTTTGCTAATAAAATATCCTCAAGACAGTCTTCTTTATCTATATCGACGTAAAGACAAGTTAGACTTGTTTCTATAGCATCTAAATAATTACTATGCCCATCTGGGTTACCATGTTCTATGCTTTTTAGCATATTCTTGTCAAGGATAAGTTTCATTCCACATCCATTATCTGCATAGTGTTCCCACATATAATTGCTATCTTTATCCATGCAGAAACTTATTATGTAAGGATTTAAAACTAAATCGCCAGGGTCATATTCCCATTTGTTTTTTTCACAAATATTTTTCACAATATCTGAAGAGTTATTTCTTATTCTCTGATAATCTTGTTTTGCATATTTTCTATAAAATGACGAATGAAAATGAAGAGCATCTTTTTGAATAATACTCTCAACTATGCTTGTTTGTCCTTGACGAATTTTAGTATAATGATAAATTTCTTCCATAATCGTAAGCATCCAACCACTATGACAATACAACTCTATCCCCAGTGTTTGCTGGGGATACAGTGTAATTTAAGGAATTTGAACTTTTCTGATTTATTTAAATTCTCTTTGAGCATATACTTATCTATTTCACCATCCCTTTTTCATATAGTTTGCCGATGATGTCTTTATGTTTGTCTTTATCGATGCCGTCGGGTAAGGGAATGTCTTGGTCATCGTCTTCCCATTCGTCTGAATCGGACATTAGGCCGAGGCCGGTGAAGGTGGCATCTACTGGCAAGGTGTCGAAGCCGAAATAGGCTTTCAGTTTTGCTTTGGGGCTCTTGGCATCGCTGCGCATGATTTCTTTAAAGAACTTGATGCAGAGGTCGCGGAGATTACCGATGGCGGTGGCGTACTCATCATTAACCATGGGACCGTACATGGCAAGGTCGAGGAAGTCTAAGCCGTATATCTTGTAATTGATGAACCATGTCTTGGGCAGGCCCTCCCAACCGATGGTCGTGATATAGGGTACTGGAAGGCTCTTTCCTTGGTTGTCGACTTTTTGTCCGAAGGCATTGGCTATCGTTGGATATTTCTTGCGGAAGGGTCGCTTCACCTCGTGATAGTCGGCGCCTGGATAGGGGGCTTCTACTCCGTTCCACACGAAATCGAGGATGTCGCCCCAATTGCATGTGGCATGGATATAGCCTTCTTGCATTAAGAAATAGCATACCATATAGCGTTCGGCTGACAAGCGGAGGGTTAGTTCCATAACTCTCGGACGGATCAGCTTGTAGGCGATCTGCGTGTCTTCGCCGGGCATCTCGGGCGGATTGGTTGTGAGGGCTGGGATGAGGTTGAGCGGACGCTGCTCGTTAGAGGCTTTTGCGGCGGCTTCTATCTCGTTCTTCTTTTTATTGGCGAATTGCTCTGTCATGCTTGTTAGCATGTCTAAATGGGCGTCGGTTAGTTGCTTGAAGATGTCGTAGACATCATCCAGCATATAGAGATCGCACTTGCCATTCTTCGGTTCGGAACAAATGACAAGAAGGGATTTCTGCAAGCGACTGAACTTCTCTGGATTATGTGGAACTGTTATGCTCTTTCCTTTTCCTGCCGAAACAATCTCACTTATCTGGTCAATTGCTTCCTGACCAAGGTTGTCCCAGATATACTGTGGCTCGTGTTTGAGTCCGTATGCCATGGAACGTGCGATTTCGTCCTTGCGCCAACTCTTAGGCAAATCATAACCCCAGATATTGGCTGCCATTAGCATGTTTGCTTTTGTATCTGCTGTTACGACCGTATCAAATGATCCGGTCAGTAATGGTGGTTCTATTCTTGTTGTTATCATAAAGATAATATTTATTTTTTCGACTCCCCTGTCCTCCTCTTGCGAAGAGGGGCAAAATTACAACAAATAATCCTCTAAGATGTCCAACTGAGCTTCATCGATGAACTGCTTAACCAAGAATTTCAACTCAGTATCAGCAATATCCAACTGTTGTAGTGGACCATTCTTGGGATAAATATCCAAGAAAACAACAATCTCATCAGTTTTAGAAACCAAATAAATCAAACGATAACCATCCTTACGAGAAAGATGCTGTTTCTTGTCTGGCAAGCGCAGTTTGATAATAATCAAATCACCCTCCAGCAAAATCATATCGTTGTTTTGGCGAATTTGCTCAATCGGTTTGCCGGCAAATTCTCGCTTGATTTCATTCTCTACATTGACATAAACCTTGCGCCTGACACTCAACAAGCCGGACAAGCGAGAACGGAACGAACTAATGGTCTTGAAACTAATCATGTGCTGCAATCTTCTTTAAAGCCAGACTAGCTTCCGACAATAGTAAAGACCACTCTGCATCCTTGGAAGCCTTGATGCGATAATTCTTAATATCGTTGTTCAATTCTGAAAGAGCGTTATAGTTCATCTTCAGTTTCTCCACTTCTCCACTTGCTCCACAATCTTTAATCATTCGCTTACATGAAATATAAAGATTTTTGAGTGTATCAAGCATTGAGGTGAGTTGCTGACCGAAAACATTATAGTCCTGCTCTGTAACAGTGTTGCACTGGCTATAAAGAAACTTATAGAAAGCATTCAAATCTCGATTCAAACGGCGGAGTTGTGACACTCCATATTCGTTTGGAGCCAAAGCTTTCAAACTATGTCTGTAAGATCTGGTTCCCAACCTTACTATACTTTGCGATATAAATGCTGTCTGACACATAATTATGATATGAAATGTTCGTTTTTGCAAATATACTACTTTTCCTTGTAATTTCTGTTTCTTTTGTTTTTATATTTATATAAATTTAAATCTTTCTATTTGAAAATACTTGTCTTTTATACGCACACGGATCGCACTCTAACAAGGCTCTGAGCCGATAACTTTCTATCTGGTCTTTGCAACTATGTCGATGAGGTCCTAAACGGATTTTAGTCTTCAGACTGGTGAGATCCTTGGTTTACCTCTTCGACAGACCGATTCTACCTTTTTACAACAAAGGTACGAAACTGTCTTTAGCAATCATAGTTTTACCTTGATTATTTAACGTTTATGCGACTGCGTCGCATTCTTCTGCAAACTTAGAGTGAGATCCGTGTGACCTAAAGACGTTGAGATTGGTGTGGACTAAAGACGTTGAGATCTGTGTGGCCTAAAGACGTTGAGATATGTGAGATATCAGCATTGTTTTAGGAATTAATGCACACAGATTTCGCTCACTGTAATTGCCTGAGGATGTTTGACCGGGCGGTCTCTTTTTTGAGGGCTTCCTCTAAGGGCATGGAGGGAGGGGTGATGGGGAGGAGACGGGAGAAGCCGGCGGCGAGAAGAGAGGGGGCATCGGTGATGGCACCTGAGAGGAGCCACACGGGGATGTTGTGGGGGAGGGCGTGGGCGAGGATGCGGCTGGGGAGCTTGCCCATGAGGGTCTGACGGTCGCTGTGACCCTCGCCGGTGATGATGAGAAGGGTGTCGGGGAGGAGGTCGTCGAAACGGGTGAGGGTGAGGAGAAGGTCGGCACCCGACTGTACGGTGGCACCAAGATACTGCATGAAGGCGTAGCCTAAGCCTCCTGCTGCTCCTGCTCCAGGGGTGTCGCTACAGTCGCGGTGGAGGGCTCTGTTGCTTGCCTCGGCGAAGCGGCGGGCGCGGTCATCGAGCTGCTGAACCATGGCGGGGGTGGCACCCTTCTGGGGTGCGAACACATGGGCGGCTCCGTTGGGGCCACAGAGGGGGTTGGTGACGTCTGAGGCGAGGGTGAACTGGCAATGGGCTGCTATGTCGCGCCACTTGTTGTCGAGGGCGCGGAGCATGCCTGTGCCGCTGTCGGAGGTGGCGCTGCCGCCGAGGCCTATGATGAAACGGCGGGCACCGTGGCGGTAGGCATGGAGCACCTGTTCGCCTACGCCCCACGAGGTGGTGCGCATGGGGTTGCGCTGCTCTGGCTCAATGAGTTGCAGTCCGACGGTCTGTGCTACCTCTATGATGGCTGTGTCGGCGGTCATGGCGTAGGAACAGCGTATGGGGCGCATGAGGGCATCGTGGGCTGTCATGTTGACCATGTCGGCACCGAGGGCGTTGGCGAAGGCGCTGAGCATGCCTTCCCCTCCGTCGCTCATCTCAAGGGTTATGACCTCGGGCGATGCGGTGGTGCCGGTTGTGGCGTCTGTGGTGAGAGCATCTGACGGGTGCCATTGTCGCACAGCTTCAGCCACCGTTGCGTTGACCTCGCTGCTCGTCATGCAGCCTTTGAAGGAGTCGCAGGCTATTATTATCTTGTTTTCAGGCATGGCTTGTTCTCTGTTCTTGTTCAACTTGTTTTCTGTTCTTGTTCAAAAATATGTGGAAAAAACGGAACTGCAAATGTAGAAATTAAAAATCAAATTACAAAGAAAAGTTTCTTAAAACCATTTAAAAAGATATTTCCATTAATGGTCCATTAATTATCATTAATACGCGCTTTGCGCGGATTTATTGACGTTCAATTAATGTTCAATTAATGGAAATTAATGTTTAAACAATGCGCAAAGCGCGAAAATATCGTTGCGCTTTTCAAATCTCATGACCTAAGATTCTCTTGTCTATAGTTTACCGGCGACATTCCCACTTGTTTTTTGAAGAATGTGCCGAAGGCAGAGGCGTTAGGGAAGTTTAGATAGTCGGATATCTCTTTAATGCTCTTGTCCGTGTTGTTGACAAGAAAGATCGCCTTTTTCGTTATGGCTTTGAACACCAGTTGCTGCACGCTGCTGCCTGAAACCGATTTCACGATAGACGTGAGATATTTGGGTGAGAGGCACAGCTTGTCGGCATAGAACCGCACGCCCCTCTCTTTAACATAATGTCGGTCAATGAGTTGCATGAGGCGCATGTAGGTCTCCAGCTTGCGGCTTGACAGGTGGTCACCGTCTTTGGCCAATGCGCTAAAGATGCTGCACACCCTGTAGGTGAGCGCCAGGAGCAGGAGCTTGTGTTCGTTCACGGCAAAGACGTTGCCCTCGTTCCTTTTGGCAGCCAGCAGTTGGGCATATTTCTCAAACTCGCTCTCGTGCCGGGTGTGCATGACCCAGCAGTTGCGTGGGTTCAGCATCTCCACAAATTTCATTCCCACGATGGTGGTGCCGAGGAAGTCGCGAATGGAGTCGACGCGGTAAAGAATTATTACCACGCCACAGTCGGCGCTATGGTCGGATACGGAGAAATAGACGTCGCGTGCAAGAAACACCGTCTCACCCTGCGTTACAGCATATTCGACCCCTTCACAACGAAGCGTGAACGACCCTGATGTGCAGACCATTATGCCCACCCCCGCCACACGGTAGTTGTCGAAAAACGCTTTTGGAAAAGACGTTACAATGCCGCAAGAGCAGCAGATGTCATCATTGTTTGCCATCTGCTCCTCAAGTGAGCTGATATCATTATTGCCGTTCTTCATTCTCTGCACCGTTTTGTTTGCGACAAAATTAGCAAAAATAAATCAAAGCAGCAAATCATTCTTCTTTTTGCGGATGCTCCCTTCTGCGATTGTTCAATTCATGAACGTTTTGCCAATGTATAAATATGCGCTTTAAGCCGTATATTTATTCATTTTCTCATTAAGCCCAAATGACAAAATGAAAGTGCCTTAATGACGTCCTCATTAAGCCCATTTGACAGCCTCAAAGAGGCTCTTTGACGACCTCAAAGAGGCTTAATGACAAAGTAGGGGTGTGTTTTAGATCTGTTAACAATTCATGCACGAAATTTAACTATAATTTTGCGCATCGTGCAAAGATAAGCCTTTATTCGCTATCTATCTGTCATTCTGTATATTTATGCAAAACCGTGATAAAAACGCCCCTTTTCTAACCTTTCCAATCCTTTACAACGCATTTCTGAAACCCCTCTTTTGCGGGGTGTAAACACGTCACTTACGGAGCGTAACTGCGTCACTTACGGAGCATAGGCAGCAATGGTTTTATAACCTTAACGGTTAAAAAACTGTAATTTATAAACAGTGCAAACGTTTGTGCAAAAAAAAATAATGTATTTTTGTAGACGAAATATGTTCGACCAAAATGGTCAGCTATTAATTAATTTTCTAACCGTTCCATTTTTAATGGGACACTAAAGTAATCAAAAAATCATGAAAAGATCATTGTTGTTTATCGTTTGCCTGTTGTGTATCAGTGCTGTATATGCCACTGATATATCGCGGTTGGAGCCTGCTTGCTGGTGGGTAGGGATGAAGAATCCTGAATTGCAGATTATGGTTTATGGCAAGAACATCGCAAGTTCTCAAGTTCATATCGACTATCCGGGGGTAAGAGTGAAGGAGGTTGTAGGAGTGGAGAACCCTAATTACCTGTTCATTTATCTGGACATCTCCAAAGAAGCCTCTCCAGGTACCATGAATTTGGTGTTTCAAAAAGGCAAAAAGAAAGAAATAAGAGCCTTCGAGTTAAAGGAAAGAAGCAAAAAGCCTGGAGCTGCCGGATTTTCATCTGAAGACGTGATGTATTTGATCACTCCTGACCGTTTTGCAAATGCGGACCCGTCTAATGACAATCTCGATGATGTCAAGACAGACCGTTCGGGCGACTGGGCTCGCCACGGAGGTGATTTGCGCGGTATTATTAATAAATTAGATTATATCCGTGATTTAGGCTTCACGACAATCTGGTTAAATCCTGTGTTGGAGAACAGAATGCCCGGAGGTTCATATCACGGATACGCCATTACCGATTTTTATCGGGTAGATCCTCGTTTCGGAACGAATGAAGAATATTGCGAGTTGATCGACAAGGCCCACAAGAAAGGAATGAAGGTGGTGATGGACATGATTTTCAACCATTGTGGTAGCTCCCATTGGTGGCTAAAAGATTTTCCTACCTCTGATTGGCTGAATCATCAAGACAACTTTGTTCAAACAAACCATTTCAAATGGACTCTTATGGATGTTCACGCACCTAAGTCGGAGAGAGAGACCTTGGTAAATGGTTGGTTTGGAAGAGGCATGCCCGATCTGAATCAGAAAAACAGGCATCTGGCCCGCTATCTGATTCAAAACAGCATCTGGTGGATTGAATATGCACGCATTGACGGTATCCGTCAAGACACCCATCCCTATGCCGATTATGATTTTATGTCTACCTGGTGCAAGGAGGTGGAAAAAGAATATCCCGATTTCAATATTGTGGGAGAAGCCTGGTATCCGAGAGGATCTGCTTCGGCATGGTGGCAAAAAGATTCTAAAATGAATGAATCGAACAGCAACTTAAAGACCGTGATGGATTTTGATCTGACCTTTACTTGCCAAAAGGCGTTTGGAGATGTATGTTCCAGCAATGAAGGATCTGAAGCAGGGCTGTTTAAGATTTATGAAGTTATCGCACAAGATTTCATGTTCCCCGATCCCAACAACGTGCTGATCTTTTTGGATAATCATGATTTAGGGCGCTTTATGCAAAAGGGAGAGTCTGATTTAAGAAGATACAAACAGGCCATAGCTTTCTTGTTGACAACCCGAGGCATTCCTCAGATCTATTATGGAACAGAGATTCTGATGTCAGGAACAAAAGCCGAAGGCGACGGTGTCATACGCTCTGATTTTCCCGGAGGTTGGGCTGGAGACCCGAAAGATGCTTTCACCCCTGAGGGACGTACGGATCTGCAGAATGAAGCTTGGAATTATATGAGGAAATTGTTGAACTGGAGACAGCGGTGTGATGCTGTAAAAGAAGGAAAGCTGATTCATTACACTCCTGACAGATCGGGCTGTTATGTTTATGCAAGGGTCAAGGACAACAAGACGGTTCTTGTTTTAATGAATGGAACAGATCAGAACCAGACATTGGATATGAATCGTTTCAATGAAGTTGTAAAAGACCATAAGTCGGGCAAAGATGTTATAACAGATACGACCGTTGCGATAGACACGGCGGTTCAAATTCCGGCCCGTGGCGTTTATGTTTTGGAACTTGTCTAACTTTTAAGTTTAGTTGGTGAAATAACCATTTGGGTTATATGAAGATGAGGTGGTAGATTGCGGGAAGAATCGCAATCTGCCACCTCAAAATTTATGGTGTATCTTTTGAATATTTACATCCTTCTTGAACCTTATTTGCTTTTTACTTCTTGAACCTTCTTGCAGAACAACTTCAATTTATTGTCTTTTGAAATCCTCAGAATTTTAATAAATTCTTCACATATACACGCGATAATGAGGTGTTAATTCTTTTTTAAACATTTTTTTCACACAATAGTCTTGTTGTTTTACTTGAATGAAAAGCTGATTAGGGCGTATAGCTGAAAATTTAAACATCCCAAATTTTTATAAAGCAGTATAAACGGAAAAAGAGGTAAGATTGAAAAGAGGCAAGATTGTTTTTGTCTTTATCTGAAAGAGGCGAAAGGGAGGCTCACATCTGCTTTTTTTGTTTGTGAACCATTATGGACTTGTTTGGTTTTCATTTATTCTTTACCTTTGCCTTTTGAAACAAATGCTTCACTGTTTCGGCTTAAATGCAGGGGCAGCAATATATGATAACTTAAAAACTGAAAGCTTATGAGAAATTTATTTAAAGTGACGCTTAAACAAGAACGTCCAAGCATGTGAAACTTGAATAAGAAATAACTAATTGTTTTTTTTAAATTTGTGTTATGACACGATGTTTACATTTTTACAAATGGTTTGTTGCATTCGTTGTTTTGATTTGCAGTACCACCACTCTGTCTGCTCAGACGAAGGTGACGAGCACCAGTCAGTTGAAGGCAGGTAGTGTGATTAAAATTTATCCGAAAGATAGTGACGGAGCGAGTCACTATGGCGAGAGCAACAATGCTTTGGCATGTAGCGGTGATGAACAGCCATTGACCTCTTATGAAAAAGCAGGCTCTGGCGACGAGTGGACCTTGGAAGATGCAGGCGACGGCTATTGTTATATTAAGAACAACAATGGATGCTATTGGGCATATCAAGGAATTACGTCTGATGAATCTTTGAAATGTACAATGGATAAAAGCTCTGCTGTGAAAATATGTCTCTCTTGGGATACGAAATACAGTGGTGTGTGCTTTTGGAATAAGAAAGATGGCCGTGGACTAAATAATTTGAATGGATGGTATAACTGGTGTTCTGATTCTAAAGATTATTCTTATGACGCCAATACCACTTTTGATGTTGCTCTCCTGAAAGAGGGTAGTGGTAATATTTTCGTACAAGACAGTGTGGTAGCTGTTGTTAATGGAATTAAGTATTGGTTAGATGCGAAACAGAAAACAGCTAAAGTCCTTAAAAATGATTATTCTGGTGACATTGTCATACCAGAAAATGTCACATATGATAATGTTACCTATAAAGTTATCTCGTTAGGGGATGAGTGTTTCGATGGTTGCAGTAGCTTGACCAGCATCTCTTTGCCCTCTGGTATAACCTCGTTAGGGGATAGGTGTTTCCGAGATTGCAGTAGCTTGACCAGCATCTCTTTGCCCTCTGGTATAACCTCGTTGGGTGATGCTTGTTTCAGAGGTTGCAGTAGCTTGACCAGCATCTCTTTGCCCTCTGGTATAACCTCGTTAGGGTTTGGTTGTTTCGGAGATTGCAGTAGCTTGACCAGCATCGATTTGCCCTCTGGTATAACCTCGTTAGGGGTTGGTTGTTTCGGAGATTGCAGTAGCTTGACCAGCATCGATTTGCCCTCTGGTATAACCTCGTTAGGGAGTGTGTGTTTCGCAAATTGCAGTAACTTGACCAGCATCTCTTTGCCCTCTGGTATAACCTCGTTAGGGAAATATTGTTTCTATCACTGCAGTAGCTTGACCAGCATAGATTTGCCCTCTGGTATAACCTCGTTAGGGGAAAATTGTTTCTATGGTTGCAGCAAATTGACCCGCATCGATTTGCCCTCTGGTATAACCTCGTTGGGGGAAATGTGTTTCATGTACTGCAGTAGCTTGACCAGCATAGATTTGCCCTCTGGTATAACCTCGTTAGGTGATCTTTGTTTCTCTGATTGCAGTAGCTTGACCAGCATCGATTTGCCCTCTAGTATAACCTCGTTAGGGAAATATTGTTTCTCGGGTTGCCGTAGCTTGACTCGCATCTCTTTGCCCTCTGGTATAACCTCGTTGGGGGATGGTTGTTTCGAAGGTTGCAGTAGCTTGACCAGCATATTGTGTTTGGCTGTAGAGCCACCTGATTGTTTTTATGATGAAGTAGTTAACAATAGAATGAGACTTTATGTTCCCAAAGAGTCTATAGAAAAATATAAGCAAAACTTTGCATGGAATAGTGCCAAAGGCATATATCCACTATATCCGACAAGCTCTGTTTCGTTGGCTAAAGAAATGTCTGTAAATAAAGCGAAACCGACAAAAATAGACTATACTATTATGCCGGAAAATGCAGGAACAAAAGAGTTGGAATGGAGTTCTGAGAATCCTGAGGTGGCAACTGTTGATGCCAATGGTGTTGTGACGGGAAAGAAATTAGGCAAAACCGTAATTACTGCAAAGACAAAAGATGGTACAGACATAACGGTTTCAACAACATTAACTGTATTGCCAAAATTAGTGGAAACAATGGTTTTTGCCGAGCCGTCGGTTTCTATCGTCAAAACTAAGGATAAAACGATAACGCTTACTTTTAAACCAGAAGAGGCAGATAAACGAATGGTATGGACAAGTAGCGACGAGAGTGTGGCTACCGTTGCTCAGAACCCAAATGCTTCATATCCTGTTGAGGCAATAGTAAAAGCGCATAAGGTGGGCAAGGCTACGATAAAGGCAGAGGCACAAGACGGTTCTGGCATGAGCGCCACTTGTGAGGTAGAGGTAACACGGCTGCCCGTCAGCACAATATCGTTGCCAGCAGAATTGTCGATAGTGAAAACCGATAGCATAAAGTTAGAGTGTTCTATCCTTCCGCTTGCTTCGGACAATAAGAAACTGAAGTGGAGCAGCAACGCTGCACACATTGCTTCAGTAGACGAAAACACTGGCGTGATAAAAGCACGCAAGGTTGGCGATGCCGTCATTACTGCCACAGCGACCGATGGCTCTGGCGTGTCGGCTTCTACAAAAATTCATGTAACACCAATAAAGGTGAGCCAGATAGACATGGAAAAGGAGATATATCTGCTTCGCACGTTGAGTAAGCAGATAGAGGTAAATATTGCTCCTGAACTTGCAGACAACAAGACCTTGAAGTGGACCAGCGATAATGAAAGTGTTGCCACAGTAACCCAAGAAGGTGTTGTGAAGGGTGTGAATGATGGAAATGCCAACATCACGGCTACCACAACCGATGGTACAGAATTGTCGGCTACTTGCAAAGTGACGGTTGCATCAGGCACTATGGAACTCTCTACCAAGACCATCAACCTGCGTAAGGGCGAAAGCTATGCAGAACAGATTGTTACCGTGTTGCCAGAGAATTACGATCATAAGGAGGTGGTATGGTCATCGGCAGACAAAGGCATTGCTTCGGTAAACAGCGAGGGCGTGATAACAGCCGTTAAGCCGGGCATCACCACCATAAAGTATTCGCTTGGCTTTGACAGCAGCATAACAGCCGAGTGTAAGGTCATAGTGTACGACGAGAACGTGGTGTATGTGGGTGGTATCTACTACATCATAGACAAGAAGAAGTCGGAGGCTACCGTTACGAGCATATATGGCGGACAGAACACGTCGCTCGATGCCAAGCAGGTGGCACAATGCTACTCGGGCACTATCAACATTCCGGAGAATGTTATTTACGAGGGTTACAAGTATACCGTTACAAAGGTCGGAAGCTACGCCTTCAATTGTCAGAACGACCTGCAGAGTATCTATATTCCCCGCACCGTGAAGGAGATAGAGCCTTATGCTGCCATAAAGGCAGAGAAGCTTAACCGTGTGAACGTGGCAGACGAAAGCCTGTTGGAGAACATCGGCAAGCAGGCATTCAAGATGTGCGTCGGTTTGAAACGCTTCGTGTTCGACGGCACCTCGTTGAAGCTTAACACCATCGGCTATGGAGCGTTCAACGGCTGCACGGCTTTGGAGAAGGTGCTGTGGACAGCTAAGAGCGAGCTGAAGACTATAAAAGACTATGCTTTCTTCAAGTGTACGTCGCTCAACAACTTCGACATGCCTAACTCTACGCTCAGTGTGGGCAACTCGGCCTTCCGCTATAACGAGGGCCTGACCGACATACAGCTCTCTACCTCGCTCAACTATATTGACGAGTATGCGTTTGGCGAGTGCGGCTTCAGCCATATCACCCTGCCAGAGTCGCTGGCAAACATCCAGGCAGGTGCCTTTATCAACAACGAGCACTTGAAGGAGATAACCCTGCCGAAGCAGCTGCAAGGTCTGGGCTCGGCAGCGTTTGAGAACAACTCGGCCCTGGAGTCGGTAACGTTCCATACCGCCCTTGAGACTATGACCATTGGCAACAATGCGTTCAACCTCTGTCCGGTGCTGGGCAAGGTCTTCATTACCAACATGAAGAGCTTCGCACAGACCAACTTCAACAATGCCAAGGCCAACCCTGCCAACACATCGCAGCACATCTACAACGCTGACGGCGAGGAGATAATAAACGTGATGCTGCCCAAGGGCACGAAGTATATCAACAACAACGCGTTCAACGGTTGTGCTTATATACAGAGCATAAAGATGCCGGCAACGATGGACCACATCAACGATGACATCTTTGTGGGCTGCTCGGCTTTGAAGGATGTCTACTGCTATGCCGAGGAGGTGCCCGAGTTTATCGGTGTCAACGATCCGTCGGCAATGAACGATGTGTTTGCCAATGCAACGCTGCACGTTGTCTACGGACATGAGCTGGCTTACAAGGCCGATGCCTGGTGGAAACGGTTCAGCAAGGTGGAGGGCTGCGACGCCCCGAGCGACGACGAGGTTACAAGCGTTGTGCTCAACCAGACGGAGCTGACGATGAAGCCCGATGACACCATACAGCTCACGGCCACTGTATATCCTACCAATGCCGCCAATAACAAGGTGGTGTGGACCAGCAGCAATGAGGATGTGGCAATGGTTACCGACGACGGCTTTGTTCTGGCTATGGCTGAAGGCGAGGCCGACATCACAGCTGCTTCGGCAGAGAACAGCAGCATAAAGGCTGTATGCCACATAAAGGTGGAGAACGAGAAGGAGCCTGTGGTCACTATCGTCGACATCAAGTTTGAGGAATCGCCGGTGACTATACACACGGGTGAGAACAAGAAGCTGAACGTGTTGTTCAATCCGATCGACGCTACCAACAAGCAGCTTGAATGGAAGACAACCAGGGCTTCGGTTGTGGATGTGGACCAGGACGGCAACATCGTTGGCATGGGCGTGGGCAAGGCCATCATCACAGCCAAGACAACGGACGGCTCTAACCTCTCTATCAACTGCGTCGTGACGGTTGTGCCTCCTACCGACATCAGCTACATCACCATCGGCAACGTGAAGCTTATGGTTGACAACCGCCGATTGAAGGTTGAGGGTCTCGCTGACAAGGACATCATACAGGTTGTCGATTATGGAGGAACGACCATTTACTGTGGCACAGACCGTGAGGTGTACCTGAACACAGCGGGCGTCTACATCGTGAAGGTGAAAGGCAAGACCTTGAAGATTTTTGTGAAGTAGACAATGCTCATTCCGAGCATGATATAAAAAAGGCGGCAGACCGATTGTTTCAGGTCTGCCGCCTTTCTTTCGTTGAACGTTAAAATTTTTGTTCGTAACTTCAATAGTTTACATACATCTCTTTCGTGTCCTTCGATATGTCTCTCTTGGGCCACGGCACGACAAGCATGAGACCGGCAAGTATTATGCAGGCATAGATGGTCCATCCCGACATCTCCTTGATGGCTGACAGCGTGGCCTGCACCTGCACCTTGCCCTTTGCCGACATGGCAGCCATGTGTTGTGCCTCTGTCTCGCTCTTGCCCTGATACTGCATGCCACGGGCTGTCATGTCGTAGGTTGTGGCTGTCTCCGCGTTCGTGCGGTCATAGTCGTGGGCGTAACGCGTGACATAATATTGCTGGCGATACTGGAACACCACCTGATAGAGAGCCGATCCGATGCCTGGAGCTATGACCATGCGCACGGTGAGCATTATGCACACCCATGTGGAGAGCAGCTTGTAAGGCATGCGCTGGTTGGCGTAGACGGCGATGAGTGAGTAGAGGAGCATCATGCCCGTGGCGCGTATGATGACAGGCCACTTCATGCGCTCCAACATTCCGGCTGTCTGTACCTCAAAATACATGAACAGCGAGGCGGCGGCAATGAGGATGAAGCCCAGGGCGAAGAACCATTTGAAATGGACACCCTTGTTGTTGAGAATAAGGATGGTCACCAGGCCTATGAAATAGCCCAGCAAGACCCAGTTGCCGAGGGCTGCCACCTGTATCTGGTCTGTCTTCATGCCCACGCCCACGAAGATGTTGACGAGCATGGAGCTGGAGTTGCAGATCATCAGTCCGATGAAGAGCAGTATGCCGCCCTGTATGCTACGCGACTTGAACGCCTTGAGCATGAAATATGGCGAGCGACGGGTCTTCTCAAGGTAGAAGAACAGAAGGGCGGAGAGCACACAGACAGCTGTTGCCCAGCAGATTCGTGGACTGTCGTACCAGTCGTAAACCTTGCCGTAGACCGTGACATAGACGAACGAGCAGCACATGAGGCAGAACACCACCACGTTGCCGAACTTGGAGAACGACAGCGGACTGTGCTTTGTGGGGTAGGGGTTGTAAGGCATGCACAGAAGGGTGATGAGCAGGGCCACGAGTATGGCGCCGAGCATGGCATAATAGACCATCTGCCAGTGGTAGTTGTAAGCGAACCATGCCGTTATCCATGTGCCTATCTGTCCGAGGAGCATGAAGAAGAAATAGATGATCGGTTGGCTCGCCTTCTTCTCCGTGTCGAGAGCGTCCCATCCTGCCTCGTCGACAGGCTCGTTGCCGGGCGTGACGTTGCGTGTGGCCTCTATGCCGAAGCCATACTTGATGAGCGTGAAGAGGTTGCACATGAGCAAGGTCTGTCGGACGAAGCCCATGATCAGGCTGTTGAGAGCGAGGATGAACAGGCTGTCGGTGTTGGCACAGATGTAGCTCTGTACAGCCAGTAAGGAGAAGCCTACGAGGCTCATCATCTTCTGGCGGCGCACGCTGACCAGGGAATAGAAGAACGGCGAGAACGCCGCCATGCCTATGGACGTGACGAAGCTCAGAAACGCGATATGTTCCGATTGGATGCCAAGCCCGCCCACCATCTCGCTACTGTTGACGGTGTAGGCACCGCTCACCGTCATGATAGGTATGAAAAGGATGACGAGGAAGGCGATGCCAAGGGGCTTTGGCACCCAGTTGTAGAACGGAAAATTCTTCGGCAGGTGGTCAGGCACCGCCGTATATATCTCTGCTTGTGTCATTTACTTAAGTTGAGCCTTTACAACAACCATCATTCCGGCAGCCAACTTGTCGTTGTCTTCCTTGGATATTCCTTCAAACTCTATGCGCACAGGCACACGCTGCTGGATCTTCACGAAGTTACCAGCCGAGTTGTCAGTAGGCACGAGAGAGTATTTGGAACCTGTGGCACCAGAAATTGCCGTAATTTTGCCTTCAAACTCTTTGCCTTCGAAGGCATCGACGGTCATGATGACCTTCTGGCCTACATAGAGGTTCTCCACCTGTGTCTCCTTATAGTTGGCGATGACCCATTTCTGCGTGTCGGGCATGATGTAGGTGATGGTCTGTCCTGCGTTCACCAGCTGTCCCTCTTCGAGAGCGCGGCGGCCGAGCTTGCCGTCGCAGGGAGCCGTTACGACACAATAGGAGAGGTTGAGCTTTGCCATCTCCAGGGCAGCCTGTGCACGTTCGATGGCAGCCGCTGTGTTCTTCTTGCGCGTCTGCACCTCGTTCACGCCCGAGTAGGCAGCTTTCTGTTGGCGGCGCACAGCATCGAGCTTCTTCTTCGTGGCGTTATATTCGGTCTCGATCTGTTCGAGCTGTATGGGTGTGGCAGCGTTGCGGGCCACAAGGTTCTGGTAGCGTTGGCGGTCTTTCTCCAGCTTAGAGAGGCGTATCTCTATCTCGGCTATTGATGCCTCGTATACTGTTGCAGAGGTCTGCGTGGTCTGCAGCGATGCGTCCACCACGTTGGCTCCAGCCATGGCGTCTTTGAGGGCTGCTTCAGCCTCCATGACGCGTATGCGATACTCGCGGTCGTCGAGAACGAGCAGCGTGTCGCCCTTCTTCACGTCCTGGTGTTCCTTGAAACAGATCTTCTTGATGTATCCCGATGCACGCATGTTGACGGGTGAGATATATTGCTCTATCTGAGCATCGTCGCTCTTCTCGTTGCTTTTATAGTCCATGAACATGCAGCCAATCTTGACGATTCCCCACACAAGGATAGCCACGCCGATGAGGCTTACCACAATCTGGCGTATGCGTTGGCGCTTCAGCTGTTTGGCTGTAAGCTCGTGATTAGACTGGGCGTTGTTCTCGCTGTTTGCGTTGTTATTGCTTGCGTTGTTGTTGTTTGTCTCCATTTTTTGTCTTGTTATATGTTACCTTAACTTAAAAAATAAAAGCAGAATGAATAAATGCCGAATAAAAGAAAAAGTAAACATTGGAAAAATCTACATTGCGGCAACGCCGCAATCATTCAACATTCCACTTTCCACATTCCTCATTCATTTCAATAGCTTCTCAAGTTGTCCCGTGAGCTTCAGTAGCGTCAGGTTCGACACCTGATAGTTGAAATGGGCCGTGAGATAATTGTTCTGAGCGTCGCTCATGCTCATCTCGTCTTGCAGCACCTCCGTCATTGAGGCTATGCCCTCGCGGTATCTGTCGCTTGTAACCTTATACACATCCTCGGCCAGGAGATAGTTGTCGCGCTGTTTGCTGAAGTTGCGCTGGTTGTTGGCGAGGTCGTTCACGGCGTTGGCATATTGTGTCTGCATGCCCTTCATGGCGTTCTCGTAAGACAGCTTGGCGTTGTCGATGTCTACTTGTGCTTTTCTTATCTTGGAGCGCTTCTCGAAACCGTCGAACACGGGGATGCGCAGCGTCAGACCGATGCCGTTCGACTTGTACCAATGGTTCGATTCGCCAGAATGGAACCAGTTGCTGAACTTGTCGGTGAAGGCGGCGTAGGTCCAGTTGCCTGTGAGAGCAAGCGTTGGCAGGTATCCGTCTTTCGCCAGCTTCTTCTGCTGTTCGGCGAGCGTCTGCTGTTTGCGGAGCAGTTGCAGTTCAGACAGGTTCTCGTTCAGTCCTGTCAGCGCTGCCATGTCTGTCTGTTCGATGTTTGCTTTCTCTACCGCAATGGTTTTGTCGGCAGGATAGTCGATGACATATTTGAGCATGTTATACTGCTGTGTGAGCATTGCCTTTGCGTTGTCATATTGCACGCTGAGATTCTCCAGGTTCACGTTTACACGTTTCACGTCTACGCTGAGGGCCATGTCGTTGTCATGGAAGGCCTGTGTGATGTCGCGCAGTTCCTCCAGACGTTTGATGTTGTCTTTTATTATGCCGATCTGTTCCTCGGTGTTTTGTGCGAGATAATACATCTTGCTGATTTGCACGATGAGGTCTTCCTTGGCTTTGTTGTAAGACAAGGAGTTTAGTTGGTCGAGAGTCTTGGAGATGTTGAGCGCTGTGAGTGCTGTCTGGCTGTAGAGGGGCATCTGTAGCTGGATGCTTGCCGATGAGTTATATTGCAGCGTCTTTGTGACGTTGTACGGTTTGCCGTAGGCTGTGCCATCGGTCACCGACACGGGCGGCGTGAAATTGTCGTTGAAAGCTGCGCCTATGTTTATCTGTGGCAGCAGTCGGGCACGGTTCTCGCTGATGTTGTGCTTGCCTTTGAGAACATTGCCCTCATAGGTTTTCAAATTAAGATTTCGCTCAATGCCCATCTGTAGGCATTGGCCCAATGACAATGTCTCTTGGGCCATGGACAGGCTTGAGAGAAGAGTCAAGGAAAATGTGAACAATAATTTTTTCATACCTTTAGTAATAATTCGGTTGCAAAGTTACTGATTTATTATCGTGTAGGCATATTCATAAAATATCACAAACTGTTCACATTTTCCTTTTGTCGCGTCAGCTGTTGTTTTCTCTTGGTAAGGTCAGGTTTCGTTGTTGTCGGGTTCTTGTCGTTGTTGTCGGCTTTTTCATTTCACCCGCACCACGTCAACCACATGGCTTCCCGCGCCAATGAGGTCGGCACGTTCAGATATGGTCTTTTGGTATTCGATGAACAGAGCGAACGTCTCGTCACTCATGCGGTTTAGGCGTGTGCGCATGTAGTCGGAAGCCCCGTCGGGTGAGAATATGGTGACACGCTCCAGGCCGGCAGCTGTGTCCAGACGGTTGATGTCGTCGATGCGCACATAGTCGTAAAGCTCGTCTGCCTGTGCCTGGATGTGGAAATTGCGGTCTACCACACCTTTCTTTAGCAGGTCGCCCATTCTGTCTTCATCGAAGCAATAAGACAGGATGCTATATTCGTTCATGAGGTAAGCCACAAGGATCAGTCCGCCAGGTTTCGTGACACGTTTGGCTTCGTTTAGAGCTTTCAGCTTCTCTTTGTCGCCAATGAGGTGGTAGAGAGGTCCCAGCAAGAGCGTTATGTCTGCCGATGCGGCAGGGATGAACGGCATGTCTCTTGCGTCGCCTTGCACCACGTTGGCTGTTGGCTCGCGTTCGAGGAAGACGTTGATGTTGCGCTTCACCAGTTCAACCGCTTTCACGTCGTAGCCTTCGGCCATTAGGGCTGAGGTGTAGCGGCCTGTGCCTGCGCCGATGTCGAGCAGATGCATGCCGGGCTTAAGGAAACGGTGCAGGTGGTGCATGGTCGTTTCAAACTCTACGATGCCGTGTCTGCGCAGAAGGCGCAGGTCTTCAGGGTGTTTGTTATAATGTTTCTCTATGTTGGATAATGCCATGGTGTGATGTTGTTTCTTGATTGTTATGACTGTTTGAGATAATTCTTTAGTGAGCACCGTTTATGAACAGGCTGACGTCTCTCACCGCTTCCTTGAAAGCTGTTGGCTGTCCGGGTACGGTTATGAATAGGTGCGTAGCGGTGGGATAGATGCGATAGCTTACAGGTATGTCAAGATGTTGCATGCGCTTGACGAGAGTAGCGGTCTGGTCAAGCAAGATGTCATGTCCGGCAGAAATGAACAATGCCGGTGGCAAAGCTTTTAGTGCTTCGTCGCTGCATAAACCGACAGATGCCAGAGGGTTACGTTCCTGATTGTTGGCGTAGGCTTCGTTGAAGGCCTCAAGCAGTTTGGCATCGTTGCCATAACCCTTGGCATATTTTATCCATGACGGTGTTTGTTCGGTGAAGAGTTTTGTGACAGGATAAATAGGTATGACCTTGGAAATGCCAGGAACAGACAAGGCTGTTGCCAATGCGAGGTTTCCACCGGCACTATCGCCTCCAACTGATACATGTGTGCTGTCGCCGCCCCATTTGAAGGCATGTTCCTTTAGATAGGCAACCGCTTTCTGACAATCTTCAAGAGGAGCGGGGAAGGGATGGGCAGGGGAGAGACGATAGTTTAATGCCGCAACGATGCAGTCGGCTTCCAGCGCCACAGCGGCGCAGAATCTTGCACAACTGTTTATGCTGCCAAAGCACCATCCGCCACCATGAAGGTAAAGGAGGATTGGTCGTTTGCGGTTTGTTGCCTTCTTTGGAGAGAACAGGCAGATGGTGGGTGTGGGATAAGATGTGGACACCTCTTCGGGTAGTGAAGGAATTTGATTTCTGCTTTCCCTTATCTGTTGCAGGTCAGAGTCGTCTCCTTGCATGGCTTTACGCACAGCCAACATCTGTGTGTGCTGCAATCCCGGTTTCATGTTTTCAAGAAACGCTTGTTCCTCTTCCTGCATCATTCTCTGGTTAAGAGAGTCGGGGTATATTGCGTGAGCACTTAAAGATGATAAAACCATAAGCAGGGATGGGATAATATGTAATGGATGAATTGTCATCATTGCCTTTGTATTATGTTTATGAATTGCCCTTATGAAAGGGGGATAATTCTACATCATGACCACTATCTTACCGTTATTATTCAAATGCCTATAAGTCAAATATGACTCTGAAAGTTGTATCTTCATGTAGCATCCTTGATTTTCAGGATGTTACATAACTTTTATTGGCATTGAAAGATGTAGCCTACTTGTAGTGTCTTGTAGTACGATGTAGCGTTATATCCTATTATTTGTACAAATTTAGTATAAAACAATTAGAATAAAGATAAATTCCTCGTGTTTAACACTAACTTTGCAAGTAAGCTACAAGGCTTCCTTGGGGATGACTCTATCTATTTGGGAAATAAGAAGTCTTTCAACTTTTTAATTCCCTGCTCATGTTTTTGAATGTTATGCTCCTTCAGATTTCTGATATTGAGCAATTTCCATTGTACAGAAGGATATTTGGACAAATCACCGGCACTACACAGACTCCAATCAGGGCAGCCTTCCTCAAAAGAAAGCAAGAAATCCTTGTCTGCCTTGGTCATGCCTTCTTGAACCAATTTGACCAACTGCAATCTTGCTTGCTTATAGTCCTCGTAACTAAAGGCTATGTCTGACATACCCTCAAACTGTTTCTCCAAAGCATCCGTTTGGTCTATCTCATTGGGTTGCAATGACTCGATGATAGGTTTGTCACTTCCTAAGAGGCACAGCATAAAGCCATCTTTAACATCCTCAAAAGAGCTAATGTCCATATACTTACAGTCAAACAGGTCACGAGGATGCTGTCTACTCAAAGCTGCAGTGATTTTTCCGCCATATAATTGGGTGAAAGAGACTGTTCGAGCCTTACAGCCCATATTGAACTCATCCTTGGCTTTGGCACACAATGACATATCCACTGTATCACCAATGATGCCTCGTTTCGTACCATTCACTTCTATCTTGACGGTTGCATCTCCTAATGTGCATAGGAGTTTCCATACATTCGGTTTGGGAACGACCACAATGCCTGGTATCGTTCTTTCCACGTTCCTCTTGACTTCAAGCAGTCTTTCATTGATAGTACATAAACTTGTAGTCCTATCTTGAATGGGAATATAGGTAAGGTCTATATACACTGAATACCGTGGCAAATTCTTATGGAACAGATTAATGGCTGTTCCACCATGCACGGCAAATTCCTTGATACGATATACAGACGGCATAATTCTTATCAATAATGCGACCTGCTTCTTGTACTTATCCCTCATATTCTTCTAAATCTTTTGGAATAGTCATGTTATATTTACGATTAAATGTACCATTGGTAGCAGCTTGGATTTTCCCAGTCCCGACATCTATCTTTTCGGGATGCAGTTCTTCGAACCAAAAATGACCTGCCTTTTCAGCCATATACAGAAACATCCTCTTTACTCTGTTGTTGTCCAAAGTTTCCAACAAATGCTGTACAACATCAGAACGTAGGGTGGTCAGTTGCTCCATAACATAGTACAGATCCATGTAGCTGTATGACTTTGGAGCCAAGATTAGACACTCCAAGAACGCTTGTTCTGGAGAAGAAACATATAACGTGCCACTGTCCGTAACTCTTTCTATTGTCTCTGTATACGAGAAGGCATTTGTGTGAAACACCCGGAAGGTAGCGTCATAGACATCACTTTGCATCCATAATGGTGCCTTGAACGTTGGTGCTGCCACCATCAGAACAGGCTTTCCCATTGGTACATAATGGTTGAACCCCGTATATTCCAAGGCAGACATTGCAGCCACTCTGAGGGTGCCACCCATCTGTTTGTTATATGACGCTATGGCATCATAAGCATTCAAACGGGCACCAGTGCGACACATCACACCTTTGCATATAGCTGTCAGCCATCCAGAGTCTCTGTATTTCTTTTGCAGTTGGACAGAATATCCTTTCTTCTTTAGCCAGTCAGCAAACAACAGTCCTGTCGGTGCGGTATTGGCAAGCAATTGGTTTATTTTTGTTCCGTATAATATATCCATAGTTTATTGCAAAGCTAAATATTTAACTGCAAAGATAGATGTTTTTATTCTTCCTTGCAAGAAATGAGTTAGAAAAAATGCCTTGAAATAAACCAAAAGTATATTTTGATGCATAATTACCAACCAAAGAACTTTCCTCCATCATCACAAGTTTTCTCCCAATCGGATTTGCCCCACAACGTTCGTTTATGGCTCAAAAATTCGTGTGTACTATCCGTGTACAACATAATAAAAGATAAAGGTAAAGGCTTCCCTAACTGGTTGTAATCAATATTCCACAATGTCGGGTGAGCCGATAATACTACATCATGACCACCATCTTATCATCATTATTCAAATGCCTATAAGTCAAATATGACTCTGAAAGTTGTATCTTCATGTAGCAATATTGATTTTCAAGATGTTACATAACTTTTATAGGCATTGAAATATGTAGCCTACTTGTAGCGTCTTGTAGCACGATGTAGCGTTATATCCTATTATTGGTACAAATTTAGATAAAATTTCCGAATTATAAGCCAGTTGGGATAAAAAACAGAAATGAATATCTCCGAGTGCTCGCTGCTTGAGTTAAAATGTCAAGACCGACATACTTAAAATCTTGCATCAACGTGCTCTAAGTCACAAATTATATTTATCTTTGGGAAGAATTTTAACCCCAAATATGCAAGCCTATGAAATCAGTATGTGGTCTTGACGTGCACAAAGATAGCGTTTATCTTTGTATTTTGAGCGAATTTGGAGAACTTATTGAAAAAGTTTTCGGAGTTTTAACTTATGAGTTGGAAGAAATGCGTGATTTGATGCTTCATCACCATGTTGTTGAGGTGTCAATGGAGAGCACCAGCGTCTACTGGATTCCAATATGGCGTGTGCTGTCTCCACACTTCAAACTGAATCTTGCCAATCCGTATTTCATCAAGCAGCTCCCTGGTCGCAAGAGTGACGTGAAGGATGCACAGTGGATTGCCGAGTGTACGATGAAGGAGCTCATACGCGGTAGCTTCGTGCCTCCTGAGACAATTCAACAGCTGCGTCAGTACGACCGTCGTATATTCGACCTCAACGAGGAGATAGTAAGAAAGCTGTCCAAACTTGATGCCGTGCTGCAACGCTGCAACATACGTCTGAGCAACTACGTTTCCAATGTTGACAGCAAAAGCTATAAAGCCGTGGTGAGAGCAATCTCACAAGGGATTACCGACCCCGAAGAGTTGGTGAAGCTGATACATGGGCGTATCATCAAACACCACGGCAT
>OLFV01001372.1_pt1 | contig 23655 bp, 19 predicted proteins | sample 1605551 | NCBI WGS metagenome assembly OLFV01 (sample SAMEA3888922, study PRJEB22519) | human gut metagenome | biome: human gut; feature: human-associated habitat; material: faeces | place: Denmark | collected 2011
TCCTGCGCGAAGCCACCGCCGCCGCCAACGCGAAGAAGTAGGCGGCCGGAACTGTATTGACCTGTGACGGGAGGGGAGGAGCTGTTCCTCCCCTCTTTTGTTGTCGTCATATCGAGCTGAATTCCTGATTGCCGGAGGAGCGAACGCGAGCGAACAGCGATCCGGCCGTGGATACATGTCGCCTTATCTCTGCTGCCGCCATTCGCAAGGCTCCTGCGTCGCCTGACGACTGCCGTTCGCCCGTGTGTTTGCGGCACAAATGTTGCCGCCATGCCGGAGCAGCGCCATACGTCACGCACAGTGCCATCAACACAGCGCTGCAACAGGACGTTGTTTGGTATGTTATTGACTTTGTTATATAATATGATATATTAACAACAAATGGAACGCAGACGTATCTGCAAGACACGAATAAAATAGTCGAAATAGCCTCATTACCTCTAATCTGCGTACGGATTGGCGTGAAGGTGTGTGGTATATCGATATTTTATTCGTTTTTTTATGGAGAATGGCATGGATGGCGTCATTTATAGGGAGTATCAGCCAAACGATTTTGATATGTTGTCGGAAATTATCAAAATAACATGGAATCATGGTAAGTATTATAGCTATGGTGTTTCTTGTAGAGTAGCTGATGCATACTTGAGATTTTGTCTTTCTGAACAGACATTTGCACAGGTAGCAGAGGTTAATGAAAAAACGGTCGGTATTATTATTGGTAATAATTTTTTAAAGCGCCATTTTCATTTTAATTATTTTTTATATGCAATGTATGATATTATATGTCTTTCAATGTCGAAAGAAGGGCGCAATGCATGGAGATTTTTTAGAAATATTGATAAAATATATAAGGAGTTGTTATCATTACAGATAAAAAAATATGATGGTGAATTGTCTTTTTTTGTGGTTCATCCATTATATCGTAATTTTGGTATTGGAAATGAATTGTATAATAGGTTTTATAATTATGCTAAAATAAATAAAATTAATAATTTTTATGTTTTTACAGATACAAGCTGTAATTATAATTTTTATGAAAAAAGAAATATGAAAAAGTGTGGAGAAAAAGTAAAAGAAGTAACAAATGTAAATTGTCATGAAAAAATATCTTTTTTTATGTATGAAAATATTTATAATCAGATTTAAATATGAAAGCATATTATTTGAATATTATCATAGCATGATATCATGTTAAATGTCGCAAGTTTTATGCATCATCCGGAGGATTGTTTTATTTTTGAGTTAACTTGATCTAAAGTTTTTGTTCATAAAACCAGTTACTGGAGCATTTTGCTTATGAAATGCTCTACTTCAGCCGAGCGAGGCAAGACTGAAGCCGCACCGCTGGAGTAGCCGCAGTTCACTTGCGGCGTATAGCTCCGGCGGCGTGAAGCCGGCGGGTCAGAACCCTGTGTTCTGGCCCGCAGATATTTTCAAATGCTGTACGCTTCAGGATTCGTCGCGTGAGAGACACAATGAGTGAGGTTTTCACAGGAACCGTGTCTGTTCTGAGTGCAGCCGACCTGTGGAAATCAGAAGCAAGCATGGAATTAACAATTTTGTAAAAAAGTACCGGATTCCACAAAGACCGGCCAGAAGGCTTCTTCCTGCATGCTGCTTGCCAAAAGAATAAGACAACGGTACATAACAAATCCGGCTGGGGCAGGTGCTCATGAGCATATGCTTCCGTCTGTTTCCAAAAATGTAACATTTTTTCCGTCTGTTTGCCGAAGGAGCTTCACCATGGCCTCGTCTTATGTTCAGAAAGTCATCCGCAGCGTGAAAAAGAGCAATCCTCATCAGCCGGAGTTCATTCAGGCGCTCTGTGAGGTTCTGGAGTCGCTTGAACCGTTGTTCGAGAAGGAGACCAAGTATCAGCGGAGCGGCATCCTTGAGCGTATTGTCGAGCCGGAGCGGCAGATCATGTTCCGGGTGGCCTGGACTGATGACAAGGGGCGTGTACAGGTCAATCGAGGGTATCGCATCCAGTACAATTCTGCCCTTGGTCCCTATAAGGGCGGTCTGCGCTTTCATCCCAGCGTGAATCTGAGCATTCTCAAGTTTCTCGGTTTTGAGCAGATTTTCAAGAACAGCCTGAGCGGGCTTGCCATCGGCGGGGCGAAAGGGGGAGCCGATTTTGATCCCAAGGGCAGGTCTGAAGGGGAAATCATGAGATTCTGTCAGGCGTTCATGACTGAACTTTCCCGCTATATCGGAGCTACCAGCGACGTGCCCGCCGGGGATATCGGCGTGGGAGCGCGTGAGATAGGATATATGTTCGGCCAGTACAAGCGGCTGACCTCGAGTTTTGAAGGAGTTCTTACCGGCAAGGGGCTCAAGTGGGGCGGGTCGCTCGCCCGCAAGGAAGCCACAGGCTACGGCAGCGTCTATTTTGCTGAAAACATGCTCAGGGCCAGGGGCAAGAGTATCGAGGGCTGTACGGCGGCTGTTTCCGGTTCCGGCAATGTGGCCATCTATACCATTGAAAAACTGTACGAACTTGGCGCGAAGCCGGTTACCTGCAGCGATTCCAGGGGATGCGTCTACCAGCCCGGCGGCATTAACCTTGAAGTTCTCAAGCGGGTAAAGGAAGAGGAGCGCGCTTCCCTTTCACGGTACGCGGAACTGTGTCACGACGCCAGATACATCGCCGTGAAGGACTACGGGAAGAATACCCATCCTGTATGGGAAGTTCCCTGCCAGCTCGCTTTCCCCAGCGCCACCCAGAACGAGGTGAGCGGAGAGGATGCGGCGAGTCTGATCAAAAACGGGTGTTTCCTTGTCTGTGAGGGAGCCAATATGCCTTCCACACCGGAAGCTGTCAGCGCCTTCCTTGGCGCGGGCATCGCCTTCGGGCCCGGCAAATGCGCCAATGCCGGGGGAGTATCCACCAGCCAGCTGGAAATGGCCCAGAACGCCGGCATGCAGGCGTGGACCTTTGAAGAGGTTGATGCGAAGCTGCGGAACATCATGGCCAATATCTTCAGCGCCGCCCACGATACCGCGGAGGAATTCGGCGTTCCCGGAAACTATGTTCTCGGCGGCAATATCGCGGGGTTCCGCAAGGTTGCCGATGCGATGCTTGAGCAGGGAGTCATGTAGGAACGCCGCTTTCCATCGGAGCATTCCCTGAGTTTTGAGCGGCATCTCCCAAATGAGGGATGCCGCTTTTCGTCTTTTCCTGCGCCTGCGGTTCCGCGAGACATTGTTTTCATGATATTCCGATGACGCTCGTCCTGGCCTGCCGACCCTTTTTCCTGCGTTATGCTCGAAAAAAACGCGCTCGCTCTCCGCACATCCCGGGATGCCGCATGACCATGCGGCGTCTGGAGCGACGATTCCCCGCCGCCCGGAAGGGCGGGGAAGTGTGGTGCAAAGTATTCTTGACAAGACGGCAAAGCCGATGAAATCCTGTTTTCACAGCCTCCCCCTCCGGGGAGGGGCGATACGCGGGATTCCTCTCCGTCGTGCTGCGAAGTCAGTCGGAGGATGAGGGGGACTGCGGATTGTAACAAACATGATTGAAAGTGCGCGCGGGCCGGAATCTCATTTCTGATCCGCATTTCCGTGCCTCTTCCGGAGTTTTCCATGCAGCACGCTGATCTCTGTTCCCTCTTGCTGCGCGCCTTGCGCTATGAACACTGGCTGCGTTTCCATTTTATGGAGGATATTCTTTCTTCCGGAGAAGATGAGTGTATGGACGCTGTCCTGCATGTGCCGGAAGAGCAGGTTGAGCTGGAGCGTCGGGAAAACCCGGATCTGTTTCCCGTGCTTGAATTCTTGCAGGGACGTCCCTTGTCCATGAAGCTGTCCCGGGACGCGGTATTTCGTCATGTCGCGCAGGCTGCTGGCCGGGACGTTCCTGATGCCGAGTTTGGCGCGGAAATGTTTGAACTGGTGAGCGATCCGGATTTCCGGCGCGGTCTTGATCTGTTTCACGGCTGGGTTCAGGAGCTGGCGGACGGAGAGGAGAGCGAGCCTGTCTGCCGGTCTTCCGGAGCGCCTGCGTTTCAGGAATGGGAGAGGGCTTTCCGGTCCTGGGCGGCGCGGCAGGCCGTTCAGCGCGTGACTGTCATCACTCCGTATGAGGATAAGCCGGAAGAGGATCGCTGAAGCATGGCCTTCCCCTTGTCCGAACTTATCGGCCTTTGCCATCTTGCGCTCTCCGGCTCCTGCGGAAAGGGTGACACTGTGCTTGATGCCACGGCGGGGCGGGGACATGATACGTTGTTTCTTGCATCGCTGGTAGGCGCAGAGGGGCGTGTGCTTGCCCTGGACAGGCAGGAAGAGGCTCTGAGTTCCGCCGCAGTGCTGCTGCGTGAGCGGGGAATGGAAAACCGGGTCCGCCTGATGCTGGGAGATCATGCCGAAATGGCGGAGCTGCTGGAAAGGGAACTGCCTGTCGGACGGGAATTGAGCGCAGCCGTATTCAATCTTGGTTTTCTGCCGGGCAGTGACAAGAGGATACGCACTTCGGCCGCATCCACCCTGAAGGCGCTGAAAGCGGTGTGGCCGTTCCTGCGGCACGGCGGGCTTCTCTGCGTGCATGCGTACAGCGGGCATGAGGGTGCGGTGGAAGAAGCCGCCGCCGTGGATGCGTGGATGTCCGCTCTTGACTGGAAGAGTTCCCGTGTGACCGCCTGCGGACAGAGGAACAAGACCGTACGTCCGGAAACGCTGTATCTGGCGCGGAAGCTGTGAACAGCTTGAGCGGCGTAGGCACGCGAGAGCAGAGACAGCATATGGCTTCGGCCGGTGTCACTGCACCTCATGCGGCTGAAACATCCGGACTTCGGGAAGGGCCTCTTTTTGATGACCATGTACCCCATATCGGCAGAAGCATTAAACGTCTGAAAACGCCTCTCAGACACTTCAAAGAAAGTGAGTTTGTCATTTTCGGGAATCCGGGCTATACTTGGCATGTTTTGCGGCACAAGAGTCCGGCAGTCGTAAGTGATTCTGTTTCCGGGGTTTTCGACGGACAGGGAAATTTCCTCCCGACTGTTTCCTGAGAAGATTTCCGTTCGGCTCTTCAGGCGTTCCGCACGGCAGGACCGGGAATCCTGCTGAGGATACGTCCGTTCACGGATACGCTCATGCGGACATCCGAACTTCAACATTCGGCGCTTGACGCCGCGGGAAAAACATGACGCAGGAATATCTGGACAACGCTCCGAGCAATTCATCCTATAACGCTTCTTCCATTACCATTCTGGAAGGTCTGGCGGCGGTACGCAAGCGCCCGGCCATGTATATAGGCAGTACCGATTCGCACGGACTGCATCATCTTGTCTATGAAGTGGTGGACAATGCCATTGACGAAGCCATGGCCGGGTACTGTACCCATGTGGAAGTGGTCTTGCATATGGACAACAGCATCACCGTGCGTGACGACGGACGCGGCATTCCCGTGGATATTCATCCCAAGCTCGGCGTGCCGGCCGTACAGGTGGTCATGACCAAGCTGCATGCCGGAGGCAAGTTTGACAACGACGCCTACAAGGTGTCCGGCGGTCTGCACGGCGTGGGCGTCTCCTGCGTGAACGCGCTTTCCGAATGGCTTGAAGTCACTGTACGTCGTGACGGCAGACGCTGGCGGCAGCGTTACGAACGCGGTACTCCCGTGACGGAGCTGATCAGCCTGGGAGAAGCTGAAGGCCATGGCACCACGGTACGTTTTCTGCCCGACGATCAGATTTTCGAGTCCACTGAATTTTCCTTTGCCGTACTCCAGAAGCGTTTTGAGGAGCTGGCCTATCTCAACAAGGGGCTGAGAATCGTCTGTGTGGACGAGCGCGCCAATGAAACGCACGAGTATTACGCCGAGGGCGGCATCCGCCAGTTCGTGCAGGATCTTAACAGCGGCGAGCAGACCATTCACGCCATTATTGCCGGAAGCGGCCTTACGGACAACGTCACCGTGGAGTTCGCTCTCCAGTATAACGACAAGTACAAGGAAAATGTCCACACCTTCGCCAACAATATCCGCACCGTCGAGGGCGGAACGCACCTGGCCGGGTTCAAAACCGCTCTGACCCGTGCAATCAACGCGTATATCAAGACTCAGCCCGATCTGGTCAAGAAGCTCAAGGGGGAATCCCTTTCCGGGGATGATGTGCGTGAGGGGCTGACTGCCGTGGTCAGCGTCAAACTGCCCCAGCCGCAGTTCGAGGGACAGACCAAGACCAAGCTCGGCAACAGCGAGATATCGGGTATTGTGGCCGGAGTGGTGTATCCCGCCCTGGATACGCATTTTCAGGAGAATCCCAGGGATGCCCGGGCGATCATCGACAAGGCCGTGGATGCGGCCCGTGCCCGTGACGCGGCCCGTCGCGCCAAGGAACTGGTGCGGCGCAAGGGCGCGCTTTCGGACAACTCCCTGCCCGGGAAGCTGGCGGACTGCAGCAGCAAGAATCCCGAGGAATGCGAAGTCTTCATCGTGGAAGGCGACTCCGCAGGCGGTTCCGCCAAGCAGGGCCGCAACCCCAAGACGCAGGCCATTCTGCCGCTGCGCGGCAAGATCCTGAACGTGGAGCGCACCCGTTTTGACCGCATGCTGGCCAGCCAGGAAATCAAGAACATGATCACGGCCATGGGCATGGGCGTGGGGGAGGATGTCGACTATGAAAAGCTCCGCTACCACAAGATCATCATCATGACCGACGCGGACGTGGACGGCGCACATATCCGTACACTGATGCTGACCTTTTTCTTCCGCCATTATCCGGATCTCATCCAGCGGGGACATCTGTTCATTGCCCAGCCTCCTCTGTTCGGGATCAAGAAGGGGAGCAAGATTCTCCGTTTTCTCAAGGATGAAAAGGCGCTGGAGGAATTTCTTCAGCAGCGTCTGGCCACGGGAGTCAGGGCGTCCAATGCCGCCGGAAGGGAATTTGCAAGTGAGGAATTCATCGCCATTCTGAACACGGTGGACGAGTTTCAGAGCCGTATCCAGGATGCGGAAAACGCTTCTGTCTCCCGCGCCCTGTTTCTTGCCCTGCTGGAGTTCAACGGCCCTCTGCCGAATGCGGAACATCCCGTGGAACCCGATGGGTTCCGTGAATGGATGGAAGCGAGGGAATACAGCGTCAGACTGGAAAGCGAATCCAACGACGACGGAGAGCGGTATTTCCTGCTTTTTGAAAATTCGGGAGGACACCGCACCCGCCTGCCCCTGGAATTTTTCGCCGGGCGTGTCTTCCGCGGCGGAAGACAGGCGCTGGACAGGCTGAACGCCCAGTGCGGCCAGTTCCCCATTACCCTCAATGCGGGGGAAAACACGGTTCAGGTGGCGGATTTCTTCACCCTGCAGGAGAAAGCCTATGAACTCGCACGCAGGGGATACGACATCCAGCGGTACAAGGGCCTGGGGGAAATGAACGCCAATGACCTGGCGCTGACCACCATGGAGCCGGGCAGGCGCACCCTGCTTCAGGTATCCATTGAAGATGCGCAGTCCGCTTCCGAAGCCATTGAGGAACTGATGGGCGACCGTGTGGAAGCTCGCCGCGAATACATCATCCGCAACGCCCTGGACATGGAAGATCTGGACATCTGATCCGGGATGCGGAAAAGCGCAGACGGCTTTTCCGCTCCTTTCCCGCTTTTTCCTGGCGCTGGCGTCAGGCTCCGTAAAGGAAGGCAACAGTGGAAGAACTGGAACAATATACTCCCATAGATATTGAGAAAGATTTGCGCCAGTCATATCTGGCATACTCCCTCAGCGTCATTATAGGGCGCGCCATTCCCGACGCGCGCGACGGTCTCAAGCCTGTGCACCGGCGTATCCTGTTCGCGCAGTCGCAGATGGCGAATACCTATACCCGTCCGCACAAGAAATGCGCCCGTGTGGTCGGTGATGTCATCGGCAAATACCATCCCCACGGGGACAGTGCGGTATATGACGCGCTGGTGCGCATGGCGCAGGATTTTTCCATGCGCGATCCGCTGGAAGACGGTCAGGGAAATTTCGGTTCCATTGAAGGCGACAGCGCCGCGGCCATGCGTTACACGGAAGTGCGCATGTCCCGTCTGGCCTCCGAGTTTTTGAACGATATCGACAAGAAGACGGTGGATTTCCGCCCGAACTATGACGGTTCCGAGCAGGAACCGGAGGTGCTGCCCACCAAGGTGCCCAACCTGCTGCTTAACGGTTCTTCGGGCATTGCCGTCGGCATGGCCACCAATATTCCTCCGCATAATCTCGGAGAACTTTGCGATGCGCTTATCCGGCTGATCGACGAACCGGACTGCACAGTGGAGGATCTTATCGATCTGGTGCACGGGCCGGATTTTCCCACCGCGGGCTTTGTCTATGCCGGGCAGGGATTGCTTGACGCCTACCGCACGGGCCGCGGCATCGTGAAAATGCGCGGCCGCGTGGAGGTGGAGGAGCGCAAGAAGGGGCAGCAGTCCGTCGTGATCAGGGAAATTCCCTATGGTCTGAATCTTGCCGCGCTGGTGGCCAAGATCGCCGAGCTGGTCAATGATCACAAAATCGACGGCGTGTCCGATCTGCGCAACGAGTCCAACCGCAACGGCATTCGCGTGGTGCTGGATCTCAAGCGCGGAACCATTCCCGATGTCGTCATCAATTCGCTGTACAAATATACTCCTCTGGAGAGTTCCTACGGCATCAACATGCTGGCTGTGGTGGACAACAAGCCGCAGCTGCTGAATCTGAAAAGCGCGCTGACCTGCTTTCTCAATCACAGGCGGGAGGTGGTCATCCGCCGAACCCGCTTCGATCTCGACAAGGCCAAAGCGCGCGCGCATATCGTGGAAGGGCTGCTCAAGGCCCTGGACGTCATTGACGAGATCGTGGCGCTGATCAAGGCATCTCCCACGCCTCTGGACGCCCGCAACGGCCTGATGGAGGGATTCGGCTTTTCGGAAGTTCAGGCCCAGAGCATTCTGGATATGCGTCTGCAGCGTCTCACCGGGCTGGAACGCGACAAGCTGCAGGACGAGTATGCCGAGCTTCAGCGTCTTATCGCCTACCTGACTTCCATCCTGGAGGATTCTGCCGTGCTGCGCGGCGTGCTGCGCGATGAAACGAATGAAATCAAGGCTTCCTATGCCTCGCCCCGCCGCACGGAAGTGCTCATGGATGAACTGGGCGGCATTGACATTGAGGACCTCATTCCTGATGAGGATGTGGTGATCACCCTGTCGCGGCGCGGCTACATCAAGCGCACCACGCTTGCGACCTATCAGCAGCAGAAGCGCGGCGGCAAGGGAATTGCCGGCCTGCACACTTCCGATGACGATTTCGTGCAGGATTTTCTGACCACCACCAACCATCAGTACCTGCTGCTGTTCACCAGCAAGGGGCGCATGCATCAGCTCAAGGTGCATCAGGTGCCGGAAGGCAGCCGCACGGCCAAGGGGGTGCATATTGCCAATCTGCTTCCGCTGGAAAAGGAAGAATGGGTGGCCAATGTGCTGACCGTGCGGGAATTTGCGGAAAACCGCTATTTCCTGTTCACCACCAAGCGCGGCATGGTCAAGCGTTCAAGCGCCTCTCTGTATGCCCGCTGCCGCAAGAGCGGACTTATCGCGCTCAGCATGCGCGAGGACGACGAGCTTATCGCCGTGCGGGAAATACATGAGGATGACCATATTGTGATAGCAACGGCCAACGGCATGGCCATCCGTTTCTCCGCCACAGATGTGCGGCCCATGGGCCGCAGCGCGGCCGGCGTCAAGGGAGTGGGGCTGCGCCGGGGCGATACCGTTGTTTCCAGTCTGACTCTGAGGCCCGAAGACCAGTCCACGGAAATCATGGCCGTGTCCGCCCTGGGCTACGGCAAACGGACTCGTGTGGATCTGTACCGGATTCAGAGCCGGGGAGGCATCGGACTTATCAACTTCAAGGTGTCCTCCAAGACGGGCGGCGTTATCGGAGCCATGCCCGTAACCGATTCGGATTCCCTCATACTGCTGACATCCACCAACAAGATCATTCGCTTGAGCGTGGATGAAGTGCGTTCCGTGGGGCGCGCCACCATGGGGGTGAGGCTGGTGCGGCTTGATGACGGCGCGACCGTGGTGGGCTTTGACACCGTGGCCGACAGCGCGGGCGCGGAAGGTGATGACGGTTCTCCCGATGTTTCCGAAAACGCGCCTGCGGCTGAAGCCGGGGAAAAGGCCGCATCTGGAAATCCCGCGGCGGACGAATAGCCATGTTCCTTCCTTCCGGGCTGTGCCGTCTGTTCATCGTGCCGTTCTTTCTGTGCTGTCTTGCTGCGTGCGACAGGAACTATCCGTCGGACGATCTCGAGGCGGCCAGAGAGGCGGCGGAAGAACTGGACTGGACGCAGAGCGCCCGTCTGCTTCAGCGCTATCTGCGCGATGAAATGGACGATTCCCGGCGATGGGAGGCGTGGAAGCTTCTGGCACAGTCCCATGAACGCATGGGAGAGCGGGAATGGCTGGTGGAAACGCTCGAGAACATGCTCCATGAATATGAAAACCGTCCGGAACAGCTCAAGTGGATACTGCGTGAACTTGGCCCGGTCTACGAGTCCATGCGTTCATGGGACAAGGCTTCCGACACATGGCTCCGGCTGCTGGATGTGGCTGATCTTTCCGACCGGGATGCCGCCCGTCTGTACGAGCATATGGGGCTGTACTACCAGCGCGGGCAGAAGTTCGACATGGCCGAAGACATGTTCGTCATGGGACTGGAACATGCGGATGACGCGGCGCAGCAGGCTTTGTGCCGTTATCAGATTGCCTATACCTATTATCTGCAGGACAGACGGGAAGAGGCGCTCGCCATGCTGGACGATGTGCTGGCGATGCCGGAATTTGCGAACCTGCTGGGGCGCGGCGCGCGGGAAGAGGAGGAGGCCGGGCAGAAAGGCGAACTGCTGGGCCGGACGCTGCTGCTTAAAGGGGATATTCTGGAGACGCTGGAAAAGAGGAAAGAGGCCCTTGTCTGTTTTGAACAGGCAAAATCTTGGTATCCCAGCCCCGAAGTCGCGCAGCGGCGCGAGGAACTTCTGCGGGGAAAAGGGAAGATCACGCCGGTGATCCAGGGAAGATGAGCAGGGCCTCATCTCCGCTTCTCCTGTCCCGGAACATTTTGCTCTTGAAAATATCTGCCGGTCAGAACACAGGGGCTGACCGGCAGGTTTCACGGCGGAAGCCGGAGCGTTACGCCGCAAGTGAACTGCGGCTGCTCCTGCCTCGCGGCGAAGTCGCGTTCTGCCTGACTTCGGGAGCAACTTCAAGGCGGAGCCGCTCTGAAGCTCTCTGCCGGACTCTTCAGCCAGAACAGGAGAGAGGGATGAAGCTGGGCATCATCAGGTGCATGCAGACGGAGGATTACTGTCCGGGAACAACGGACTTTGCCTTCATCCGGGAAAAAAAGGGAGCGTTTGAAGGTGTGGAAGGGGATATTGAGATTGTCGGCTTTGCCAACTGCGGCGGATGCCCGGCCAAAAAGTCCGTGCTGCGGGTAAGAGAGCTGGTGAAAAGGGGGGCCGATGCCATTGCCTTTGCCTCCTGCGTTCAGAAGGGGAATCCCATCGGGTATCCCTGTCCCTTTGCGCGGAAAATGAAGGAGCTTGTCCGGAAGGAGGTGGGGGAAGACGTCACCATTTTTGATTATACGCATTGATGCCGGGCTTCCGATATTGCGCGGAGATGGCGCGGGATTCAGAAGCAGATCACGCTGTTCGTTTCACCGCGGGCAGGAGTCCGTCGTAAAAAATGCCTTCTTCCGTCACTTTTGCCGTTACGGCATGGATTTCCACCCCTTCCGCAACAGCGTCGTAAAAGGCTGCGGCATATGCGGGATCGATGTAGTCGGCAGGGCCGAAGCACTGTCCGTCCGGTCTCTGTACCAGATACAGCATGGCAGCCCGGCAGCCTTCCCGAACCAGCCGTGCCAGCGTTGCCAGATGTTTGGCTCCCCTTGCGGTGATCGCGTCGGGAAAGGCCGCGACGCAGTCCTCGACCAGAGTGACGTTTTTGCACTCCACCCAGAGTGGAGGAAGGGAGGCGTCTGAGCTGGTGAAAAGACCGTCCAGCCGGCTTTCCCCGCAGGCCGCCTCACGTTTCAATCCATCATATCCCTCCGTCCAGGGAAGAAGATGCGCCCTGAACGCGGCTTCAAGAAAGCGGTTGGGCACGGACGTGTTGACTCCGGCCCAGAAGAAGGCGCCGGGCGTCCCTCCGGGCTGTCCGATGGCCTCGACGGTCCAGGCGAGTTTGCGGCCGGGGGTTGTGGCCGGGGAAAGCAGCACGGGCGCGCCGGGGCGCAGCATGCCCAGCATGGAGCCTGTATTGTTGGTATGGGCGGTTATGATTTTTCCGTCCAGTTCGGCAATAACAAAAAATCGTTTTTCTCTGCGGAGAAAGCGGGCGGCGCGGCAGCCGGGCGGAAAGGGCAGAAGGGCGGCGGGCGTCAATTTACACTCCTTTGGGAAACTGCTACCGTCCTGCAAAGGCTGGCAGCGGAGAATGCAGTCAGCATGGAGCAATATACGCTTCGAGGCAAGCCCTTTCCGCATGCCGTCGGAGCAGCCGTCTGCTTCGGATGCGGGACGGATGTTTTCAACTGCAGAGTGCTCTTATGAAAAGGGTGAGGAAATTATGAGATTCTCGCAGCGCATGAACCTGTTCAAACCTTCCGCGACGCTGGCACTGAACGACAGGGTGCTTGAACTGCGTTCAGAGGGAGTGGAGATTGCCAATCTTGTGGTTGGGGATCCTGATTTTAATACGCCGGAGTTTATCAAGGACGCCGCGAAACGGGCGCTGGACGAGAACCGTACGCATTATACGCCCGTTCCCGGCGGCCTGGAATTGCGGGAAGCGGTGCTCAGGTATTTCAAGCGCGTATACGGGCTTGAGGCCGCAGTTGAAAACGTCGCTGTCAGCACCGGCGGCAAGCAGGCGCTGTTCAATGTGCTGATGTGCGTCGTTGATCCCGGTGATGAAGTAATTATTCCCGTACCCTACTGGACAAGCTACCCCGACATGGCGGCTCTGGCCGGAGCCGTGCCTGTATTTGCTCCGTCTCCCGCGTCGCGGGGGTTTCGCATCACGCCGGAAGATCTGGAAAGGGTCCGTACCCCCAGAAGCCGCGCGCTGATGCTCAATTCCCCGTCCAATCCCACGGGCGTGACGTATACTGCCGAAGAAATGGAAGCCATTCTTGAATGGGCGCGGCGGCATGAAATTTTCGTCATTTCCGATGAAGTGTACGATCAGCTTGTGTATCCGCCGGCCGGGCAGGCCAGCGCCTGCCACTGGTGGAAAAGACATCCTGAAAGTGTGGCGGTTGTCAACGCCCTGTCAAAAAGTTTCGCCATGACCGGCTGGCGCATGGGATACACGCTGGCCCATGCGGATCTTATCCGGCAGTGTATGAAAGTCCAGAGCCAGGTGACCTCCAACCCCTGCTCCATCACCCAGGCGGCGGCGGCCGCGGCGCTGGAAGGGGATTTCAGTGAAATGAGGGCCATGCGCGAGGCGTTCATGCGCCGCCGGGACATGGCCTATGCGGAGATTTCCACCTGGGAGGGAGTGATTTGTCCCTGTCCGGAGGGAGCGTTTTACCTCTTTCCCGATGTGAGTGCCCTGTACAGCGAAAAGATGCCCGATGATACAGCCTGCTGCCGTTATCTGCTTGATGAGGCCCGTGTGGCGCTGATGCCGGGTTCCGCCTTCGGCGACAGCCGCTGTGTGCGTTTTTCCTATTCTGTTGCGGATGAAGTGCTTGAATCCGCTCTCCACCGGGTCAAAAAGGCCCTGTATGCCTGACGGAGTCCTTTCAATGTCTGATGAACAACGCGCCATTCTTGACTGTACCCATGCGTTCCCCTCTTCATCCCGGACGGGAGGAGTCCCCCGCGACTCCCGGGCGGCCGAGGCAGCTTCCCGTCTGACCCGGGAAGCTGAACGTCTGCCTTTTCTGTCCATGCCCTATGCGTGGGATCTGAGTCTCAAGCTGCGGGGCCATGAGGAGTTCCTTCGCAGCTTCCGGCATATGCTGCTTCTTGGTATCGGAGGCTCGGCTCTGGGAGCGCGCGCCCTGCAGAAGTCCTTTGCGCCCGGTCAGGACAGGCCGGGATATGACGGCCCCTGGCTGTGGATTGCCGACAATCTGGATGAAGCGGCGTTCTCTGCCATGCTGGACAGGCTTCCTCCAGAGGAGACTCTGGTGGTTGTGATCAGCAAGTCCGGGGGAACGCTGGAAACGGCGGCTCAGTATCTGGCCGTGCTGCCCTGGTTGAAGCAGCATCTCCCCGCCACATGGCAGGAACATCTGTTCATGGTGACGGATGCGCAAAAGGGTTTCCTGCGTGACGAAACGGATGCCGCCTTTCTGCGTTCCCTGCCTGTGCCCGAGTATCTGGGAGGGCGGTATTCCGTACTCTCCGCCGTGGGACTGGTTCCCGCGCTTTTTCTCGGGATCAACTGGGCGGCGCTGCTGGACGGCGGCTGTACGCTGGGGCGTGAGCTTCTTGAGGGGGCATCTTCCGATCCCGATGGTTTCGCCGGCCACCCTGCGTGGAAAATAGCTTCCTGGGCGGCATTCTGGGCGGAAAACGGCAAGGGGCAGCTCCTCAGCTTCTGTTATGAGCCGGCGCTGGCTTCTTTCGGCCCCTGGTTCTGCCAGCTCTGGGCGGAAAGCCTGGGAAAGGAAGGCAAGGGAAGCATGCCTGTTTCCGCCGTAGGAGCGACGGATCAGCATTCTCTCCTGCAGATGTTTCTGCAGGGCCCGCCGGATAAGGCCTGCCTTTTTCTCGGCACGCGGAACAGCGTGCGGAAAGCTGCGGAAGGATGCGTCCGGCTGGGTGAAGGACTTCGTGAACCGTGGGCCTGGCTTTCCGGCCTTTCCCTGGGAGAAATATTCCAGGCTGAAGCTCTGGCCACACGCATGTCGCTGGTACGGGCGGGAATGCCTCTGGTTTCCCTTGAGCTGCCCGAACCTTCACCCTGGCAGGCCGGACGTCTCATTGTCCTTCTTGAGGCCGTCACGCTTCTTGCAGGCTGGCTGCTAGGCATCGATCCGCTGGATCAGCCCGCAGTGGAGGAAGGCAAACGTCTGGCCCGTGCCAGACTGGGGGCTCCGGGCGCGGATGACGAGCGGCGCCTTCTTGAGGAATTTGCTGCGCATCCCCGCGAGATTATGGAATTTTGATCGGATTCCGCCCGTACAGGTTCGGGCGGAATCCCGCACGGAGCGTGTGTGTTCAAGTTCAAGGGCAAACAGGAACAATCCGGACTTAATTCCCGCTATCTGCCGTTCGGGCTCGCCCGATTTTTTTCCTGGTTTTTTCTGCTGCTCGTTCTTGCCAGCAGCGTTTTTCTTTCTCTGTTCATCGCCCGCGCCACCACGGCCACACTTCTGGACAGCCAGGAGGATTATGCCCTGCTTCTGGCCGAGAATCTGAACAAGCAGATATTCAACCGCTTCACGTTGCCTGTCACTGTTGCTTCTGGACGGGTCAAGCTTGGAGATCCTGAACAATATCGCCTGCTTGACGAAGTTGTTCATTCATTGCTGCATGGTCTGAGGGTGGAGACCATCCGCATTTACAATAATGAATACGCGGTGACTTATTCCACGAACAGGGATGAGGTGCGGCGGACGGATCTGTATACGCAGGGCGTGCCGGAAATTTTTCAGGGAAAGCACCATCATTTCGATGTACTTTCCACAATGTCCTACTTTCAGGCCATGCTGCGCCCGCGCCTGGCCGAGGGGAGCTTTCAGCTCAGAACCATTTATCCTCTCAAGATAAACCAGGAGCTGTATCCCAACCTCAGCGAGGAGGATGCTTCCACCGTGCTGGGGGCTCTGGAAATCATTCAGGATGTAAGCAATCACTACCAGATTTCCATACGCAACCAATGGCTGATTATGGGGGGCTTCCTTGTATCCAGCCTTGTGCTGTTCACGCTGCTGCATGTAGTGGCGCGCAAGGCGGAAAAGGTCATAGCCGAACGCATGGAGCGCAATCTCCAGCTTGAGGCGGAGCTTCATCAGAGTGAAAAGCTGGCCAGCATGGGCCGTATGGTGGCTTCCATCGCGCATGAAATCCGTAATCCCTTGGGAATCATCAGATCCAGCTCCGAGTTTTTGCTGCGGCGCGAGAAGGCTGTGCAGGATTCCAGTCGGCCGATTCTTGAAGCCATTTATGACGAATCCTGCCGCCTTGGCTCCACGGTCAATGACTTTCTTGATTATGCCCGTCCCCGGCAGCCCCGCAGGGATGCGGTCAATATGGCGGATGTGGCGCATAAGGCCTTCAACTTCCTGGCCGGGGAATTCCAGCGTCAGAATGTGGAGCTTGTGGATGAGATTCCGCCCTTTCTTCCTGTTTCGGGAGATGAAGACCTTTTATACCGCGCAGTATATAATGTGCTGATCAATGCGCTGCAGGCGATAGGCGGGGAGGGGCGGGTCATCGTACAGGGACAGGTGCGCGATGACGGGAAAACCGTGCTTGAAGTCATGGACAGCGGGCCGGGATTTGCCGAGAACTGTCTGAAGGCCCTGGATCCCTTCTACACGACAAAGGACAATGGAACCGGACTCGGACTTCCCATCGTGCAGAGCATCATTACTTCGCATGGGGGAAAACTTGAACTGGAAAACGGAAAAGACGGCGGGGCCCTGATCCGCTTTGTTCTTCCCTCCGGCAGTGTTCTTCCGGATGAGGAAATGGAGCGGGGGGACAAAAGCTGACTTGGAACAGTCTGGTGAAACTTTCAGGAGTAAGGTCATGAGCGAGAAATCCCGCATATTGATTCTGGATGATGAAAAGAACTACCTGCTGGTGCTTGAAGCCCTGCTCAGCGATGCGGGATATGACGTTACGCCCATAAATGATCCGGAAATGGCAGTTTCCTATCTGGAGGAAGCTGAGGTTGATGTTGTCATCACGGACATGAAAATGCCCAAGATGTCAGGTCTTGATGTGCTTCAGCAGATAAAGCGCAGTTCTCCGTCCATTCCCGTGCTGATCATGACTGCCTTCGGCTCCATTGAAAGCGCTGTGGAAGTCATGAAGTACGGCGCATTTGACTATATAACAAAGCCGTTTGCCAATGATGAACTTCTGCTTTCTGTACACAATGCCGTGGAGCTGTCGAGAGCGCATCAGCAATACCGCATTTTGCAGGAAAGTCTGGAAGAGCGTTACAGCACGCATCAGATTATCGGCAAATCACCGGCCATGCGCGAAACCTTGAGTATTGTCGACAGGGTTTCCGCAAGCCGTTCCACCGTTCTGATTACGGGCGAGTCAGGTACGGGCAAGGAGCTGGTGGCCCGGGCCATACATTTTTCGTCGCCGCGCAAGGACGAACCTTTTGTTGCCGTAAACTGCATGGCGTTTAATGCCGGTGTTCTGGAGAGTGAACTTTTCGGTCATGAGAAAGGTTCGTTCACAGGAGCTGTGGCCATGCGGCGCGGACGCTTTGAACAGGCAGATCGAGGAACGCTGTTTCTTGATGAAATAGGAGAACTTCCTCCAGATCTTCAGGTCAAGCTTTTGCGTGTGCTGCAGGAACGCGTGTTTGAAAGAGTCGGCGGAACGGAACCGGTCAAGGTAGATATCCGCATTGTCGCGGCAACCAATAAAGATCTGGCAAAAATGGTGGAAGAAGGACGTTTCCGCGAAGATCTGTACTACAGACTCAATGTCGTGCAAATTCATATTCCTCCCCTGCGGGAACGTCGGGAAGATATTCCCTTGCTTGTTTCCCACTTTATCGCGCAGATTGCATCGGAAAACGGCATAACGCCCAAGAGCTTTACGCAGGAAGCTCAGAACTATCTTTCAGGTTACGAATGGCCGGGAAATATTCGTCAGCTTCAGAATGTCATTGAGCGATGCATGGTGATGATTCCGCGAGATGTCATTGATGTTGAAGATCTTCCGCCGGAAATACGGGATGAGGAGTCTCAGTTCAAAAGTGCGGTGGATTTGCTCCCGGTCGAACTTAATCTGGCGGATACGCTGGATAAGATTGAAGCTGCGCTGATCCGCAGAGCTTTGGTGCGGGCGGATTTTGTTCAGGCTCATGCTGCGGATTTGCTGGGGATTTCCCGCAGTCTGATGCAGTATAAATTAAAGAAATACAATATAAGCGGTCATTAGAGCATTTTTGTCGGCTCTGTTCCAGAATAGTGTTGAACATAACCTTGACCGCCGAAGGCGTGGGCGCAGCGAGCTATGGAGCGACGCTCCCCCCGCATGGTCACGCGGCATGAAGGGGGCACGGAGTGTCATATTCTCCTTCTCCAGCGTGAAATCTTTGAGTCAGAATACAAGGTCCGGCTGGCAGATATTTTCAATCATAAAACGGAAGAGTGGAAGAAAGACTCAGCAAAAAGGGTGTTTCACATGAAACATTTCTTTACCTGTTTCATGTGAAACACCCTTTCCTGCCTCACTTTTCAGAAGGATCTATTTAAAGTTTCGGTTAGAAACTGCTCAAGAGGCACGGGGCCGTGCAGGCAAGTAATATTGGTTGTCTTAAAGGCAGCCTATATCTCCATGTGTATGAGAATAATATATATCCGCAGCTTGCTGGTGCCTTTGTGCAGCTTTGTTGCTTAAAAGCATCTCTTCATGTGACATTGCGTTTGAGCCGTGTTTCTGCTTTCGATATCCAAAACTTCGCGCTGAGCGGACTACAGAAGACCTGTCGTATTGCTGCCATGCGACAGGAAAGTCGTCGTTCCGTGCGCTGCCGATGTGACATGCCTCCGGCGGTCAAGACAATCCTCCTTTTCTTTTTGGAGTGTTTTATATCTGAAAGTATCTGTCGGCCGGATTCTGTGTCCCATCTGGAGGTTTCACACCTGAAACCGGAGCTATACGCCGCAATTCACTTGCGGCGACACCGGAAGAAAAAGGGGGGGGCGTCGCCTTTGGCGCTCAGCGCGAAGAGCTTTACGGATAAGGAGTGCAGAGATGATTCTCACTTCGCTCGACTCCGTAGAAGCATTTCACTCATGAAATGTTCCAAACAGATCTGTTCAGAATAGTTTGTTGTATACGGTTACGCTTGTTTCACATGAAACAATAAACTTGCAAAGTAATCAGCTGTCGATTATCAGAAAAGGAAGTTTTGCTATGGAGGGCAACATGGCACGAATTATAGCTGTCGCAAATCAGAAGGGTGGGGTGGGAAAAACGACCACATCTGTTAATCTTGCCGCCTCACTTGCTATCATGGAAAACAGAGTGCTGCTGGTTGATTGCGACCCTCAGGCCAACTCCACCAGTGCGCTCGGATTTGATCAGGAAACAATCGAGTCCAACTTATATACCTCATTTTATAAACCTGATAAGCTCTCGGAAGCCCTTTTGCCCACGGCTACTCCATACCTGACTTTGCTGCCTTCCTGCTCTGATCTTGTGGGAATTGAGCTTGAACTTGTGGACAAGATGGCGCGTGAATACTATCTTGCCGATTTGCTGCAGCCGGTCAGTCAGGACTATGAGTATATTATTCTGGATTGTCCGCCTTCGCTTGGCCTGATTACTCTTAATACCATGTGCGCGGCAAAGGAACTGCTGATACCGCTCCAATGTGAGTTCTTTGCGCTTGAAGGTATTGTAAAGCTTCTTCATACCTATGAGCAGGTTAAAAAGCGTCTGAACCCTGAAATTCAACTGCTTGGTGTGGTCCTGACTATGTTTGACGCCAGAAACAAGCTGGCACGTCAGGTGAAAAGTGAAGCTGAGCGGTGTTTCCCCAGCGATATGTTCAAGACATTGATTCCGCGAAATGTACGATTGTCGGAAGCCCCCAGCCATGGAAAGTCCATTTTGCATTATGACATCAAGTCAAAGGGTGCGGAAGCCTACCTTGAACTGGCAAAGGAAGTTGTCCGGAAATCCCCAGGGCGTAAAAGCTCGTAGTTTTTCGTCAGTATTCATGAAGGGGCAGGAACGACAATTTCAGCAGAGTTACGGGGGCTTTTTTTGAAAATATGCCTGGAGTCAATGGTGTGAGGCTTCGGCTTCATGCGTGATATCTGTGGAAGCAGATGCAGGATTGTCCGGTAACTGCATTCATTTCTCTGCCTGCTTTGAAATTGCGGCAAGTTGAACTTATCTTGATATGAGGTTGCAGATGGCTTTGGAAAGAGGTTTGGGCAAAGGGCTGGATTCGTTGTTTCGTTCAACCCGGGATGCGGAACAGCAGCCGGAGCGTGATATAAAAAAACTTGCGCTGACCCAGCTTGTTCCGGGGCCTCATCAGCCGCGCAAGTATTTTGAGGAAACCAGTCTTTCCGAGCTTTCCCTTTCAATTCGTAATCAGGGGATTGTTCAGCCGCTTATTGTCCGTCCAAAGGCAGACAGTGTTCCTCAGATGTATGAAATTGTCGCCGGTGAAAGGCGCTGGCGGGCTGCAAAACTTGCCGGTCTGACGGAAGTTCCGGTTGTCATTGCCGCATATGACGATATCGAGGCCATGACTGTGGCTCTGGTAGAAAATCTTCAGCGCGAAAATCTGAATCCTCTGGAAGAAGCGGAAGCACTATCTACGCTGAAGGAGGCTCATGGCCTGAGCCAGGAAGAGCTTGCCGTCAGGCTTGGCAAAAGCAGATCCGCCGTGGCGAATTCTCTCCGGCTGCTCCAGCTTTCCGAGAAAGCCAGAGATGCTCTGGGAGCGGGAAAAATCAGCGCCGGACATGCCAGAGCCTTGCTGGCGATAAGTGATGAACACGCTCAGACTGACTTGCTGAATGCTCTTCTGAAACTGGATTTATCCGTTCGGGAGTGTGAAGCGGCTGCAGATTTCTGGAAAAAGAAAGGTTCTTTGCCCCCCGGGCTTGAAAGTGCCTTGAGTTTGCGGGAAGACGATGCAAGGGAGGCAGGCAGACAGAGTGCAAAGCGAGCGCCAAAGACGGCATGGCTCAAGGACATACAGAAAAATCTGCGTCTGACGGTCATGCAGGGAGCCTGCATCAGCGGTACGGAAGAAAAGGGGCGTATTGCTCTTCCTTATTCTTCCCGCGGAGAGCTTGAATTTCTGCTGGATTTGCTGGGACTCGGCAGTACGGCAGAACATGCCGCGTCTGGTGGGCCTGAAACTGCGAAGCAGGACGAAAACTGGCCCGAGGCAGAGAAAAATATGAGTGGAGAAGCTGATCCCGTTATTGCAGAGCTTATTGAAAGGCTTGATCCTCCTGTCAGTATTGACAATGTGGCAGGCACAAGGAACAGCCGCAGGGAGAAAAAACATGCATAGGCTGTGTTCTCCCGACGATCTGCTGAGTCGTCTGGATACGCTGAGCGGCAAACGTGTTCTTGTGATCGGCGATGTCATGCTGGATACATATCTGGTAGGAGACGCACAGCGTATTTCTCCGGAAGCTCCTGTTCCGGTTGTAAGAATAGAGCAGGAACGGCATCTTCTGGGCGGAGCGGGAAATGTCGCGCGGAATATTGCCGCTCTGGGCGGAGAGGCGTCTCTGATTGGCCTATGCGGGTGTGATGCTGACGGGGAGCGTCTGAACCGCATGCTGCGTGATGCCGGGGTAACGCCTCATCTGGTCAGGTGCGGGGAACGTCCGACTACAATAAAGATCAGAGTGCTGGCGCGTAATCAGCAGATGATCAGACTGGACAAGGAAGACAGTTCTCCCGTGTCCAGAGAGGCCGGGCGTGAAGTGAGGGAAGCTCTTGCCGCATTGGCGCCGGGATTTGATGTTGCAGTGGTGTCTGATTACGGCAAGGGAATAGTTGACGCCACGCTTTTGCAGGATATCCGTCAATCTTCTCCGCAAGGTGACAATTTGAAAATTCTGGTCGACCCCAAGCCGCAGAATGTTTCCTGCTATCATGGTGCCTATCTGCTTACTCCGAATACCAAAGAAACAAGTGAAGCTTCCCGCATGCCTGTGGACGGCAGAGAAGAGATTATGGCTGCCGGAAGGGCGCTGCGCCGCGATCTGGATGTGGAGCATGTGCTGACTACGCTTGGCGCGGATGGAATGGCCCTGTTCGGGAAGGAAAATGATGTCTGGCATGTGGCTACATCCGCACGCCAGGTATTTGATGTCACTGGCGCGGGAGATACGGTCATCGCTACCACGGCCCTTGCTCTGGCCGCTGGTTTTCCGTTGCTGTCCGCATGTGTGCTGGCCAACTATGCAGCCGGCGTGGTTGTCGGCAAGGTGGGGGCCTCAACTGCCTCAGTAGAGGAAATTCGCGCCAGTATCGAAGCATGTCCTCCGGAAATGACGCTCTGGCGATAGCGTGGTTTTCAATGGCCCGGAAAAGTTCTGTTCATTCTCATGCTTGACAAGCTTCTTCCATAATTCTAGGCTTTTCTTCAGGATATATAGATAAATCGAGATCTTGTCTTATAGTATAATATTTTTTCCAGAAATGTTTCACGTGAAATGGAAACTGTCCTATGGGGCGTATGGCGTACTCATCCTGTGATGAGCCGTCAACAGGAAACCATGTGCTGTCTTTTTATCTGAGAGTTCCCCATGAAAGTCGGAGAGACAGGCGGTCGTTCCGGTGAAGACGTGAAGTCCGCAGCGGGGATTTGCATTCCGGCTGGAAAGAGTTTCCCTTGCAGAGCATCTGACTGTTCCGGCTGCGGAGGTAAGCATGCCTATTAAAATTCCCGCTGAACTTCCCGCCTACAAGGCGCTGGATAGCGAAAACATTTTCGTTATGACTGATGAGCGGGCGGAGCGGCAGGATATCCGCCCGCTTGAAATTGTCATTGTCAATCTGATGCCCACCAAGATTTCCACGGAAATCCAGCTTCTGCGTCTGCTCGGGAATTCTCCCCTGCAGGTTAATATTACGCTTCTGCGCACAGCCGGGCATATTTCCAGGCATACGCCCCTGCATCATCTGGAGCGTTTTTATCAGACCTTTGATGAAATCTGCGATCGTTCCTTTGACGGCATGCTGGTGACAGGGGCTCCGGTAGAGCATCTTCCTTTTGAAGAGGTGGATTACTGGGAAGAGCTGCTTCGGATTATGGAATATGGACGCGGCCATGTGTACAGTTCGCTGTATATCTGCTGGGCTGCTCAGGCTGCTCTGTATCATTTTTACGACATTCCGAAATACAATTTGCCGGTGAAGCTTTCCGGGATTTTTGAACACCGGGTGCTGCGGCCTTCCTGTCGCCTGTTCAGAGGGTTTGACGACGTGTTTCATGCGCCGCATTCCCGACATACGGAAGTTCTCGCCGGGGATATCGCAAGAATTCCGGAACTGGAAATTCTGGCGGAATCGGGTGAGGCTGGAGTAACCATGGTGGAATCGCGCGATCACAGTCAGGTTTTCATGACAGGACATCTGGAATATGAGCGCGATACCCTGGATGGAGAATATCGTCGGGATCTCGGTAAAGGATTGAATCCCTGCGTGCCCGCCCATTATTATCCGAATGATGACCCCGCACGAACTCCCCTCATGAACTGGCGCGCCCATGCCCATCTGTTCTACTGCAACTGGCTGAACTATTATGTGTATCAGGAAACGCCCTTTCAGCTTCAGAATCTGTGCCAGACGGCATAGCATGATATTTCATCAAAAATTCCTTTGTGGTTTGAGACCTTCCCCTTCAGGGGAAAAAGAGGAGTTGACAAGACGGCGAAGCCGATGAAATCCTTTTTCGTAACCCCTCCCTTCAGGG
>OLFV01001377.1_pt1 | contig 23571 bp, 15 predicted proteins | sample 1605551 | NCBI WGS metagenome assembly OLFV01 (sample SAMEA3888922, study PRJEB22519) | human gut metagenome | biome: human gut; feature: human-associated habitat; material: faeces | place: Denmark | collected 2011
TGTCCGGCTTTCCGTAGGTCCCCTCCAGGAGGGAAGCGTCCATTCCCACGTGGATTCCTTCCGGAGTTGCCCAGCCGTTGTTGGCAGACACTTCCATATGATAGACGGCTCCTTCCGCCAGATGGATGGAGACCCCATCCCCATATTCGTATTCCACCACCGATCCCGATGGATGGGAAGCAGAATATTCCCGTTCTGTTTCTGTTGGAGCACCGTATATCTGCCGGATATAGGAGCCCTCACTGCCAATTCCGATGCCGCCCAGGTACAGGGATTTCTGAGGTACCGATGCCAATGCGGCCGAAGCAGCCAGCGTCAAAAGTGTGGTGAGACCCACAATTGTCCATTTTTTCATTAGGTCCATCCTCCTTGTTTTAAGAATTATTATTTATTTAGATTTTATCATAATTATGTGGGAAATTACAACCTTTTTTTATAACACTTGTGTCCCCCGCGACGGAGACGACAAACAGGAGTCTCCCAGTCCTGTGGAAAAGGGGGAAAAATTGTGTCCCCCGGGAAGGGGGAAAGGGCCCGCTTGCGGGTAGGGGGTTCGCACGCCTCTCTGCCCATGTACACTTTTTGGGTCAGAAAAGCCCGCATTTCTCCATCATCCACGAAATAGATATCGCCCATATAGGCCAGTTCACCGGTGGTCTGGTAGAAATAAAGGAAGATGAGACATCTTGACAAGCAAGTCTATTCTCTTCGTCACAGCCGTCGCAGGAAGGATAATAACCCGCCGGGCGACCGGGGACCGGTCTTCCCGTACGGGCAGACCCTACGGAACCGTGCAGTACGTGGGTTGCGCAGGGATGCCCCATCAGGGGCGTCCGTTTCCAGGTCTGTAAGCGGAAATGTCACATCATTTTCACAGCCCCTTTCTGAATATAGATGCTGTTGTACTTCCGTATGCTATACTGGAAACATAGAAAGGATGATGCAGATTGAGTAACAAAAGATGAAGAACAGAAGAAACTCGCATGGGAAAGAATGGCTCCTCCTGTCAAAGGAAAGTACAAGACATGGGATAATCCCACATTGGAAATCATATACATCGAAAACGCTCAACTCAAATTTGAGAAGGGTTACAATGATACCGAGAAGGTTCTTTGATTTGCAAGCCGCTGCATGGACTTCATGTGGCGGCTTTTTCATAATGACAACAGCCTATTTTCTGCAGGGCTGCACTATAACACATTATCTAAGATGCATAGTTCTGATTGACTTTTTTGATACGTACAAGGCGGCAAAAGGATATACAAACTTTACCACAAAGAGTGTATAATAAAGTAAAATGTTATCTACATCCCGCACGCTTTGGGACACGACCGGGCAAGATGGGATAGGGAGGCTATTATGAAAAAAACAAACGATCCCATGCCTGCCATGCAGGCCTTTTATCGGGCAGCCCGGGAGGAACTGGAACGGGAATGGGACGCTAGGAGAAGCTTGAAATCCTGTCCGGTTTTCTTCAATATTACCAATTTCCGCCTTTACAATGCGTCTTGCGGCATCGACCAGGGAGATCATTGCCTGCAGCAGATTGCCGAGATCCTCCAGAAAAATTTTCCAGGCCGGCTCTTGACCCATCTGGGCGCCGATCACTTCGCCGTCCTGGCTGACACGGCAGACGTGACCACGCGCATCGAGGCAGCCTGTCATGACGTAAAGGAACTGATTGCCAATCCCAATATTGAAATGAAAGCAGGCATCTGTTATCTCAGCGGACTTCCCGATCCGGAAACCTTGGCGCTGGCCTTCGACAATGACGCCGCCCTGGCCTGCAAATCCATCACCAAAGATTCGACTCGTCATTATGCCATCTATACCAGGGAAATGGGACGCCTCCGCGAGCTGCAGAACTACGTGCGTGAAAACCTCAACAGGGCCCTTGAAAACCATCACATCAAAGTGTATTGCCAGCCCATTGTCCGCTCTCTAAATGGTAAAGTATGCAGTTTCGAAGCCCTGGCCCGCTGGGATTCGCCGGAATACGGGCTGCTCTCGCCGGCCCTGTTCATTCCCACGCTGGAAGAATTTCGGCTCATCGACCAACTGGACCGTTATGTCGCAGACCAGATGGCTCAATTTCTCCACAATCAGATGAAACGAGGCCAACAGACCCTGCCCGTGTCCCTCAACTTTTCCCGCCTCGATTTCCAGCTCATGGACCCGGCACAGATGCTGGAAGAAACCTTGTCTCGATACCAGTTGCCCCGAGATTTTCTTTGCCCAGAAGTCACGGAAAATGCCCTGGTCCTTCAGGATGAATCCATCCGCCAGGGACTGCGCCGTTTCTGGGAAGCCGGTTTCGAAGTCTGGCTCGACGATTTCGGCAGCGGCTATTCCTCGCTGAACGTACTGAAAGATTATCGCTTCCATACGCTGAAACTGGACATGGCCTTTCTCCATCCCTTCACCAAGGAAAGCCGCATCATCCTGACGTCCATCGTCCGCATGGCCAAGGAGCTGGGCATCCATACCCTGGCCGAAGGGGTAGAAACGAAAGAGCAGGCCGATTTTCTCCGGGATAGCGGCTGTGAAAAACTCCAGGGCTATTATTTCGGAAAGCCCTTGCCCCTCGAGGAGTGCCTGCCCTTCTGCCAGGACCGGGATCTGTCCTTCGAGTCCCTCCAGGAAGTGGTGCTGCTGAACCGGGCCGGACTCATCGACGTGAGCCAGTCATCGCCCGTAGCCATCGTAGCGGATGATTCGCAGAACGTCCAGTTCTTGCAGATCAACGACACCTACCTCAAGTCGCTCCAGAGCATAGGGACCAAAAACGTGACGGACAGCAACCTGTTCCTGCGCTCCCGCAACTTCCCGATGCACCAGAAATTCCGTCACTTTGCCGACAAAGCCCGGAAAAGCGGCCAGACCGAAACCATGACCTATGTGGACAATAGCCAATACATGCGGGTCAACCTCAAGACGGTAGCCCAGGCCGGCCATCTCTGCATCCACCGGGCAGAGCTCTACAACATCAGTCTGGACGAAGCTGCCCGGGACAAACAATCGCGCCGCCTCGACAATGTCCTCCGGAACATCATCCTGACCTACGAAGGCATCTGGTATCTCGATATGGAACGCCGAGTATTAGAAGTCATCGAACCCTTGACGTCGGACCAGCAGGTAGGTGAAACGAATCCGGACATTGACGGCACGTTCCACCACTTTGCAGAATACTTCGTCCATCCCAAAGACCGGGAAGGGTTCCTTCATTTCATGGATCCGGAACAGTTCTATCGACAGGCGGCTGCCTCGCAAAGCGCCATAATTACCGAACCGTTCCGCATCCTCCGCTCCAACGGCAATTTCGACTGGCTCATCATCATCGGCATGGTCCTGCCCAAATCCCCCAGCCGGGACATCCTCTTTTTCATTACCAAACCACCCATTAACGACCAGAAAAAGCTGCGTCCCATCCTCTTTGAAATGCTCCGCAGCTACGGCGTCACAGCCGAAGCCTTTGCCACGGACACAGCCAATACGTCCCAGGCGCTCTGGCAGGCCTTTCTCCAACACAGCCGGGAAAAAGTCATCTGGAAAGACCGGTCCCACCGCATCTGCGGAGCCAGCCAGGCCTTTGTGGAATGGCTAGGCATCCCGGAAAAAGAACTACTCGGCAAAACAACCCAGGAGCTGGGCTTCTGCGTAGATTGCCAAGCCGACGACGAAACGGACGAAAAAGCCATGTGCAGCGGCCAGGTAGTATCCGACTGTTTCCTCCATTTCGTCGTAAAACAACAGCTCCATCTAGTACAAGCCGACAAATTCCCAATCTATCAGAATGACAAAATGACGGGCGTCGTCCTCTGCTTCCACGATGTAGAAGACAACCATCACCCACTGATAAACGAGGTACATACAGCCGTTACCGATGAAGAAACAGGCTTCCTCAACTACCGGGGCATGGTCATGGCGGGTCTGCGCTACGCCGACACATACCGCTTGCACGGAGACGATTACACGGCCGCCCTCATCGATGTACCCGAATTCGACGCTATCGGCCTGACCTATGGGCCAGAATTTCGCCAGCACCTGCTCCAGAAAATCACCGCTATCCTCAAGGAATATCTTCCACCGTCCCTTACGATTTCCCATATCGGAAGCTGCTGTTTCCTGTTGTTCCAGAAATCGGCTCATATCGCACAGCTCCAGCAGGCCCATATCCAGATATCCAACGCTATCCACGCCATCCAGCAGGTGGACGGCTTCCCTTGCACCCTTTACATGCATTACGCCATTGTACGGGGTTCAGAAGCCCGCAGCCTGGACAGTCTCCTTCAACTCTTGATCAAGCGCATGCACGAATCGGAAGAAGCCCAGTATGGCCAGGCCCTTTACACCAGTGACCGCTTCATCTTCGACCGGGCCGCCTTCGACCACTCCGACTTGGGTGCTGTCGTCTCCGATCCGGAAACATATGAGCTGCTGTACTGCAACCCAGCCATGCGCAAGCGCAGTGGAATCCCCTTGGACACACCGCTGGAAAGCATGAAATGCTACGAAATACTGGCCGGCCTGTCAGCCCCCTGTCCAGACTGCTGCCACACCCAGCTCAGCCGCGACCGCTTTATATCACGGGTCTTCCATAATCCCGTAGCTGGCATGGATTTTCTTCTCCGGGACATCCTCATCCCCTGGCACGGCAAAAACTGCCACTTCTGCACCTGTCTGAATCTGGACGAATACCTGACCAAAGATACTCGTTTCAACCAAATGCTCTTCTTTGAAGCATCCGTAAACGACGCCATCCGCTTGGGCATGTACGAAACGGATCCCGTCCGTGGCATCCGTCAGATGATGAGCCGCATCGGCCGTCAGTTGGAAGCCGATCGCATCATACTTGCCGAAGAAAAGGGCGATAACGTAACTTTTACTTACACCTGGGAAGCTGACGGCATCCTGCCCTTGGGCGAGGATTTCCAGCCTATTTCCCGGGTAGAACTGCACCACATATTCGACCACTTCTCCCAAAGAAATAGCTTTACCATTTCCGACATGTCCGCTTATTGGCAGGAACATCCGAATCTGGCCCCTCACATCCCGGGCATCCAGCGCGTCGCCCTGGCCCGGCTGATGCTGGACGGCCAGCCCTATGGTTTCATCACCGTCATCAACCCGTCACCGGAAAAATTGCACCAAGCCGAAGAACTCCTTACGGCCCTGACACGCTTCTTTACCATCCTGCTCCGGAATCGGGACATGATGCAGCGCCTGGACCGGCTGAGCAAATCGGATCAGCTGACGGGGCTCCTGAACCGCCGGGGTTTCAAAGACTGTCTGGCCTCTCTGCCGGAAGGGCGGCGCTTCGCCTTCATCTTCGGCGATTTGAACGAACTCAAGGAAACCAACGATACCTTGGGACACGAAGCCGGAGACCAGCTGCTCTGCGCAGCCGCTGAGAAATTCCTCCACGTCGGGCACGAAGACTTTATCTTCCGCATGGGCGGCGACGAATTTCTCATGGTAGAAGAAATCCAGCAACCCCAAGAAGCCCAAGTCCTGCTGAAAAAACTCCAGGAACACTTCCAAGTAGCTCACATCAGCATCGCCTTGGGCGTCACTACGACAGAAACACCTATCGAAGACATCGACGCCGTCCTCACCCAGGCTGACACCTTGATGTACCGCCAAAAACTCCAGCAGCACCGGGTAAATCCGGACGCCTGATGAAGCCCTTGAAAGAGATTCCGGCTTTCCCAAGTTCCGCACATTTTCCAATTTGAGTCCGCCCTCCATCAACAAAAAGAGCTTGTGCACGTAATAGCGCACAAGCTCTTTTTGAGATTTTTCTGCAAACGAGGTACTTAGAAGGAGAATACGAATTCAGCTATCGTCTGTTCTTCCGGATCATCGGCATAGGTCTTATTCGTCTTCCATTTAGAGCCAAAGCTCTGGTAGACGTTGAATAAGGTATTCTTGGCTACGACATAGCTGCCGCCGACGCCCCGGTCTTGATATTGTTCAAGGCATCGCTGTCAAAGCGTCAGCTATTCGTCGAACCACCGAGATAAGCCCCATCTTCGACATTGAGGTATTCGACCCAAGCGCTCCAGGTACCCGGCTGAGATTTTACAGCTTTGCCATATGTCAGCTGAGCAGCCCACCAGTTGGCACTGTCATCGTTATCGAGGGTCTTAAAATCTAGTTCTTCACTCTGCCGCAGGCATTGTAATTTCAATTCAATCTATTTCTTCCAAAAAGCCTCTGCGTTGGCGATGTTCTGACGAATCGTCGCGCAGCAGGCTTTAAATTTTTTCAGTTCGTCGTCAGGCAAGTTGTATTCGATGACTTCTTCGATGCTATTGTCGCCACCACCCCAACGAAGTCCTTGGGCTGTCAGCCACTCTTTGAAAGCCCCTTTTTTCGTTTCTCTTCATCATCCATCGTGACATTCGGAGCCAAAAAATTTCAGGTCTGGTCGCCTGCCACAGGCGTCACAGCCGCCCACTTTTCCGGTGTCCCGTCGTCTTCGAGAAGTGAAAGAATCGATTTGATGTCAATCATTGCTAAGCCCCCTGTTCACGTTTGCGAAAAGATGTGCGCAGCCAGCTCCAGAGTGGCTGCAAGTAAAGGTAGACGGCAGCGGCAATGCCCCAGGATGAGGCACCGAGGGCCGCCAGGGGTACGGCAGCAGCAACACTCCAGGGCACGAGGGCCGCGAGTACGATGGTCGTGTCTTCCAGGGCCAAGGCCATTTCCTCTTTGTCGTCATAAAGCGACTGGCAGAGCTCCTGCACCATGATGGACGACAAGGTCTGGTTGCAGGCAATGGCGACGGAAGCGAGGGACACGACAATCGTACAGCCAAAGGCCGTAATCATGCGGGCCAGACGGCGGATGCCGCCCTTGATGCCGTCGAGGAGGTCCGTCTTTTCAAAAATCCCGGCGTAGGAACAAGAAAGGGCAACGAGCACGGCCGGCTGGGCCATGGATAAGAGACCGCCGCCGTTGAGCATCTTAGAAAGTGCCGGGTCCGCCGTTTCATAGCCTGTGAGCAGCATGGGCAGCAGCGTCCGCCAATCCATGTCCTGCAAAAACAGGCAAAGCCCCAAGGCAGCGGCGATACTGACGAGCATCGTCTTCCAGACGGCGATGCGCAGCAGGGACATGATGATGACGACAACAGCCGGCAGCAGCACGAGCCAGGTGAAGACGAAGTCCTCCTGGAATCTGTCAAGGACACTGAGATCGACCGCACCTGAGGCAGTATAAAAACCAGCAGCCCCGTAAAAAAGGCACGAAAGCAAGACGGGCACGGCCGCCCGGACCGCCATGCGCCGCAGATTCGCAAAGAGGTCCGTCTTGGTAATCGCAGCGACGACGAGGGCACTGGTCGACAGAGGTGAACAGCGGTCGCCGACATAAATGCCGCTGAGGACGGCACCGCTTAAAAGGACGGGACTGCAGTCCATGACATTGCCAATAGACATGCAGATGACGCCCATCGTTGCCACGGTTCCAAAGGACGTGCCGATAAGGATGGAAAGCATGGCGTTCAGGAGGAAAGTCAGCAGTAAAAAGGCATGGGGTGAAATGATTTGTCCCGCTTCATAGACTAAGAACGGGATGGTGCCGCTCGCCCGCCAGGTGGCGGTAATCAGGCCGATGAGACCGAAGACGATGAGCACCATGCGGATCGTCCAGATGCCCTGCCACGACAGGCTGAGGAGCTCGCGGACGGACAAACGGCAGTAACGGCCATAGGTAAAAAAGACGACGTAGCCAAAAGCCAGGGCATAGAGCACCGAAAGATGACAGACCAGGCAGAACAACAGCCCGGCCGCAAACAGTCCTAAGGGAAGAAAATTCATGGCAGTTTTCTCCTTCCAGAAGTCCTTAAGAGATAAGCAGCATGACTGCCGGGACGACGATGACGAAGAGCAGCGTGCCGATGGTGACTAAGTTGGCCGCATAGGTGACGTCGCCCTTGCCCTGGGTCGCCAGAATCGGCAGGACAGCGATGGTCGGCACGGCGCTCTGGACGATAAAGGTCTGGCTAGCAATGGCCGGCAGGACGCCGCCAAGGCCGGCGGCGATTCCGAAGACGGCAGCGGTCAGGGCCGGGCTGAGGACGAATTTGACGAGCATGACCACGACCGTATCCTTATCGAAGCGGATGCTGGCAAGGCCGGCGACGGAGAGGCTGATGCCGATATAAATGAGTGACAGGCCGGTCACCATATTGCCGAGATAGTTCAGCGTCGCAAAGAGGGGCTTAGGAATCGAAATGCCGAAGAAGAGGACGAGAAAGGCGGCGACACAGCCAACCAGTGGCGCCTGAAGCAGGCATTTTGGCTGGAAGCGGGCCCCGCCGGCCGCAGCGTCAGGCTTACTCGGGTCGTTGAGTACCAACGTGGCGCCGACAGTCCAAATAGAAAGCAGGCTCAGTACATAGAAGACGAGGAAATACGTAATGGACTGGTCGCCGAACAACGCCGCATTTAAAGGCATGCCGATGAAAAGGCTGTTCGTATTGACGATGCCGTTGATGAAGCTGCCCCGGCGGCCGTGCGAGACACGGCAGACTTTTACCAGAACGAAGCTGATGAGATAGAGAACGGCCAGTATCACCGCCCCGGAAATGAGAGGCCCGGTCAGGCTGCCCAGTTGGGAAAGGTCGAGGTTCTTGATTACCGAAACGAAGATGGACGACGGCAGGGCGATGTTCATGACTAAAAAGGCGAGGTTCTTGTTTAAACCGTCATCGATGAATTTTTTCTCACGCAGAAAATAGCCCAGGACCATCAGCAATATAATAGGCAGGATGTCTTCAATGATTTCCAGTAACAGCATTTCTTATCTCCCCTCGTGGTCAGAATCAGGTGCCGCATACCGCGTTAAGAAGCGGGGCGGCACTTTTTTTGTCAGCCAGACGCCGTTGACGGAACGGTAGAAAGTGAAGCCTTCTTTTACCATTTTACCGCTGGCGACGGTGTAGATGACGGGTTTGCCGTGGCGCTGGCCGACCTTTCGGGCCGTCACGGCATCGCCCGAAAGGTGGACGTAGAGGCGGCTCTTGGGCAGCAGGCCCTGGCGCTCGATAGAGGCCGTGTATTTCTCGCCCGTACCGTGATAGAGGATGGGCGGCGGCGTGACCACGGGCAGCTCGACGTCGACGGGAATGGAATGGCCCTGATTGGCCCGGATCTTCGTCTTCTCGTCATTGAAGGAATAGCGCTGCTTGTTGTCTGTGCGCACGATTGCTTCCAAGATTTCTTTATTGATAGGATACTTCCTGCTGACGCCGGCCAGCAGTTCTTCCACATCGGCCCAGCCGTGCCGGTCCAAAGTCACGCCGGCCACCCAGGGCTTATGGCGCAGGATGAGGCTGAGGTAGCGGCTGATACGCGTTAAATCCATGATGATCACCTTTTCTTTTATAAAAAACTCCGTACCTGATAAACTAATATCTTTTCTTTTTCGTCGTCACCGTCAAAGAGATCGCGGCAGTCGATGGGCTCTTCGGCGATGAGGCGCAGGTGCTGGTTGAGGAAGTGCTCCGTATCTTCATAGGGATAGTAGAAAAAGAGGCGCAGCGGCCGCGGTTTGCGTTCGAGAGAGTCGAAGATTTTCCCGAGGACCCGCTTCAGCGTGTGCAGGGCGAAAGGATTGAAGAAAAAGCAGCAGTCTGCTTCATCGGGGATCTCATAGGCCGCCGCATCGGCCAGGACGAAGGAGACGCGCTGCCGTGCCGCCGGGCTCTTGGCGTTAAGCATTGCTTTCTGCCAGAGCCGTTCGTCGTATTCGATGCCGAGAGAATGGCAGCCCGTCTGGTAAGCCAGGAAAATACTCACCCTCCCCTTGCCGCTGCCGTAATCGATGAGGGTATTCTTTTTGCGGATCAGGCCGCTGTTGGCCAACCGTTCAAGGACGCAGTAATCCGTCGGTTCGTAGGGATGGTGTTCCCCATCCGAATGACTGTCATCGCGCCCAGAAGTCTTAATCCCCAGCAGCTCTTCCCATTCCTGTTCACGTGTCGCCATAATGCACTCCTTTCTATTAATGTTGAAATACAATAATTCTATCATATACCGCTCACGGCAAAATAACAACTGCGTCGTTCGTTTGTCGTTCATCGTAGTTCGTTCCCTTTTCTCTAAAAGTTTGTAGTAGAATATTTAACCTAATCCGCCAGAAGTCCTCCACCTCTTAGGTGGGGGATGAAGGCGGGTATGGCGAATTTACGTAAGTAATTGAGCCATACCATTGCTCTGTAGATAGTTCTGTAGTATAATCAGTCGCAGATGAGAAAAAATGATTATACTATGAAATTGGATAGTAATAACCATTCAGTATTCTTACTCTATTACCATCTGGTTTTAGTGGTAAAATACCGCCGCAAAGTGTTTTCTGATCGGATGAGCCAATATGCAAAAGGTATATTTGTCCGCATAGAAAAAAAGATTTTCCGGAAGTCAGATGTAAGCTTTGGAAGGAAATGTTTTGGTCAAAAAGCTATTGCCTGCTGACAACAGGCGGTGTTCCCATAATACGAAAATACATAGAAAATCAAGGCATGTGATTATAGTGAATAAGGCATACCGATACAGGCTCTATCCAACGGCTGAACAAAAAATTATGTTTGCCAAGACTTTCGGCTGTGTCCGATTCATCTATAACAAGATGCTTGGAGACCGCCTTGATTACTATAAGGAAACCGGTAAGAAGCTGAATAATACTCCTGCACAGTACAAGGAAGAATTCCCCTGGTTGAAAGAAGTCGACAGCCTTGCTCTTGCCAATGCACAGATGAACCTAAACAAGGCATACAATAATTTTTTTCGCAACCGAAAACATTTCGGCAAACCGCACTTCAAGTCTAAGAAGACAGGACACGGCTCATATTCCACGAACAATCAGAAAGGCTCTGTCCGATTAGAAGGAAATAGGGTTAAATTGCCTAAAGTTGGTTGGGTAAAATTATATCTGCATCGTCCCCTGATGGAAAGCAGCACGATAAAGACCGTTACCATAAGCAGAACACCTTCAGGAAAATTCTATATCAGTATTTTGGTGGAGTACGAAAACCAAATACTTCCCATAATACCGAAGAAATTTCTTGGACTTGATTTTGCCATGCACGGACTATATGTGGCTTCCGATGAAGAGGATGCGGACTATCCCCATTTCTTGAGAAAAGCCGAGAAAAGATTAGCCAAGGCACAAAGAAAACTTTCTAAGCGGCGAAACGGAAGTCATAACCGAGATAAACAAAGGTTACGGGTAGCTAAACTCCATGAAAAAATTGCCAATCAACGCCGCGACTTCCTGCACAAAAAAGCCCGCTACTTGGTAGACCACTATGATGCCATAGGTATTGAGGATATCAGCGTCAAAGCTATGGCGAAGTACAAGAAAGGTGGTAAGTTCAGTTTTGGCAAATCTGTAGCCGACAATGGCTGGAATATGTTCACAAACATGTTGGAATATGTTCACAAACATGTTGGAATATAAGCTGGTTTGGCAAGGTAAACAGCTTATCAAGATAGACAAATGGTATCCTAGTAGTCAGCTATGCCATGTTTGCGGTTACCAGAACAATGAAACCAAAGATTTGTCTATACGAGAATGGGATTGCCCGAAATGTGGCAGTCATCATGACAGAGATAAGAACGCTGCCATAAATATTAGAGAGGAAGCTAGGCGCATATCCGCCGCCTAATGTAACGCATAGAGTACCATGGGTCGCACGGAAACTTACGCCTGTGGAGAGAGTGTAGGTCGCCACAACTCTTCAGAGTTAGTGGTGCTGTTCTCGCTGAAGCAGGAAGCTCCCGCCTCTATAGGCGGGAGTACGTTCACAACCAACATACTGGTCTCGCCTGCCATGCTATACTGATTCCAGAAAGACGAAGAAACCAATAAAAAACGCCTATGATGACAATGTCATGAATAGGCAAAAGAAAGGGGCAAAACCTTATGAAAAATATAGAATGGAAAGATAAAGTGGCAAGTTTTAAAAAAATCGATGTACGAGACGTTGCAGGTAATTTCCTCGACGGGCTGAAAAAACAGGCAGCCAAACTTCCTGTTGGCGAAGGGATAGAAGTCATCCAAACCTTTGAACCCATTCCCCTTTATGAAATCATGGACATGCTGGGCTATGTGCACGATACGGAGAAAACAGCAGAACATGAATATCACGCTTATTTCTACCGGATAGAAGAAAAAGGGAACGTAGAAGAGGCTCCGGAACGGCCGGCAGTCATCACCAATTATCCCATGATCGATGAAAAACTGGGCGAACTGGCTGTAGAATTTTGGGATATGACCTGGAAAAGTGAAAAACGCTATCTCGATTATAACATCCGGCTCCTCCTTTCGCTGGCCAATGCCGTCGGGGCCGGACGGATGCGCCAGGCCATGCGGGAACTGCTGAAAGCCTATGCCAACGGCCTGGACTCCAGAGCCCTGGACGACGTATTCGAGCAGCTGGCCTGGAACATGGGCACCGGCTTCTTCAGTTCCGAAATCGCCCCGTCCCCCTTGTTCCATGCGTATAAAGTGATTAAACAGATGGAAAAACAGGGAAAAGAAAGAACCGAAATCAACCAGATGCTAAGAGAAAAATTCTCCGATAAAAAAGGAGGATGCATGTAAAAAAACAGGGCTTGTCACACGACGACAAGCCCTGTTTTTATTACGCTTCTCAACGATAGAATTCAGGCCGGCGAAGGTAACATCTCCTTCCTGGCCAACACGGTTGCACATGGCGATGGAGACATTGTTCTGATAGGCCTGGACCCGAATTTCCCATTCAAAGAGGTCTAGCGGTTCTGTGCAATCCGCATCAACCTCGCTCCTTTCACTCTGCCCGTTTCACACAAATTTTCTTACCACAAAAAGAAATACCATATTTCCAAACTTTCTGGATTCCCTTTTTCCGAAAAGCAGCCGCATATTGTTTATTTTCTATTTGTTCTAAAGCCTGTACCGCCTTAGATTCAAGCTCACGGTCCTCAGCCGCCACTTTAAATTCCAATACGACGCCAGACCGCTGATGATTTCTAGGAAATAGCGCTAAATCAAAACGGCCATATCCACTCTCTTGGTTAGAAACGACCTCATAATCATTGATAAATAAGGCCGTCATCCCTAATAAAAATCCATGATAAAAGCTCTCCTTGTGAGCTGCGTCATAGGTACTCACAAAATAAGTAATATACTGTTCCAATATTGCTGAGAACTTTTCCGTTTTGCCATTTACCAGAGCCTGAATCATTTGTGTTAATCTTCCTACAGACAGATTCATGCGATAGCGATTGATAATCTCGAAGCGATAGACATCCTGGATTTCCCGGTTCGGAATCACTAATTCGCACCAATAACCTCCCAAAGCTTTTTCACAAGACAGCGGTGTCAAATACCCTGTTGTAAGCAGCATCGTATACAGCGCATCTTCATCATTACCGATTTCATCATAAATAATGCCCTCCCGAATCATAGCCGCAACGCTGTCTCCACGTAAAAGCGAAAGTAAATCCTGTTGTTTTTCGTCAGACAGCGACAGCATCAACTGATTTAAAATCGAGTTTCCCGATGTATTAATCCAATAATCGTCTAACGTTTTTTGATCAAAAAAGTTAATGACAGACCATGGATTATAAATATCTTGATTGCCAAAATGATAACCGTCGTACCAAGTCTGAATATCCGGCAGAAACGCTTCCATATCCAAGTCCTGTGCCATTTTTCGTATCTCATCGGAAGTAAATCCCATGACATCAGCATACATCCGAGTCAGGACAGAACATACCTTTAAATTATTGAGGCCGCTGAAAATACTTTCCTTAGCAATGCGTAATACTCCTGTCAATACAGCAAAAGACAAAGATGTATTGCTTTTCAAAGCGTTGTTGAACCAAATCCGGAAATAAGAAATCGCTTTATCATAAAATCCGTGATCGTAGGCACATTGAATCGGTGCATCATATTCATCAATCAAAATAATCGTCGGCCTGCCATGCTTACGGCGCAAGTAATGGGACAAATATAACAGGCTAACCTGGTAGTCCGCTTCACTTCCCGTCAAATCAAGGATACGCCTATAATACGCCCGTTCGGACGTTTTTAATAGACCACTGTCCAGCAAATAATCATGTCGTTCATATTCTGACTGCATCAATAAACAAAAGGAATCATATAAAGATTTCCAAGCATCATTCTGTACTCCTTTGAGAGTTAAAAAAATGACAGGATACTGGCCGCGGTGATTCATATATTCAGCCCCAGCAGAAGCAATATGAAGCCCTTGAAAGAGCTCTCGGCTTTCCTCTTCTTTTTCAGCCGAAAAGAACCAGTCCAGCATACTCATGGTCAAGGTTTTCCCAAAACGCCGCGGGCGTGTCAATAAGGTCACTTCACCATGACTATCAATCAGGTCCTTAATGAAATCCGTCTTATCGACGAAATAATAGCCTTCGCGAACTTTCTGAAAATCATCTATTCCTACAGGCATACGGTCATTCATCATATTCGCCTCCATCCCACGACATCGTTCTTTATATTTTAACAAAGTTCCGCACATTTTTCCAATTCTGGCCTGTCCTCCCTTCCTCTGACCGTGGCATCGTGGTATGATGAGGGTAATAGGATTACGAAAGGAGTTATCATCATGACTAATACAGAAAAAGAACGACAAAAAGCTATTACGACGGCTGGCAATCCGGCCAAACCGACGGGGGAAGCCGGCCAGCAGATGCTGGCCCGCATGAACGAGAGCCATGCGGCCCTTACGGCTTGGGGCCTGTCCCACTTCCATTGGCACGGCGATGAAGCGGTCTTGGATATCGGCTGCGGCGGTGGGGCCAATCTCCATCGCATGAGCGCCCATATCACGACGGGCCATCTGACCGGGATCGATTATTCGCCGACGTCGGTCCAGACCTCGTGCCAGACGAATGCGGCCGACATAGCCGCTGGAAAAATGACCGTCTGTGAAGGCTCCGTCGAAGCCCTGCCCTTTGCGGACAACACCTTCGATAAGATTACGACCGTCGAAAGCTTCTATTTCTGGCCTAATCCACCAGAAAACCTGAAAGAAGTACGCCGCGTCCTGAAACCAGGTGGCACCTTCCTGCTCATCGCCGAAATCTACAGCCACGACGGCCTCAGCGCTGAAGTCCAGGAAAACATCGAACACTACCACCTCTATAACCCGACACCGGAAACCTTTGAAACCATTTTCCACCGTGCCGGCTTCCCCTCCGTCCAGGTCCACATCGAAAAAGACCACCGCTGGATCTGCGTCGAAGGGCGATAAAGAAAGGACTTGCCGCACGACGACAAGTCCTTTTTTCTATTCACCTTATTTCCAAAAAGCTTCGGCTTTGGCGATGTTGGCGCGAATCGTGGCGCAGCATGCCTTGAAGTCTTTCATTTCCTGTTCCGGCAGATTATATTCCATGACTTCCTCGATGCCGTTGGCGCCGATAACCGACGGGACGCCGCAGAAGATGCCCGTTTCGCCGTATTCGCCATCGAGCGGTGCGCTGGCAGCCATGATTTTCCGTTCATCCCGCAGGACAGCCCGGACCATGGTAGCCGCCGTCATGCTGATGCCGTATTCCGTACAGTGCTTGCCCGAATAGGTGACCCAGCCGGCATGAATCGTTTCATCCTGGACGCGGGCTTTATCGAAGACATAGGCCGGATTCTGTTCCAGTTCTTCCAGGGATTTGCCGCCGAACTTGATGAGCGACCAGGGAACGATCTGGGAATTGCCGTGTTCCCCCATCATGTAGGCCGAGAAGGAATGATGATCCAGGCCCGTCTGCTGGGAAATAGCACTGACCAGACGCGAGCTGTCCAGCCCCGTGCCGGTGCCGAAGACATGCCCTTTCGGAAGACCGCTCTTCTTAGCGATGAGGTCCGTTACGACATCACAAGGATTGGTGATATTGATGATGATGCCCTGGAAGCCGCCGGCCATGACCTTGGGGATATAATCAGCGACCTGGGGCACGGTGAAATGCATTTCGTCGTCGCGATTCCCGGACGCACAAAGCGTAATATCGCCGATAGCATTGACAATGACGTCGCAATCTGCCAATTCTTCATAGCTGGCAATGGTGTAATTGACGCGATGAGGCATAAACATGACCGCATCCATCATATCCTGCCGTTCACTGACCAACTTCTCCGAATTTACATCACATAACTTCACTTCATCAGCAATCCCGAGGACCCCTAAATTAAAAGCCACATGAGCCCCGACATGACCTAAGCCGATGACACCGACAATACGTTTCTTGAACGTCATAGAAAACGCCTCCTGTTCACTATACATATACAAAAAAAGTCTTTTAATATATTATATCAAAAAACGTTCCCCTTTGTCTGTTGTAACGACAATAAAAATGCAATTTCATTTAGCCTCTGCCGTTTTCAAAGCTGCTTCACAATTGGATGGCCTCTGTTCACTAGTCGCAAAATGTGGTTCGCTCGGACTCAGATGCTGCTGCGCAGCAACAAACTCAAAAGAACAACGACGCTTCGGGATACCCTCAGCGCGTAGCGGGCCGCCCAGCCACAGCTGTCCGTTTTGGCAACCGTCCTATGCCTCCCGTTGGTCGGCACCTGTCTGTCCAAAAAGGCTTGGGACGGCCCCTACGCACAAGGCCGTTGGCCGTGTATTTTTGTAGCCAGTAAACAGAGTTCCCATTTATCGCCTGGCTGCGATATCGTAGGGGACGTCCTAAAGGGCGTCCCGCCGTGAATCTTGTGCATATCCGGAATTTATGACAGATAGCAAACGGTCATAATATAATCATGAGTCTGTCGCAGCGTAGCCACATCTGAGTCCGAATATCACAAAAGAAAAAAGGGCCCGCGCATGATGAAACACCATCATGCACGGGCCCTTTAAATCATTCTCGGGAACTATACTTCCCTCTATTCTTTTTCCGTATCGCCTTTAGCTGTAATTTCGAAGGGGATGCGTTGTTCCCCGACAGATTTTTTGATGAAGATGTTGATTCCTGTGGACATACTCATGCCTACGGAATCGCAAAACTTTTCAAATTCTTTTTTCAGCTTGTCATCGATGCGTATACAAATCGTTGTTTGTGCCATGATTCCCCCTTTTATCCATTCAGGCGAGCCAGGATTTCCTGAATCTGTTTCTTCATTTCCTGGTTTTCTTTTTCCAAGGCATCGATTCGTTTATCCTTGGCAGCATCGTCAGCTTTGATAGCCGAGATTTCTGTAGCCTGGTCGTGGATGGTCTGTGCCATTTCAGCCTTGCTGACGCCGTTGTATGCGGAGCCTTTGCCAATCTTGAAGGAGACACCGGCATTGAAGCCCGGGTCGCCGTTGCCAAGAGAAATGCCCATGTTGACCATGGTATTGGCATTCGGCTGGTAGAAGGCGCCGACAGCCGCTGCATTGGCGTTACGGTAATGACCATAACCGACAGCGAAGCTTGCTTTATCAGCCGGGGCGAAATCAAGCGGATGGAGCGCTGCCAAAGCATTGCTGCCGGCTGCCGCTCTGTTGATGTTCGTATCCAGACGGCTATAGGCATTGTTCATGTCGCGGTAAATCTGCTGCGTGTTGGCGGCAGTCAGGCCGTTGACGTAGCCGACGTTAGCCGCACTGTTCGGGTCGTTAGCATCGCTGACAACACCCGTGATTACGCGGCACTTGCCATCCTTGCCATTGACATCAATCTTCGTCGCAGCGTCGGAACCACCAATCTTGATGGTCTTGCCATCACTGTTAATGAGGTCGCTAGTCTTCTTGACCTGCGTATCGAGGCTGACCAGGTTCTGGGCCGTCGTGTTGGTCGTCTGGATGTACGAGCCATTGTTAGTCGGACGGAGTTCGTTGTAGATGGTACCCGCATTCACAGCCTTCTTGGAATCTTTTTCAATTTCCGTATCGTCCAGCCCACTGATGGTCTTGTTTTCGATGGTCACGCCGTCGATATTGGCACTCTTGTTCACAATCAGGGTATCGGTGGTCGCAGTCTTAGCAGTCACGCTGTCTACGGTAATATCTTTGTTCAGGGCCACCTGGTAATCGGTATGCCCATCCGTCTGTTTCGCCGGCGTTACCGTGATGTTGCTACCTGCAGAAACGGTGGAATGCTGACCGGCCGCCGTGGTTGCCTGTTGCACCGCTCCATCCAGTTTGCCAATGGCACTGGTGATGCTGTCACCGTCCTGCACATATTTATTGCTACCACTGGTATTGCTGGTACTGTATTTCTGGTCGCCAATCTTGGTATTCATACTGGTATTCACGTTGTTGATGGCATCCACCACAGAAGTGGTGCCCGATGCGTTCTGTACCCCTTTGTCCAGCTTGGTGACATCACCTACTTCGGTATGCGTAGCCACGTCGGTGATGGTCACCTTTTTGCCGGTAGCCTTACCATTCTTATCCACGATGTCCATGGAAACCTGATGGTTGGCATCCACTCCATAGGAACCGGCCTTTACATGGGTATCCACATCGTTATCCCCGGCCTGCTTTACAGCATCCTTCACAGCCGCGTCCACCTGGCTTTCGGTTGCGGCCTTCGTAGATTTGGAGTAATCGGCTTTCGAATCCCAGGTCGTGTTGGTCAAGCCGGAAATTTCACCTTTCGTCCCATCAATGGTGACCTGTTTGGTCTTGTCCGAACCAATGGTAATCTTGTCGCTCAGGCCAATGCCGTTGGAGTCCACCTTCAGGTTGCTGTCAGAAGTCTTGATGGCTACAGCCCCACTGTCGATTTTCAGGCCATTGCCGGCATCCACGACCAGTTTGCCTTTATCGAATTTCAGTCCGTCACCCTTGTTGACGGAAATGGTCTTATTGTTATCGGCGTCCGTGTCATACTTAATACCATCCCCGGCTTTATAGGTTACGCCGGCAATCTTGGCATCCAGCTGTCCCACTGTAGCGGCGTCGTTGGCATTGACCCCATCTTTCAGGTTCGTGATGGTGGTGCCACCTTCACCGGCCAGAGTGATCTTTGTATTGTCGACAACGGTCTTACCATTTTCCGTTTTGGTATCATACTTCACAGACCGGCTATTCACATCGGAAAGTGTATCCGTATTGGTCTTTACCTGGCTATCCAGATTCAGCAGGTTCTCGCCGGTAGTCTTGGACATCTTGACATATGCCCCATCGTTGGACGGCCGTACTTCGTTGTACACCGTGCTGCCGGTAACCATCTGCTTCGAACCATCATCATCCTTGGTCACCGTGCCAGTACCAATGGCTGTCGCCCAAGCTTCTTTATTCTTCGTCTTATCCGTATCAGTAGCCGCTGTTGTCCCATCAGCTCCGTACTGCAGATTAGCACCAATATTGGAAGCATTGATGCTAGCCAGTTTCTGGGCTACGTTGACGGCATCGGTATCGTTTGTACCGGCGGCTACGCCGTTAATCTGGCGGGTTACCTTACCATCAGCGGTACCGATGGATACAGCCGCATTGGTAGCCTTCCAAGTAGCAGTACCATCTGTCGAATCCTGACCGGTAGTAGGATCATAGCCTTCTACAGAATTACCTGCTACAGTTGCAATAGAACCACTGCCAATAGCTACACCATCAGTAACATATGCTTCGGCCTTCTGTTCAAGGGCAACGGCCTTAGTAACTTTGTATCCATCAACCTTAGCATATCTGCCGATAGCAATATTTTGTCCGGAAATTGCACGGGATTCAGAGCCGATGGTAATACTGTTATCTCCTGCCAAGGTATTCACACCAATTGTTACGGCATTGCCGCCAGTTGCCGTAGCAGCACGACCAATAGCAACCGCATTGTCAGCACCAGTATCGATGGTTGCATTAGCATTATGGCCAATGATGACCGCGTCGTTAGCTTTAGTTTGAGTATTTTCAGTATCAATAGAACCAATGATTACCGTGTTCTGCTCCCTAGTCAGTATATGATTATCGCCGATGACAATATTTGACTTGTTGGATCTTTTGATTGGCTCGGCTTTGTCATCATCATAGCTGTCGCCGGAAAGTTTATTGTTGGCACCGATGACATAATCATGCTTGCCGTTAATAACCTCATTGTTGAAGCCATCGACATAGTTGTACTGTGAAGACTTTTCAGGGTTATAATCATTGATAGCTGTATCGGAAGAGTCAGTACCCCATTCGCCTTTAGTGTTCTCTACCTGATTGCCCTTGACGGTATTTCCAACACCGACAACCTGGCTCATATAGGCACTTTCGACGTTATTGCCGCCGCCCATGACCATGACCTGTCCGCCGCTTTCCTTGACGGCATCCTTCATGAGCTTTCCCAATGCTTCTGGATTGTGTCTGTTCATCCAAACTTTTATAGGATCAATCGTTACATCGCGATAGGAGTTGGAAATGGTGTTGCCTGCGCCAATCGCAATAGCTGCATTGGAATCCGTCACATCGTTGACCTGGCCGATAAGGCTGTTGGCCACACCGCTGGTCGTCCCCGACTTGGCAGTACTCTTATTCATATTGCCTGTACCATAGGACACAGCAGCCGTGCCACGAATATCCACACCGAGTAAATATGGGACAGAACCTTCATTGATAACACCTGAATAGAATCCGCCAACCGTAGAAAGAGTGCCGTCTGCTTCCGTGCTGAAGCCGGATGCCAAACTGCCCATACCTTTCGCGCCCAGATTATCCGAATTGGTGGCAAGAAGACCTGTCACAGTAGGCAAAGTATTTTGCGTGATGCTGTTTTTGTCATTAACGGAATAATACTTGGTCTTGGCATTGCCGATAGCAGTATTCATCTGCCCTACTGTAGCTGCATCCGTGTCAGCTTCGCCATTTTTCAAATTGGTGATTTTATTGCTGCTGACATTCACATCGCCGCCGCTGATAGTAGTACCGTTGGTGCCCAATTCAATCTTGGCTCCTGTAGTGGTAGTGGCGCTGGTGGGCTGGTTGCTGATGGACGTGATGCCCGTCAGATTTTTTGCCAGCTGAATGGAGAGGCCGCCGGCAGAGGCGACATTGCCCTTTTCATCCGTGGTATTTGCTGTAGCTACTACGCCAATGTTGCCACTAGTCAGCTTGCCGCTATCCGTAACACCGCCTTTGATGCTGAGAGTATTCTTGGCTACATTGGGGTCGAGTTTCGTTTCTACTGTGATATTTTTTGTGTCTCCAGTAAATTTCAGACCATCATCAAGATTAGCGATGTAGTTAGAACTAGATTCAGTATCATAGGCTAAACGGCCCTGATAGTTCGTATCTCCATGCATAGCCCCATGGATGTAGTAATAATTTTTCCCATCCTGCAGATACAGGTAGCCCAGAGGACTATTGACAGTTTTCTTTGAATCATTTGGGTCTGCATAGCTGTCATTGGCAATGCCAAGGACTACACCTCGAGCGTCGCTGTCACTTGTGCCATTATTATAACGGATACTGACGGTAGAACCGTCCAGTTTAATATGGCTGCCTAATTGATCATAACCATTTTCTTTATCTGTCGTTTTTACAGAGCCGGGATCTTGATAGACGCTCAAGCTGCCGCCTTCACCAGAAACAGCTTGTCCTAAGATTACGTCTTTTTTCAAGCCGATGGTGACGTTGTTGTCTTCTTCTCCTTTGGAGACAGTCAAATTACTGTAATCTTTAGAACCGTTTTTACTATCTTTGGCTGCTGAGAAATCAACGGTATTATTCGTAGCATTTACCGTAGTGGAATTCGTACCACCTGCGGTGAGCTTCCAAGTTCCTTTTTCCGCAGCTACTTTGTTCAGCTGAGCGATGGTGGCAACATCTGTATCAGCGGCACCATCGGCAACGTTGGTAATACGGCGCAGTGTAGAAGTGGTTTTACCATTTTCTATAACTGTACTGCCTACGGATACATAAGAAGCCGGTGCTTTCTGGTTAGTATATAATGCTGCAGTAGTTGAAGCTTTCTCCGTTGCGATAGAACCCGCACCGAGAGCAATATTGTTTTGTTTTGCTGTAGCCATGTAGCCGATAGCAATAGACTGACTTTCTTTATCAGGATTTTTTTCTTTACCAGAAACATTAGAGACATCAGCTTCAGCGCCATAACCAAGGGCCACTGAGCCTGTTCCTGATGTGCATTGGAGTCAGCGCCAATGGATACTACTTTAGAGCTTGCTGTCTTATATACTTTGTTCTCAGCATCGTATTTTGAGCCAATAAAAACACTGTCCTGAGCCGATGGTGCTAAACGATTGCCAATTGTAATCGTACCAGTCCCTGCTTCAGCATGGACGCCAATCGAGATGGCACCTACACCTAGAGCGCCTTGATTTTTAGAAACAAGTCCGCCCTGATGATTTTCAGCATTAGCCGTATCATTGCTTGTATGGTAAACACCAATATACTGCTGCCCTTCGGTGTAATGGTTTTCGTCAGCAGCCTCCGCATTCGCCGGCCCGAACGCGAAGGTGAATGCCCCGAGCGCGAGCAGGACGGACATGGTCAGCGCTGCTTTCTGCTGGCCACCATTGCCGTGCGAGCTCTTAACGTGACTTTTCGCCAGTTCTGAGACGACGACGTAGCAATGTCTGGTTTTGCTGTAAATGACCTTAAATATCTTGTTCATAATTTTGCGCATCCTTTACTTATAATGACTTCACCTTATATACTATGTAAGATTTTTTCGATGCACCGCCTTTCACTATGCTGCATTTTTATGTATTTTATATGGCCTTTTTGTGGTATCATTATAGCACTTTTTTATTAATAAAAGTCTCAATAAAGCCATTTTACAACTGTATAGACATCGATTTGTTATTATATTTTTATTCGTTTTATTGTAAATAATTAATATTTATTTAGTACTTTGTATTAATAAAATATTACAAAAAATTTTTACAAAAAAAGAGCATTTCATGAAAAGCCTCGGCAGAGGGGCTCATAAAATACTCTCTTTTTGTATATAGGCGGGGCTCAATTCCGCAGGAAATCTGTACAGAAAAAGGATCGTGTATGATGAAACCATCATACACGATCCCGTTAATCTGTTTCTGGCCCGAAATCCCAAAATCCGGTTCCCGTTTCCGAGTCATATTTCCGCCGAATTCGTCCGCCTACGACGGGCCGTAGTTCGATTTCTGCCGTGTACAGAACTTCAATCGACTTGATATGCCCTGCCGCAATGTGATGTTCGCCATCTTTTTTATAAGAAAAAGCCGCGTGGGTGTGATGGAAATAGGTACCCGCATCATCAGTAACGACATTCCCAGTCAGCGAGACTAGTTCCAGCATTCCTTTCAGCTCTTGGACTTCAAAACTGCCCGTTTCCGGGATGAATGTCTGTATTTCTGCCGAACGGCAGCCGCCAATACCTGAAAAAATAGCCGATCCAATCTGTTCTTTCTGACAAATCCCTAAAATCGAACTGATAATCTCATCGCCCCGATCCAGCCGAATATAATAAGTTTCCCCAAATTTCCGATAATCCATTGGTTATACCTCCTTGTAGCACACTGACCTACTGCCATTGTAAAGCCGGCACCAGAAAAGAGTCAAGGCAAGCACCATGGCGGTATTTTGGTAATTGCTCCTAAATCAATTTATTTTGTTTAGCAAGTTCCTTGATGATGGAAAGTGATAATT
>OLFV01001383.1_pt1 | contig 23492 bp, 20 predicted proteins | sample 1605551 | NCBI WGS metagenome assembly OLFV01 (sample SAMEA3888922, study PRJEB22519) | human gut metagenome | biome: human gut; feature: human-associated habitat; material: faeces | place: Denmark | collected 2011
ATACCCTCGTCTATAGATATTGAATTCTTAGAATTAAACGACAACCCCTAAATAGTCTTAGGTACATGCCTTTCAATTTTGCTTGCTCTGCAAAGACAGTAAAAAATACACAAAAAGAAGAAAACCGCTGTTTATTCTTGCATGCTTGTTCTTGAACTATCCACACACAAGGAATGTACAGCAGTTTTCTGTTCTTGTTGACCTTTATTTTGTGTTTTTGTATTGACTTTTTGTCATTCCACAGTTGTCATTCACCTGTTGGAACGATGCGTATAGCTGCACCACCTTGTTCTTGCTTTCGTCAGAGAGCGACGACTGGTCTACCTGAAAAATGATGGCGTTGATCTTCGAAACGCCTGTAAAGGCATAGCGCAAACCTGCCAACACACACTGGTTGGCGGGTGTCCACGAGTGGGGCACTTGCAAAAACCTGTGTTAGATAGCGTGAAATTCATGACAATGTCTTCTTTCTTACTCTTGTTATTGGCTTTTTTGTTGTGGTACTTATTGCATGCCTTGTACTTCGGGAAAATGTTTGCTCATGTAATAGGTTGAAAAAGAGAAAGTTGAGAGTTGAGAAAAATTGTATTATGTACATTTATGTTACTTCGTTCTCTTTTCCTTAAATATATATGTTAAATTTGCAACACCTTTTGTTTGTTGAGGCAAAAACGAACAAAAGGCAAAGATCGAGCAACAATTTATTTAAGAACATAATAACATTATAAAAAATGAGAAAATTACTCTTATCGGCGTTTGCCCTCCTCATGACCCTCGCGGCCGGAGCGCAGACCGTAACATCGCCAAACGGCAATGTTAGTGTGAAGTTCTGGCTTCAGGATGGACGACCCACCTATGAGATGAGCTACAAGAAGAAGGCTGTTGTGAAGCCTTCGCACCTTGGTCTCGAGCTTGCCAAAGACAAGCACGCAAGCAACGGCCAGGACGAGCAGAACCTCATGGACGGTTTCACCGTGAAAGACCAGCAGACCTCTACCTTTGACGAGACCTGGACACCTGTGTGGGGTGAGACAAAGACCATCCGTAACCACTATAATGAGATGGCAGTGACCCTGAACCAGGCTTCCATGAACCGTGACATCGTTATCCGCTTCCGCGTTTATAACGAGGGCATGGGACTGCGTTATGAGTTCCCGCAGCAGCAGAAGCTCAATTATTTCGTTGTGAAGGAAGAGCACACGCAGTTTGCCATGACCGGTGACCACACCGCTTATTGGATCCCGGGCGATTATGACACGCAGGAGTATGAGCATGTAATATCGAAGATGAGCGAGATTCGCGGCAAGATGAAGGATGCCGTTACAGGTAACTCTTCACAGACCACCTTCTCGCCCACAGGTGTGCAGACCTCGCTGCAACTTAAGACTGCCGACGGTCTCTACATCAACATTCATGAGGCTGCATGTATAAACTTCCCCACCATGCACCTTAACCTCGATGACAAGAACATGGTGTTCGAGTCGTGGCTCACACCCGATGCCACCGGCATGAAGGGCTATGTGCAGACTCCGTTCAACACGCCTTGGCGCACGGTTATGGTGAGCGACGACGCTCGCGACATTCTTGCATCTAACCTCATCTTGAACCTCAACGAGCCTTGCAAGATTGAGGACACATCATGGATCCATCCCACAAAATATTGTGGCGTGTGGTGGGAGATGATTGCTGGCGGACGCCAGTGGAGCTACACCTTCGACCTGCCTTCTGTGCATCTCGACAACCTCGACTACTCTAAGTGCAAGCCTCACGGACAGCATCCTGCCAACACAGCTAACGTGAAGCGTTACATCGACTTCGCTGCCAAGAACGGCCTCCAGGAGGTGCTCGTTGAGGGTTGGAACATCGGTTGGGAAGACTGGTTCGGTCATTATAAGGATTATGTGTTCGACTTCCAGACTCCTTATCCCGACTTCGATATCGAGGAGCTTAACCGCTATGCTCACTCTAAGGGCGTGAAGCTCATGATGCACCATGAGACCAGTGCCTCTACGATCAACTATGAGCGCCATCTGGAGAAGGCTTACAGCCTCATGAACAAGTATGGCTATGACGCTGTGAAGAGCGGCTATGTGGGCGACATCATTCCCCGTGGCGACTATCACTACTCTCAGTCGACCAACAACCATTATCTCTACTGCATCAAGGAGGCTGCCAAGCACCACATCATGGTGAACGCCCATGAGGCTGTTCGTCCTACAGGTCTCTGCCGCACATGGCCTAACCTCGTGGGTAACGAGTCGGCACGCGGTACCGAGTATGAGGCTTTTGGCGGAAGCGCCGATTATCACACTCTTATCCTGCCCTTCACACGTTTGCAGGGTGGCCCGATGGACTATACTCCTGGCATCTTTGTGACGAAGATCAGCGAGTGGAACCCCAACAACAAGTCGTTTGTCCACACCACTCTCTGTGGTCAGCTCGCTCTCTACCTCACCATGTACAGCCCGTTGCAGATGGCTGCCGACCTGCCTGAGAATTATGAGAAATATGACGATGCCTTCCAGTTTATCCGCGACGTGGCATGCGACTGGGACGACTCTCGTTATCTTGAGGCAGAGCCTGCCAAGTATATCACCGTTGCCCGTAAGGCCAAGGGCACAGACAACTGGTTCATCGGCGGCAAGTGTGATGCTGAGGGCCACAAGAGCCGCATTAAGCTCGACTTCCTCGACAAGGGCCGCAAGTATGAGTGTGCCATCTATGCTGATGCTCCTGACGCTTCTTACGACAAGAATCCGCAGGCTTATGTCATCACTCACCGCACGGTGAAGAAGGGTGACGTGCTGAACCTCACTCAGGCTTCTGGCGGTGGCTTCGCCGTTAGCCTTATCGCTAAGTAAAGATTAAAGGCAATAATTGTTTTGGATAACTTGTTTCTGACAGAAACGAAAACTGGTCGTTTCCAATCAGAATAAAGAACGATTGGTTTCTAACCAGAAACAACAAAGAAAATGCCCTCCATCAGAGCTTCTGCTTCTATGGAGGGCGTTTTGCTTTTTAATATTTACCTTCTTTATATTTCCCTTTTTAATATTTCCCTTCTTTTGTTTTCAATAGAAAACCTTCTTCCCTAAGATTTTTTTTAGAAAAAGCAGGCCCTTCCTTTATTTAAATAGCTTTAAACCTTCAACTTACAAAATTTTGTTGTAAATTTGCAGCAGAGATAAAATGAAATAAAAGCCTATGGCACGATTTATAAACCCTTTCTCTGATTGGGGATTCAAGAAAATTTTCGGTCAGGAGATAAATAAGGATCTGTTGATAAATTTTCTCAACGATCTATTGGAAGGTGAGCATCACATAAAAGATCTTACCTTTAAAGACAAGGAGCAGCTGCCTGAGCTTCAGGATATGCGCGGCATTATCTACGACATTTATTGCATAACCGACAAAGGTGAGCATGTTATCGTGGAGATGCAGAACCGCTATCAACCTTATTTTACAGACCGTTCGCTGTTCTACTCAGCTCGCAACATTGTGAATCAGGGTGTGAAAGGAGCAAAATGGGATTATATGTTAGCGCCTGTCTACACTGTGTGTTTTCTCAATTACGACATGGATGAGTTTACGCCAGTGAAATTCAGAACCGATGTTGCCCTTATGGACATGAACGACAAGACGTTGTTTTCAGACCGCATACGTCTTGTGTATCTTATGCTTCCTCTTTTTTCAAAAGAAGAGGATGAATGTGAAAATGATTTTGAACGTTGGATTTATATTTTAAAGAATATGAGTACATTTGAAAGAATGCCTTTTCAGGCCCGCAATGCTGTTTTCAAGAAGCTGTCTGAGATAACAGATATATCGGCTCTTAGTCATGAAGAACGTGAAAAATATGACGAGAGCTTGAAATATATGCGTGATTATAATGCATCATTGGAGGGCGCAAAAATAATTGGACACAGAGAGGGTTTGCTTGAGAGCCAGGCCAATATCGCCCGTATGATGCTTAATGACGGCGAGTCTATAGACAAGATTATGCGTTATACAGGTCTTACGGAGGACCAGATAAAGCAGCTTAACTGATTTTTAAAGCTCTAATTTTATATAAAAAACTTGTTGACAAGTCCACATAGCGTGTCAACAAGTTTTTTTGATTCCTTCTTTTTGTTGTTCCTTTTTTCTCCCTTTTTCTCCCTTTTGTCTCCTCCTTTCTCCCTTCGCTTGCTGTTTCTTTTCCCCAAAGGTTCTGTCATTTCTGCTTGCGATACTCGGTTGGTGTGCATCCAAACTGTCCCTTCACATACTTGCCGAAGAAGGAGAGGTTGGGGAAATTGAGAATCTTGCAAATCTCCTTTATAGGCTTTGTCGTGTTGCGAAGGTGGAACCTGATGTCTTCGTTAAGATATTCCTCGATCCAGCTTGAGGCTGTGCGGTCGCTCATCTGCTTACATACCACCGACAGATATTTGGGCGAGAGGCATAGCTGCGAGGCATAATAGTAGACAGGATGCTTCTTCTGCTTCTCTGCCGACAGGATGTCGATGAAGCGGTTGAAGATAATCTCTGCCTGGTTGAGGTTGGTGCTTTTGTCGTTTTCATCGTCTTCGCTGTTGCTTATCATCATGCTGCACAGTTCGAAAAGGATGGCGCGAAGGATCGACTGAATTATTTCTGCCTTGAACGGGTTGTTCTGTTCCTCCATCTTCTGTCGCAACAGGTCGCCATAGTTGACCACCACCGCCACATCGGCATCGCTGAGATGAAAGCAGATCCGGTGCTCCACATACAACGCGCGGTTCCATGTCGACACGTTCGTTCCGAGCAGACCTTGCACGATGCGGCTTGTCATGCACAGCACGCTGCCTTTGAAATCGTCGCTCACCTCAACGCCTCCAATGATGACGTTAGGCAGGCAGAACAGCAAGTCGCCCTGCTTCAGGTCATAGCTCTCGCCGTTTAGGCTTATGTGCAGGCGCCCTTGTGCGCACGCCATGAGCGTGAACATGTTGCCGCGTGTGGGTTGTGATGTGCTCACAGATGCCGCTTTTGAGACGATCATGATGTCGCCGTCCACATAATCAACTATCGAGTTGAGCCTTCCCAAGTCGGTCATGCCATATTCGAGAATGCCGTCAGTAGTGTTTGCCATCTTTTCTGTTGTTTGTTATGGTGGCGCTTGTTTTTTTGCCACCCTTTTCGTTAAGGTCAAGCGGTCATCCGATCCTTGTTTTGTCAAACCAATAAGACAGGTCAGGTTGTTGCAGATGTATAAATTTCTTCTGCTGTGCCACTTAACCCATGCAAAATTACGAAATTATTTGAAAATGTTGTAACTTTGCGCCTAATAAAGATTTTTTTACCGCTATGGAAAAGGAAAACCAATATGTAAAGCAGTTTCCCGACCTTATGTCGGGCAAGAAGGTAATGTATGTTCACGGGTTTGGCTCGTCAGCCCAGTCGGGCACGGTCACGATGCTCCGCACGTTGCTGCCTGAGACCACCGTCATTGCCGAAGACATACCCCTTCATCCAGAGGAGGGCATGGCCATGCTGCGTCAGATGCAGCAGGAGGAGCAGCCCGACCTCATCATCGGCACGTCCATGGGCGGCATGTACACGGAGATGCTCTACGGCACCGACCGCATACTTGTGAACCCTGCTTTCCAGATGGGTGAGACCATGGGCAAGCACGGCATGATTGGCAAGCAGACGTTTCAGAACCCGCGTAAGGATGGCGTTCAGGAGTTTATTGTTACCAAGGCAATGGTTAAGGAGTATGAAGAGATGACCTCTCATTGCTTCGCCCATGCCGCAGACGAAGGCGAGCAACAGCGCGTCTATGGCTTGTTTGGCGATGAGGACCCGTTGGTCCACACCTTCCCTCTGTTCAGCGAGCACTATGCCAACGCCATACGTTTTCACGGTGAGCACCGTCTCTCCGACAAGGTGGCGCACCATTATCTCATTCCCGTAATACGCTGGATCGATGACCGGCAGGAAGGACGCGAGCGCCCCATCGTGTTCATCGACTTCAACGCCCTTCACGACAGCTATAACAACCCCACCGCCAGCATGCACAAGGCTTATGAGATGCTCATAGAACGTTATGACGTTTATGTCGTGGCTCCCGCCCCAAGCAACACGCCCAGTGCCCTTGCCGATGTTCAGACTTGGGTAGAGAAATATCTCAGTGCTCCTGCCTGGAACCGCATAATCTATGCAAACCAACAGCAGTTTCTCTATGGCGACTATTACATTTCAGCCACCGACACCCCCGCGTTCATGGGCACATCCATAAAGTGGGGCAGCGATGAGTTTAAGACCTGGGAGGAGATAATAACCTTCTTCGAGAGGTTGGGCGGTCAATGATGCCGCTTCACGGCTCCTCTTCTAAAAGGCACGTTTTATGCATATTTTCTCGTTGTTTTGCATAAATATACAGAAAGACAAGATGATATGTAAAACGCAGCCTTTGCTTTCTTTTTGCGAACTTTTTAAGGCGAAAAACGACACTAATTGTTAACAAGTCTTAAAAACTACCTTTGGTTGTCAAAGAGCCTCTTTGAGGTCGTCAAAGGGCCTTAATGAGGCTGTCAAAGAGCCTCTTTGAGGACGCAATAAAGCCCCTTTCATTTTGTCATTTGGGCATAACGGAAAAATGAATAAAACAAGGTCTGTTTTTGCATAAATATGCAAAAGCAGACCTTGATTGTTTACCCCACTTATTCTTCTATTCTTCCACAATTTTTCCATCGAACAGCCGTATGGTGCGTTGCGCCATCAGAGCATCGTGCTCGTTGTGCGTCACCATGACGATGGTGGTTCCCTCTTGGTTCAGTTCGGTGAGTAGCTGCATCACCTCGGCACCGTTTTTCGAGTCGAGGTTACCTGTAGGCTCATCGGCGAGAATGAGCTTCGGTCCGAACACCACGGCACGGGCTATGGCCACACGCTGTTGCTGTCCACCGCTGAGCTGGTGAGGGAAGTGGTGTGCGCGGTGCGATATGGCCATGCGCTTCATGATCTGCTGCACGCGCTCCTTACGTTCGCCGGCTTTCATGTTGAGGTATGTGAGTGGCAACTCGATGTTTTCTGCCACCGTCAGCTCATCTATGAGGTTAAAGCTCTGGAACACGAATCCTATCTCGCCCTTGCGCACGTTCGTGCGGTCGCGCTCACGCAGCTGCGACACGTCGCGGTCGCCGAGCAGATAGGTTCCCGACGTGGGGTTGTCGAGCAGTCCGAGGATGTTAAGCAAGGTCGACTTGCCACATCCCGACGGTCCCATGATGGCTACAAACTCGCCGTCCTTAACTTCGAACGACACATTGTCTAACGCTATTGTTTCCACATCTTCTGTGCGGAAATGTTTTGAAAGGTTGGTTATTGTAATCATTTTTTTCTCTTTTATCTTTAATTTTTCACTTTTCGTTTTTCACTTTTCACTTTCCTATTCCGCCTTCACATTCCCCGCCGGGTTCTCGTTAGCCGCCTTATAGCTCTGTGCCATCACCGCGATGAGTGACACGACGAGGCAGAAGAGGCCCGCCACGAGATATATCCACCATGCGAGGTCGATGCGGTAAGAATAGGTTGAGAGCCAGTCGGTCATGAAATAGTGTATGAGGAGCACGGCCGGCACGAATGCCACGACCACATAGAGCATGAATGTGCGCAGCAGTCGCATGTAGATCTGGCGCGATGTGCTGCCAAACACCTTGCGTATGGCTATCTCCTTACGTCGTTGCTGAATGAAATAGGTGCTCATGGCCACCAGTCCGAGCAGCGATATGATGATGGCGATGGCAGCAAACAGCGTCACGATGGTAGACATGCGTATGGCCTGACTGTACATGTAGCGTATGGCCTGGTCGAGGTATGGCATGTTGGTGAAATCGGACACATCGTGTTTGAACGTCACCTTAAACAGCTCATTTATCTTGTTGTAAGCTTCAGTCTCATCGCCGTTCACCTTCACCAGTATTCCCCACGGCCACTTAATGTTCTTCTGAATGAACAGGAGCACCGGATGTTGCTCATCCATGATGCCGCGAATGTGGAAGTCGGCGAGCACGCCGCGCACAAGCAAGCGTTCATCTCGCATCATGATATATTTCGCGTCAAGCGGCAGTCCCAGTTCGCGCAGCGTCTGCCGGTTCACAAACACGCCCTCTTCGTCGTCCACATGGTTGTCGCGCAAGAGGTGTAGGCCCAGCAGCGGCATGAAATGTTCGTCGCCATACATTATCTGGAAGCTCAGCGTCTTGCCGTCGTCGTAGGTCACCGTGTTGTTGTTGCCACCGTTGAGCGGATGTCCCATACATAACGACACGTTCTCCACACAAGTCATCTTACGCAGTTCGGCGGTATAGTTGGCCAACTGTGTGCTGTCATCTGATGCCGGCAGCGAGAGCACATGCTCGTGGTTGTAGCCCAATGGTGCGTTTACCAGATGTCTAACCTGCAAGACCATAGTCAAGGCGCAGCCGATCATCATGATGGTCATGATGTTCTGGAACACGATGAACACCTTGCTGAAACGCATCTTCATCTTCATGCGGAAGGTGCCGCGCACCACATCGATAGGTTTGGCGCGGGAGATGACCACGGCAGGGATGATGCCCGACAGCATGCCCACCACCACGACAAACGCGATGGCCATGAGGATGTTGCCCGGTGTGAACAGCGCCGATTGTTCCATGGTGGTGTTAAGCAACTGTGCAGCGTAGGGTAGGGCAGCGACAGCCAGCACCACACCCACGATGAGCGACAGCAGACACATGAGCATGCTCTCCGCGATGAGGCGTGTCATGATGCCCGAGCGCTGCGAGCCGAGCAGTCGGCGTGTCGCCATCTCCTTGGCGCGTGACGATGCTTGCGCCACGGTGAGGTTCACATAGTTGATTATCGAGAACACCAGAATGATGAGACCCACGGCAAACAAGATGTTTACAATCTTCTTGTCGCCACGTCTTGCGTTCTCCATACCTGTGCCGTTTGAGGGCTGGAATTTGGAGAAATAACGGTCAGAAAATCTTACCACCTTCGTCTTTACAGCATTCTTTGACTGATAAATCCAGAATCCACCATCTCTTTGCACTTTGTCAAGTTGCGCCTCCTTTGTTGTCAGGTCTACGCCCTCTTTGGCCAAGAGGAACACGTTTGAGCCAGTAGCGTTGTTCATCTGTTCGCTTGTGAGCGAAGAGTTAAACGACTTTACCAGCTCGAAGCGTGTTATCATGTCTGTAGGCTTGAACGATGTGCCTTCAGTAGATGTGAACACGCCTGTCACGCGCATGGGCGATGTCTTCGTGGTGTCGTCTTCAAAATAGAGAGGGCGCCCCACGGGGTCTACATTGCCGAACATCCTACGGGCATAGGCCTCGCTCACCACCACCGCGTTAGGTTGGTCGAGCACATGGTTGCGGTCGCCCTCAACCACGGGGATAGAAAACATGCGGAAGAAGGTAGAGTCGGCAAACATTATGTCGGTCATCACCATGTCGCCCGTAGGTCCCATGATGTCGCTTTGCACCATAGTTGCTCCACAGGTCATCTCTACGCCCGGCATCTTGTTTAGTATTCGTTGCACGCGCCAGTGCGTTCCCTCTATATGCTGGTCTACAGCGGCAAACTCTTCGCCAAACTTCATGCCTACGGAGAATATGCGGTCGGCCTTGTCTATCGACTTGTCCACGCCATACTCTTGTTTAGCATACTGCCCAATGATGATGACGAACATCAGGCTGAGCGAAAATCCCAGCGCATTGATGAACGTGTAAGTCTTGTTTCGCGACAGAAACGTGAAATACGACTTAATGGTTTTAATTTCAAAACTCATAATCTTATGATTTTATAATAAATGTTTTTCAGCTAATATAAATACCCAAGCCTCTCTCTTCAAGGAAAATCCTCTCAAAAAGACGCTATTGGTCAAGCATATCACTCCCCTCCATCGCTCGACCTTTGGTCGCTTGCCAGAGCAAGAAGGGGAGGGGTGAGCCGCGCTTTGCGCGGCGAGGGGGAGGGGCTTTTTATCTAATCCTCAACGTCTCTCCTTCCTTAAATCCTTCATACCCGCTGGTTATCACCTTCTCCCCCAGTTCCAGACCTTCAATCACCTCATAGAATTTTGGGTTCTGTCGTCCCAGCGTTATCTTTCTGCGATACGCTTTCTTTCCGCTCTTGTCGAGCACAAAGATCCATGCTCCTGCTGTTGTGCTGAAGAATGTTCCTTTAGGGATGACGAGGGCTTGCGAAGAGGCGCCGAGCTGCAAGTCGAGATAGTAGGTCTGGCCTGTGCGTATGTTCTCCGGCCGTTTGCCCGTGAAGCGTAGTTCGATCTTGAACCGTCCGTCTTTCACCTCGGGGAACACCTTGCTCACCGTCACGGCGTATGTCTTGCCGTTCTGTGAGAAGTTGGCCGTCAGCCCTTTGTGTACGCGGTCTATGTAGTGCTCATTACACATCGCCTGGATCTTGTAGTCGGTCATGTCGTTCACCACGCCGATCTTCTGTCCTGGCGCAATGTTCTGTCCCAGTTCCACATCGAGCGATCCCACCTCGCCGTCTATAGCCGAGCAGATGTTGAGCTTTGCCTTACGCTCGCGCACCATCTCCAGGTTACGTCGCATGTTGTCGAGGTTGTCGGTCATCTGTGCCGTCTGCACCTTACGATATTTTGCGTCTTGCGATATGCGCTTGCCTATGAGAGCGTGCTTCTTCTGCGCCAACTGATAGTCTTCCTTTGCTTCGAGATAATCCTCGCGCGATATGAGCTGCTCCTTATAGAGCGTCTCCATGTGGGCAGCCTTACGTCGCTTGCGCTCCACCTCCATGTCCTGTTGCAGCTGGTCGTTGCGGTTGGTCAGCGCCTCCTGCTCCATGCTTATCTGCGTGTTGCGCAGCATGTTCTGCTTCTCTGCCAGCTCACTCTCGGCGTTAAGGATCTGCAGGTCGAGGCTTGAGTTGCTCAGACGCACAATGACATCGCCCTTGCGCACCTTCGTGCCTTCCTCTGCCACTTTCTCCATGACCACGCCGCCCTCTTCGGGACTGATCTGCACCACGCTCACGGGCACCACCGTTCCGTCAAGGCTCACATAATCGTTAAACTGCTTGCGCTGCACCTCGCTAATGCTCAGTCCGCGACGTTCCACACTCTGTGTGTCGGCCAAGCCACCGAAGGCCAGCCATCCCAGCAGCAACAAGGCTGCTGCGCCACCGCCTATCCATGCCCAATATTTGCGGGGGATGGCGTGTTGGGGGTTGTTAAGTTGTATGTCCATAATTAAAGCCCCTCCCCCTCGCCGCCCTTGGGCGGCTCACCCCTCCCCTTCTTGCTCTGGCAAGCGACCAAAGGTCGAGCGATGGAGGGGAGTGATATGCCTTAGGCGCTTGGGAAGGTTTGATTTTTTTGTTTCTTATATTCTCAGTTCTTAATGAGCGAAGAGATTTCCTTTTCTTTACACTTCCTCATTCTTTTACTTTTTCATTTCTTATCTTTTCCCTTTTTCCCTTTTCCCTTTTTTTCTTCCTTTCTTTTCTTTCTTTCTTTCTTTCTCTTTTTTTCTCCTCATTCAACATTTTAAAATTCCTCATTGCGGCAAAGCCGCAATCATTCCTCATTCCACATTCAACCTTCCACATTTATAATATTCTACGAGCCGTTGCTTGATGGCTAAGAGCATCTGCATTTGCAGCAGTTTTATCTTGCTTTGCAGCAGCGTCTGTGATGAGGTGTGGAGCTCGAAGGTGGAGAGCATGCCCTCGTCATACTTACGGGCGTTGAGATGATGGGCGAGCGAGTCGCTTAAGACCTTACGTTCCATCTGGACGGTCTCCTTGGCGTAGCCGTCGCGGTCCATGACGGCTTGGAAGATGTTGTCGTGAAGGCGTCGGCGCGTGTCGTCAAGCTTCAGTTGTGCTTGTTGCCAACTGCTCTTGGCGCGTCGCGCAGCCTTCCATGATGAAGCGTTAAAAATAGGGATAGAAAGGCTGATGCCGAAATATTCGCCGCGGTTGTTCTTTATCTGCGTGGCAAACGCGTCGACAGAGCCTTTCTGAGAGAGATTCTTGTAATAGTTGGTGCTGATGCCACCCTCAAGCGAGATGGTGGGAAGGAGAGCGCCACGCTGTTGAAGCCATGTGTAACGGGCTGAACGCTCCTCTGCCACAGCCGTGGCCACCTCGGGAGAGATGGCCTGAAACGAGGCACTTATGGCGGCGGCATCTTTTGTTGTGTATTCTCCTTTCGTCACGTTTGTAGCCGATGAGCTAAACAGCAATGACGGATCCGTGATGATGGCCAGCGTGCTGTCTGCCGGATAGTTCATCGCTGTCTTCAGCGCCAGGAGCGTGCGCGTGGCCTCGTTGCGTTGGTGAGTGAGGGCGTAGTCGTCTTCTGCCACCTGTGCCTCCACCTGTGCCACATCGGGGCGGCTCTTCGTGCCCAGTTCCATCATGCGCTGTGTTCGTGTGAGCAGTTGTCGGCTTTCGTTGAGCTTCTGGGTTGCCAGCTCTATGCTTGCCTGAGCGTAAGCAGCCTCCGCATAGAGTTGCATCACCTCTATAGCCTTGGCATCGCGGGCTTTAGCCACGGCAGCATCAGAGGAGCGGCGCAGCAGACGGGCCTGTCGGAACGCGTTGATGGTGCGCATGCCGTCGAACACGGTGAGCGATGCGTAGAGGTTATAATAGTTGTTGAAGGTCGTGACATTGGTGTAGACGTTTGTTTCGGGGTTGATGCCTCGTCCCCAGCTCCACTGTGTGCTCACGTTCGCTCCCACCTGTGGCAGGAAGCCAGCCTTTGCCCAACGGTAGTCGGCGCGTGCCTGTCGGCGCTCCACCAGCTGTAGTTGCACGTCGGTGCTGTGCTTCACGGCGTAGCTCATGCAGCTGTCCATGCTCCATGCTGCTGTGTGGCGCGTGTCGGCAGGTGTCTGTGCCGATGCGTTCAGCGCAAGAGCCAGCGTGATGGCGAGTGGAAGAATTGTTTTCTTGTTCATATTTTTTTTCTGTCTTGTTCTTTTTTTTGTATGTTATCATACGCTTTTAAACGTGCCAAATGTGTGCCAAAACGACCCTGCTGCTGATTATCAGATAGTTAGCTCAAGATGCGGAAGTTGGGAGTGTAAAATTTTTGGACAGTGGTGTCAAGAAACTTTACAAAGGTGTGAGAAAAAGGAAAAACGGCGTTGCAAGGTCTTCACTCCCACATCTCAATTTCTTTCATAAAAACATCCAATCGGTTTGCTCCATCGGTAATATTTTTTTAATTTTGCCGTAACAGAAAAGTTTTCAAGACATGACAAAGAAAGGATCACTACTCGTCGTTGACGACAACCGCGCCATACTGACAGCCGTTAAGATGCTGGCGGGGGCACAGTTCGCTTCTATCGAAACCATAGCCACCCCCGCCGCCTTGCCTGCAAGGTTGCGCGAGATGAAGCCCGACGTGGTGCTGCTCGACATGAATTTCCGCAGTGGCGTCAACAACGGTGGTGAGGGCCTGTTTTGGCTCGGCGAGACCAAACGTTGCTGTCCGCAAGCGGAGGTGGTGCTGTTCACGGCATACGCTGACATAGACCTTGCGGTGAGAGGAATAAAAGAAGGGGCTGCCGACTTTATCGTGAAGCCTTTCGACAACCAGCGCATGCTCGACACGCTGTGTGCCGCACGCGACAAGCACCAGCCCAAGAGTCATGACGCTCAACCCGCACCGCAGACAGGAAACATGGTGTGGGGCGAGAGCGACGCCATGCGCCAGCTGCGCATGATGGTGGAAAAGGTGGCGGTGACCGATGCCAACATCCTCATAACAGGTGAGAACGGCACTGGCAAGGAGGTGCTGGCACGCGAGATCCACCGTCTGTCGCACCGTGCCTCAGCACCCATGATGCCCATCGACATGGGAGCGGTGAGCGAGACCCTCTTTGAGAGCGAACTGTTCGGTCATGTGAAAGGTGCTTTTACTGATGCCAAGGCCGACAAACCGGGCAAGTTTGAGATGGCAGAGGGCGGCACGCTCTTCCTCGACGAGATAGGAAACCTCTCCTATGCGCTCCAGGCAAAGCTCCTCACAGCCCTGCAACGCCGCACCATCGTGCGCGTGGGTGGCAGCAAACCCATAGCCATTGACGTGCGCCTCGTGTGTGCCACCAACCGCGACCTCGACCGCATGGTTCTCGACGGACAATTTCGCGAGGACCTGCTCTACCGCATAAACACCATCCGGCTGCATCTGCCGCCGCTGCGTGAGCGACGTGAGGACATCGTGCCGCTGGCACGCATCTTCGTGAAGCGTTATGCCGACATATATAATAAGGTAGAGATGAGGCTCTCGCCAGAGGCTGAACGCAAGATGGAGAGGCTGTCATGGCACGGCAACATAAGACAGCTGCAACACGCCATGGAACGTGCCGTCATCATGGCCGACGGCAACACCATCGCTCCTGACGACATTGATGACGGCACGGTGGGTGCCGCTGACACGCAGCAACCGCCGCTTCAGGTGGAGAGCATGCAGACGCTCGACGACATGGAGCGGCAGATGATTGAACGCGCCATGGCGTCGTGTGGAGGCAACATGTCGGCGGTGGCAGCAAGGCTCGGCATCTCGCGACAGACTCTGTATAACAAGATAAAACGTTACGGCCTATGACAACAACATCTTTCTTCTGGTGCCTTGTGCTCGTCGTTGCCGTTATGGTCTTGGGCTATGTGCGTCTCTATCTGAGCTACCGCCGCAACATTAGCAAGGTGGCGTTCATGTTTGATGCCATCGATGCTTCCGACTTCACCTTCTCGTTCTCAACCCAAGGGGTGAGCGGCAGCGATGCCATGCTCAACAAATCGCTAAACCGCATAAAGCAGATTCTTGTCAACGCCCGTGACGAGGCTGTGGAGCGAGAGAAATATTATGAACAGATCATGGACGCCGCAGGCACAGGTCTGCTGGTGGTCGATGAGGCAGGACACATCTTGCAGCATAACGTAGCGGCAGCACGTCTGCTGCACCGTTCCGTTCTCACCCACATGGAGCAGGTGGGGCAACAGTTTGCGGACGGGTCGCTCTCGGTGCGGGAGACCTACACCACGCTGCGCAACAAGCGGGTGCGCATAGTGGCGTTCAGCGACATCAACGGCGAGCTGGCAAACCGTGAGGTCGACTCATGGATAAAGCTCATCCGCGTGCTCACCCATGAGATCATGAACACCATAACGCCCATAACATCGCTCAGCCAGTCGCTGCTGCAACAGGCGAAAGGCGAGCAGCGCGAAGGGCTGGAGGTCATCAACAAGACAGGCACCGAACTGATGGCTTTTGTCGAAAACTACAGGCGGTTCACCCATGTGCCGCAACCGCAGCCACGGCTGTTCTACGCCAAGCCCTTTCTTGAGCGCATGGCGACGCTTGCCGATGCCGAAGGCAGGGTGGGCGTCAGCGTGAAGCCTGCCGACCTGCTCGTCTATGCCGATGAAGGTCTGATGGGACGTGTTGTCACCAACCTGCTGAAGAACGCAAAGGAGGCTGTGGCTTGTGCGCAAGACGAAGAGGGTAGCGGCGACGGCAGCCCACAGCGCGACGGCAAGGTGTGGATAGAAGCCTACACAGGCGACGACGACTCGGTCGTTATAGACATCTGCGACGATGCCGCCCTCATTGCTCCCGACGTGGCTCAACAAGTCTTTGTGCCGTTCTTCACAACAAAACAAGGAGGCAGCGGCATCGGTCTGCCTCTCTCTCGACAGATCATGCGCGTGAGTGGGGGAACGCTCGAACTGGTGCAAGATGCGAAGGCCCACAAGACGGTGTTTAGGATGAAAATTTAGAAAAAAGGTGTTTTCTTTCGTTCAATCGGATTTTTACTGTACCTTTGCATCCACACTTATTAAGGTGGGCTAAAAAATAGCCGACATAACATTAACAAAAATGAAAGGTTACTTTTAAAAACCTATCTTTAAGAAAATAATTGATGAAGACATCAGAGTTTTTCGGAAAGCTGAAGAGCATGTATTTCTGGGGCAACATCCTCGCCATGATAATAGTGGTGGCGGGTGTGTGCTGGGGTACGAGCTTCGCCATTGACATCTACACCCATCATGGCGAGTCGGTGGCCATTCCAAATATCAAGCAAAAGTCGTTTGCCGACGCCGAGCACATTCTTGCCGACGCCGGCCTGTCTGTTGTGGTCAGCGACACGGGCTATGTGAAATCGTTGCCGCCCGACTGCATCTTGGAGCAGTCGCCAGCGGCTGGCTCGCATGTGAAGACGGGACATGTTATCTATGTCATCGTCAACGCATCGCGCTCACCCCAAATATCCTTACCCGACATCATAGACAACAGTTCGCTGCGCGAGGCGATGGCAAAGCTTACGGCCATGGGCTTCAAGCTCACGCAACCTCAGTTTGTGCCTGGCGAGAAAGACTGGGTCGTGGGTGTTGTGGCTGGCACACGCCAACTGCAAGCTGGCGACAAGGTGCCCGTGGACACGCCCATCACTATTCAGGTGGGTAACGGACAGCTCAGCGCCGATGACAGCATCAACTTTATCGACAACGCCATCGACAGCGAAGACTTCATTGAGGAAGGTGGCGATGTGGACGATTTCCACGAGGTCACAGGTGAGGGTGAGCATGAGAAGATCGTGGAATGATATAACAAGCAAAAGAGAGAGAAGAAAAGGAAAACATGACACATTACACAAACGACATAGAAGAGATTGACGATCTGCTCGGTGAAGGCCAGCTCGGTGAAGGCTTGCAAGGTGGTGAAGGCCAGCTTTTAACAAGCCAGCCCGGCGAAGACGACCAGCTCGGTGAAGACGAAGACCAGCAGCTATACGAGCATTTCCGCTTCGAGGCAGACCCCGGTCAGCAGCCCATGCGCGTGGACAAGTTCATGTGTGAGAAGCTGCAACACTCGTCGCGTAACCGCATACAGAAGGCTGCCGATGCCGGATTCATACACGTCAACGACAAGCCGGTGAAGAGCAACTATAAGGTGCGCCCCGGCGATGTGGTGACGCTGATGCTTGACCGTCCGCGCCATGAGTCGAAGATTGAGGCAGAAGACATTCCCCTCAACGTGGTCTATGAAGATGCGGAGCTGATGGTGGTGAACAAGCCCGCAGGACTGGTGGTTCATCCCGGCGCAGGCAACTTTCACGGCACGCTCGTCAACGCCGTGGCGTGGCATCTGAGAGACCTGAAGAGCTATGACCCTAACGACCCGGAGGTGGGACTCGTTCACCGCATAGACAAAGACACCAGCGGTCTGCTCGTCGTGGCAAAGACCCCGCAGGCGAAGACCAGCCTCGGATTGCAGTTCTTCAACAAGACCACACACCGTAGCTACAACGCGCTGGTGTGGGGCAATTTCACCGAAGACGAGGGACGCATAGAAGGCAACATTGCACGCGACCCGAAAGACCGCCTGCGCATGACGGTCATGTCGCCCGACTCGGGCATAGGCAAGCCTGCCGTCACCCATTGGCGCGTGATAGAACGTTATGGCTATGTGACGCTCATTGAGTGTATTCTCGAGACAGGCCGCACGCACCAGATCCGTGCACACATGAAGCATATCGGTCATCCGCTCTTCGGCGATGAACGCTATGGCGGCTGCGAGGTGTTGCGCGGCAACCGCTCCACAACCTACAAGGCGTTCATACAAAACTGCTTCAAGCTCTGCAACCGGCAGGCTCTACACGCCCGCACGCTCGGCTTCATACACCCCACAACCAAGCAGCAGATGGACTTCACGTCTGACCTCCCCGCTGACCTTGAGGCGCTCATAGAGAAATGGCGTGCCTACGTCAAGGGAACAACCAACGACACGTTTGCCTAAGGTGCGCTTCTTTGCAACACACCGGCTTGAATTAGATTATCGAACATAAAGAAAGTATTCAAATAAAAAAATGGAAACGCAAAAAAGAAACATTGCCATCGTCTGTGGTGGCGACTCGTCAGAGCACGATGTGTCCATGCGCTCGGCACAGGGACTCTACTCTTTCTTCGACAAAGAACGCTACAACATATATGTGGTGGACGTGAAAGGACAAGACTGGCACGTCGACCTGCAGAACGGCGACACGGCCAAAATTGACAAGAACGACTTCTCGTTCAAGATGGACGGCAAGACCGTGACCTTCGATTATGCTTACATCACCATCCACGGCACACCGGGAGAGAACGGTCTGATGCAGGGCTATTTCGAGCTGCTGCACATCCCTTACAGCACCAGCGGCGTGCTCGTTGAGGCTATGACCTTCGACAAGTATGTGCTCAACAACTATCTTCGCGGCTTCGGCGTGAACGTGGCAGAGAGTGTGCTCCTGCGTCGCGGCGAGGAAGAGAAATATAGCGACGAGGAGATAGAGAAGCGCATCGGCATGCCTTGTTTCGTGAAACCGGCAGCCGACGGCAGCAGCTTCGGCGTGTCGAAAGTGAAGAACGCCGACCAGCTCGCTCCCGCCCTGCGCGTGGCGTTCATGGAGAGCGACGAGGTGATGGTGGAGAGCTTCATGAAAGGCACAGAGATAAGCATCGGTTGCTACAAGACCAGAGACAAGGCGGTGGTGTTCCCCGCCACAGAGGTGGTGACCCGCAACGAGTTTTTCGACTACGATGCCAAGTATAACGGCCAGGTGCAGGAGATCACTCCCGCCCGTCTCTCACCCGAGACCACAAAGCGTGTGGAGGAGGAGACAAGCCGCATCTATGACATCTTGCATTGCAACGGCATCATCCGTATCGACTACATCATTTCCAAGGATGCCGACGGCAACGACAAGATAAACATGCTTGAGATCAACACCACACCCGGCATGACAGCTACCAGCTTCATTCCCCAGCAGGTGCGTGCCGCAGGTCTTGACATCAAGGACGTGCTCACCGACATCGTGGAGAACCAGTTCTGACTTTTATAAAAGACATTGAGCTATGGATAAAGAATTATTGAAGCCCTTCGACGCCATTAGACCTTTCGAGCCCGAAGAGCTGCCCGAGGTGTTTGAGCGTCTGCTCGGCAATGCACAGTTTGCACAGGTCGTGGCTTATGTGTTCAAGGACGTGCCTTTCGACATGCTGGCACAGAAGATGCGGGCATGCAAGACCAACCTTGAGTTTCAGGTCGCTCTCTGCTATCCTTTCATAAAGGGGTTGTTGCAGAAGGCCAGTCTCGGCTGCGACATGAATGTCGATGCCATAGACATGGAGAAGCGTTACACCTTTGTAAGCAACCACCGCGACATTGTGCTCGACTCGGCTTTGCTTGACGTGCTGCTCGTCGACGCCGGTTGCAAGACCACATGTGAGATTGCTATCGGCGACAACCTGCTCTCGCTGCCGTGGGTCAAGGATCTTGTGCGCATAAACAAGTCGTTCATCGTGGAGCGTAGCGTGTCGCTGCGACAGATGCTGCTGTCAAGCAAGCGACTGTCTGATTACATGCACCTCGTCATAGCTCAGAAGCACGACAACGTGTGGATTGCACAGCGCGAGGGACGCGCCAAGGACTCAAACGACCGCACGCAAGAGTCGATCATCAAGATGATGGTCATGGGCGGCGAGGGATCGCTCGTTGAGCGCTTGAAGGGTCTGCACATCGTGCCGCTGGCCATCAGTTACGAGTATGACCCTTGCGACTTCCTCAAGGCGCAGGAGTTTCAGCTCAAGCGCGACATTGCCGACTGGAAGAAAGGTCCCATGGACGATGTCGTGAGCATGCAGACGGGCATCATGGGCTATAAGGGACATATCCACTATGATGCGGCACCCTGCATCGACGCATGGCTCGACACGCTCGATCCCGACATGCCGAAGGCCGACTTCTTCAAGGCTGTTGCCACACACATCGACGAGGAGGTGTTCCGTCGTTACCGTCTTTATCCGTCCAACTATGTGGCGCTTGACGAGCTTGAAGGCACCACGGCTCATGCCGACCGTTACACGGCTGAGCAGAAGGCACAGTTTGATGGCTACATTGCTCAGCAGATGGCCAAGATCCAGTTGCCCGACAAGGACGAGGCGTTCCTGCGTGAGCGCTTGCTCACAATGTATGCCAACCCGGCACGCAACCAGGAACAGCTTCTCAAGAACTAAGATAAACAGAAAAAATTATATGTCAAACAAAGCTTTCTCATGCGCCGCTGCAAAGGTTGTGGCTTCTGCTGCCGTGGTGTCTGCCGCCTTGCTCGCGTCGTGCACCACAGAGCAATATGACTCGGGTGACGGTAAGTTGTCTTACCTGCGCTCCGATTTTGTTGAGGCGTGCACCGACGCGCAGTCGCGCATGAGCAGCTTTACCACCGACGAGCAGCTGTCGTTGCAGGTGGAGGGTACGCCGAAGGTGTCGTGGATGACAACGCCCGATTCTACCTATCGCGCATTGGTCTATTATGCAGCCCCAAGCTCATCATCAGCCCCAAGTCCATCATCAGCTTTAGGCTCATCATCAGCTTTAGGCTCATCTTCAGCTTTAGGCTCGTCTTCAGTGTCAGGCCCATCTTCTGCCTCAGGCTCATCATCAGCGTCAGACCCTTCAAGCTCCTCATCTTCCTCTGCATCTTTTACAGAGCGGTCAGCACAAAACCTCGCATCAGCGCCTGTCAAGGTGTTTGCCGTGAACAACGTGCTGTGCCCCAAGATAAAGAGGCTGCAAACTTCAGATCCTCTTAAGACCGACCCGGTAAGCTTTGTTGCCCTTTGGCTGTCGGCAAACCGTAAATATGTGAACATCACGTTTGACGTGAAGACAGGAAGCAGCGGCAACGATGCCGACGGACAGAGCATAGGAGCTGTGCTTACCGACATGACGCGCAACGCCGACGGCACGCTGACAGCACACATAACGTTCTGTCACGACCAGGGCAACGTGCCTCAATATTACTCTTCGCGTCAGTATGCCTCGCTTGCCGTGGCACAGATGCAAGATGCCGATTCGGCATCGATAGTGATAAATTCGTACAAAGGCAAGGTCGTGAAGACCATTAGCTTAAAATAATAAAAAAGACGAAGGCCATGCAATGATATCTGTTGCGTGTGCCTTTTTTTTGTAAAATTCCTAAAAAACCAATTTCATTCGTAACATGTATAAACACTTATTTTCTCTCTTATGTGTTGTCGCCGTAGGGGCCACAGCATCTTTCGCTCAACGTGCCGACAACTATGTGCCGACAAACGACCGTAACGTAAAACTTACAGAAACGAATCTGCCAATCGCTTTTATTAATGTCAAGGGCAAGACCATTCAACGAAATGAACGCATAACGGCACGAATGAAGATTATCGACAACAAGGATGGAAAAAACTATGGCGACACCATTGCCCATCCAAACCAGAAAGCCGACTATGACGGTTACATCAGCCTCAAGTATCGCGGCAATTCTTCGTTCAACAGTTCTGACAAGAAACCCTACGGCTTCAAGACCCTCTCGCAGACGCTTGAAGAAGGTGGCAAGAAGCAGAAGGTGAAGCTCTTGGGCATGGGCAAGGACAACGACTGGGCGTTTCTCGCTCCGTTTTCGGACAAGTCGATGATCCGTGACGTGCTCACCTTTGAGCTTGGACGTCCTTATTTTGGATATACGCCCCATTCGCGCTTCGTGGAGATTATTCTCGACGGCACCTATTATGGCGTGTATATCCTGACAGAGCGCCCGGGCAAAGGCAAGAGTCGTCTGAACCTCAACGACCCAGGCTCCGATAACGGCGACCTCACAGGCGATTATCATGTGGAGATCGACCGCGATGACGAGACGATCTTTTACACCTCGCCTTACCGTCCGTTAGGATGGGACGGACAGCCCAACTACAGCAAGAAGATCACATACCAGTATGATGATCCCGACGGCGACGACCTGTTGGAGATGCCTGCTGCCAACCGCGAAGCAATAGACAAGGCGATCAACGACATGGAGAAATCGTTCACGCTCGACAATTATACTGACCCAGCCGTGGGCTACCGCAAGTATATAAACACCACGTCGTTCATCGACTATCTTCTCAGCACCGAGTTCTCGTTCAACATCGACGGCTATCGTCTGAGCACACACCTTTACAAATATAGCGACACGCGTGCCGCTAACGAGGGGCTCGACAACCGTTGGCAAGCAACGCTCTGGGACTTTAATATCGCTTACGGCAACGCCAACTATAATTATGGCGAGCACACGGATCTCTGGCAGTACGACTTCAACAGCCGAAGTAGCGATGACCAGCAGGTGCCGTTCTGGTGGAAGAAACTGCTCGATGACCCTTCCTTCGTGAAGGAGATGCAGGCGCGTTGGAAGGAATATCGTCTGGGCGCTTACTCTGATGCCAACATTGAGGCAACGATAAACCGTCTCACGGGCGAGCTGACAAGCGGCGGTGCCATAGACCGCAACGAGCAGGCATGGAAGATGTTTGGGCGTGCGGTGTGGCCAAACTATTATGTGGGCAATAGCTATGCCGACGAGATCAACTATCTCAAGCAGTGGATAAGCAAGCGCCTGACGTTCCTCGACTCAAAGCTCCTCGTGCGCGAGGCCGATGCTTCGACAGAACCTCTCACGCTCTCGGCCGATGCCTGCAACGCCGATGTCGTGGTTGAGGCTACGCCTTTAACGAGCCACATCACCTCGCCCATCGACTCATGGCGCACGTTCTACAGCCAAGATGTGCGCTCAACAGGTGGCCTGCCTGCCGACGGCAAACTTGTGTCGGCCAGCAAGGTGGCTTATCAGCTTGGCCATTATGCCAAGAACAACGTTGTGGCGATGACCTCAAACGATCAACATCGCATCAACTTTGCGCAACCCGTAGCCGCCAACACCGTTTATCTGTTGGCCACAAGTACGGCTGGTGCCAGCACGCTCGGTGTGGTTCTCAACTATGAGGACGGCACCTCGTCAGAAGAAAGCATCGTTTCTGTGCGCGACTGGTCTGTGCCTGACCTGCAAGGCGATGAGGCTTACACCGGCCTCGGTTTCATCTCTATAGAGAATGAAGAGCTGAGCGACCGCTTCCGTTATTGCCTGTTTGAGAACGCCATCGCCGCCAACCCCATAAAGAAACTTACTGGCTTGACCATCACACGCAAGTCGGGTGGCAACGCTTACGTCTTTGCCGTGTCGCGTGGTGTGCCTCAAGGCACAACAGGCGTGGCCAATGTCTCTGACAACCAGCCACGAACTGTCACGGCCTATTTCACCGCAGACGGCATAAAGACCGCCACCCCCGTGAAAGGTCTCAACATCGTGCGCTATTCTGACGGATCTTCAAAGAAGATTGTCGTGAAATAACGCAGCTAAAACAATGATGCAGCTAAAACGATGATGCAGCTAAAATAATGATGCTGCGCACAGCCGGTAATTGGCTTATAAAGAAAGCGTTGCAAAGTTATCAACAGCTATTGGCCTTCTGCTGATAACCTTGCAACGCTTTCTTTCTTTTTTCTTCTTCTTTTTTTATAAAGTTCTGAACTTTCGCAAGTGCATAATAAACACATTTTCAATTGATTATCATCTCTGGAAAGCGTC
>OLFV01001386.1_pt1 | contig 23427 bp, 11 predicted proteins | sample 1605551 | NCBI WGS metagenome assembly OLFV01 (sample SAMEA3888922, study PRJEB22519) | human gut metagenome | biome: human gut; feature: human-associated habitat; material: faeces | place: Denmark | collected 2011
TAAAATAGTTTAGTTAATCGCCTTCAAATCTGTCAACGCTTTTCAGGGATAGTCACAAGGAAGAAAAGGAAGTAGATGAAGAAGTGAAAAAACGCGGAAAGACTTGCATTAATCAACTTTTATGTTTATTTTTGCCGAAAATAACAGTGTGTGCGAAAGAACGTTTTGGTAGAATTGCTTGAAAGCGGCGATAAAGTCAGTCTTTATTCGCCACGCTTTTAGGGCGAGGATTACACGGATTCGAGAAGTTTCTTCTCAAATATAAAGATACACATACGCAAGATGTGCAGATACTTGTGAACCAATCTCAACAGTCCTCTTACATTTACTATAAACGAAGACGATATGGAGGAGGGACAGTTATGAAGACAAACGATATAATGGACAGCATACGCCAGAGCACACCGGCAGATGTAAGTAAGCGCGTGGAGCTTTGTTGCGCCATTGCCAACAGGGTTTATGAACTGTTGGAAGAAAGAGGTATGACGCAACGCGACCTTGCCCGCGCCATGAATAAGACCGAGACGGAAGTGAGCCGTTGGCTCAGCGGCACGCACAACCTCACCATTGCGACCATAGCAAAGATGGCTTCGATGTTGGGCGACGACATAGTGATGCCGACCAGTCCTCGTGGACGGCGTTACAGAATGGTTGGTGCTACGGAGGATGCTATGGTTGCCGAGCCCGGTCTTGTATAAGTCTGTATTATAAAAGGAGGGTATCTTCCTTTTGCTTATCTCCCGTTATATTACGCCAGAAGCCTTGTCTGCGATGCAGGCAAGGCTTCTGGCGTAATGTGGATTGTATGTTCTGTGGAGCGGTGCGGCGTTGTCTTACGCCGTCACACACATTTTTTCGTATTCGGATATGCATGGCACGGCTTCGCTGTGCATTATGTCTTCGATGTCGTTGAGGCCGCGGTCGAACGGACCGTTGTGCTCAAGCTTCAGCGTACACATGGCGGCGGCGAAGCGTCCTGCCTCGTCGAAGGAGGCGTTCTGCGCACGGCAGTAGAGGTAACCTGCCGAGTATGTGTCGCCGCAACCCGTTGCGTCCACTACATCCTGCGGCCTGTACGCCGGAATCTCGTGGAAAACGCCGTCGGCATATATCAGCGAACCGTAGCTTCCGAGCGTCACCACCACTTCCTTCACGCCCCATTCGGCAATCTGGCGTGCGGCGGCACGCGGGTTGGTGAGTCCTGTTATCACTTCCATTTCGCGCTCGTTCACCTTTATTATGTCGGTGCAGGCAAGTATTTCGCGCTTGCCTTCCCAGTCTATCGCGTGTACGTTCTGTCCCACAACCTCACGCAGATAGCCCTGCGCATCGATGGAAATGCGGCCCTTGGTGCTGAGATACTTCACCACTTCGGGCGAGAAGTCGTCGCTGAGGAGCGATCCGAGGTGATAGACGCGTGCGTCGATGTCGCGCATCTCGTCGATGGTGAAAGGCTCGGCACGCTCGAGTACGCGCTGTGCACGCTCGTTCTGGTTGTCGCCATACTTGTTCTCGAAGAACACTGTGTGCTTGCTGGGGTAGGTGAGCACGTCGATTCCTGCATGGCGCATGTCATCCACCGACTGCATATCGTCCTTGCCCAGCTTCGTTACAAGCTGGAACGACACTTCCTTGGGAAGTTGGTTGAAGGCGTATGCAAAGTAAAACGATGTTCCGCCAGCCATGTAAACGGTGCTGCGCGGAGTGATGATTTTGTCCTTTGTAATGTGACCTATGCAACAGATGTCTATCATTTTAATAATGTTTTGAGATGCAAAGGTACTCCAAATTGGAGATACTGCAAAAAAAGAATTATCTTTTTTGGCTTGGAGGCGTGTTAAAAAAGCCCCTTTGTACCGTTTTCTGCGAGTTTTGGGCAACTTTCGACTCCGTTCATACCGAACGGTGCTTTGTCTTCAAAGGTCATGCGCTTCCCCGTCACAGGGTGTGTGAATGTTATTCGTGCAGCATGCAGACAGAGCCGTTCGGCACGCTGTCCGTAGAGCGCATCGCCGTGTATCGGGCAGTCAAGTCCCTCGTTGTGGGCGCAGTGCACACGCAGTTGGTGCGTGCGTCCGGTGTGCGGTGTGAGTTTAACGAGGGTGCGTCGCCCGTCGGTGGCAATGATGTCATAGTCGGTGACAGCCTCCTTGCCGTGCTCATGGCTGACAGTTTGGCGTGGACGGTCCATGATATCAGGACAGAGCGGCAGGTTTATCGTGCCGTGACGAGGCTGTCGTGGGACGCCGTCGAGCAGTGCGGTGTATTCCTTTCGCACCTCGCGTTGTGCAAATTGGCGTTGCAGCAGCGTGTAAATTTCGGCATTGCGTGCCACGAGTAGCAGTCCGCTTGTGTCCATGTCGAGGCGGTGTGCCACGAGAACAGTGCCTTCTTCGCCCCAGTGCCGCCGCATCAGTTCTGCCACGGAGGAGCGTTCCTCCTTGCCCGGCACGCTCAGCATTCCCTCCGGTTTCACCGTCACCGCCAGCCATTCGTCCTCGTAAATTATCTCCATCTGCTTGCCGTTGTCTGTCGCCAGAGGGTTGTCGTCCACATCAAGACCCTGCATCATGTGTGTGAGTATGGGCAAACACTTGCCCCGACAAGCCGGGTAGTAGTGCAGATGTCGTCGTATCTCGGTGCGTGGCGTGCCTCCCCACCAGAACTCTGCCATGCATACCGGATGCAAATTGTTGCTGTATGCGTATTGCAACAGCTTGGGTGCGCAGCAGTCGCCGGCTCCTGCCGGTGGCGTATGGTGTACGGTGTCGCGGAATATGTCGCACAGGTCGCGCTCCTCACCGCGTGCGTTCAGCATACGATATTGGCTGAAAAGCCATTGCTGCAAGGCGTCGCTCATGTCGTGCCGTTGCTTTTTCAGCGTGTTTATACGCTCCTCCACCGCCTTCACGGGTGCTTCGTCGGCGGTGTGTCGTTCCTCCATCCGCTTGCGTACACGGCGCAGTTCGGCTTTTATGTGCTGGCTTTCGTGCTCCATTGCCGTCGCTTCTTCCGGTGTAATGGGGCGTGGTTCGGCACGGCGTGCGTCGCGTTGCGCCTTTTTCTCGGCTGCCGTTCGCCGCAGAAACTCTATTGTCGCCGCAGCTTCGGCATCGTGTCTGTGCATCGTTTCCAATGCCTTTGCATACTCACGACTGTTGCGCAGGGCTTCTATTTCGGCGTTTATGGCGGAGATGCGTGTCTCGGTGCGCTTGAAGTGTCCGTCGGGTTGTTGAGCATCGAACACCGGAGGCACGAACCACTGCCAGTCGTTACGGCCTGCAAGCAACCCGGAATAGGCTGCGAGGAAACCCAAGCGAGGTGGCTTACCGCTTTCCGTTCCTTCGCAGTACTCCACTACAAGCACGCCGAACATCTTGCCTTCGCCGCCGTCTTCGGGCAGCAGTCCGCTCTCCCTGATGTGGCGTTGCACCTCGTCGGCGGCAAGACGGCACAGCGGATGCGGCTCGTAACAGAAGGGATAGGTGAACTTTTCGGGTTTGCTTATGTCGGTATCGAGTGTGTGCAGAGTCATGTTTGCTTTGATGAAAGGTTTGTTCGTGGTGCTAAATTACAACTTTTTCGCCACTAATGCCCAATTCGCGCCGCACTTAACAAGAATAAACACCAATAAGTTGCGGTTTTCGCCTCTTTCCACTAACTTTGCAATAAAGAATTTAACAAAAACGCAACATCATGGATACATTGAAGAAAGAATTTGCAAAGAAGTTGCTTGATGTGAAAGCAATCAAGCTCCAGCCCAACGATCCGTTTACTTGGGCGTCAGGATGGAAGTCGCCGTTCTACTGCGACAACCGCAAGACCCTCTCCTTCCCCGACCTCCGCACGTTCGTGAAACTACAGCTTGTACACACTGTTCTCGCTCACTTCCCTGAGGCAGATGCTGTTGCCGGCGTTGCCACAGGAGCCATTGCCCAGGGCGCACTCGTTGCCGACACGCTCAACATGCCGTTCGTCTATGTGCGCAGCAAGGCTAAGGACCACGGCATGCAGAACCTCATTGAGGGCGAACTCGCTCCCGGTGCCAAGGTAGTGGTGGTGGAAGACCTCATCTCTACGGGCGGAAGTTCGCTCAAAGCCGTTGCCGCCCTGCGCGAAGCAGGCTACGAAGTGGTGGGCATGGTGGCTTCCTACACCTACGGCTTCCCCGTGGCTGCACAGGCATTTGCCGATGCCGGTGTGCGTCTGGAGACCCTCACCGACTACGACCATGTCGTGGCTCAGGCTCTCGCAACGGGTTATATCGCCGAAACTGATGTGGAACTCCTGCACGAATGGCGCAAGGATCCTGCCAACTGGAAGAAGTAAAAGCCGGCCGTATGAGTACATTTGAAAGCAGCATACGCCAGATTCCGCATCCGCAGCAGAGCGTCTATGCCATGCTCAGCGACTTGGCCAACCTTGAACGCATACGCCATCGTCTGCCGGAGGACAAGCTCAAGGACTTCAGTTTCGACTCCGACACGCTCTCGGTGAATGTTCCTCCGGTGGGAAGCATACGCCTCCGCATTGTGGACAGGGACGAACCGAAGTGCATAAAGTTTGAAACGGAGCAGAGTCCGGTGCCTTTCAACTTCTGGATACAGATTCTTCCCGTCACGGAGACGACGAGCAAGATGAAGCTTACCATCAAGGCCGACCTCAATCCTTTCATCAAAGGGATGGTGAAGAAGCCTTTACAGGAGGGCATAGAGAAGATTGCCGACGCGTTGCAGATGATTGAATACTGATTTTTATCCAATGGTTTGGACTTCTCCACTTGCGGAACTTTACAGTAAAAAAAACATACAGTTAGCGGCAGTCGTATGGTTGCCGCTATTTTTTTAAAACGTGGAATGATTATGAAACACGCAATAGCCATTATCGTCATAGCCCTTGTCATGCTCGCCGTACCCACGAGTTGCGAGAAGAGCGAGTTTGAGTTTTGCACCGAGCGGTGCTTCTTCGTGTTCGACAATTCCGTGCATCTCTGCGGAGTCTTGGGAGGTGCGCTCAACAATATGTCGCCAGGCACGTTCTGTCGCATCACTTCAGGCACCGAGCGTGGTGCGCTTGTGTTCCACTTCGAGGACAATAACGGGAATACGGACAAGAAGAATGCCAACGGAAAGGACCTTACACGCACCCCCGTTCTCGGCATCTACAACAAGACGGGCATCATCGTCGGCTACGGCAACTTGAATAATCCGCCTACGCTCTACGCCTACGACAGCCAGTGTCCCAACTGCTATTACGCCACCAACACGCCGAGTTACTGCCTCACTATGACCCCTGCCGGCTTTGCCGTATGCAGTAACTGCAAGCGCGAATACAACATGAACAACGGCGGATTCATCTCAAAGGGCGACGCCGGAAAGAAACTTCTACGCTTCCGCCGTGTGTCGTGTACGGGACCGACGGGCATTTTGAGCGTGCAAAACCCGTGAAAAAAAAATTAGGAATTAGGAGTTACGAGTTAGGAATTGTAGATTTTGGAGTTGGGAATTACGAATTTCTCCTCATCCACAACCATTGGTGTTGCCGTCAAATTCCTAATTCAGAAATTCAAAATCTACAATTCCTAACTCCAAAAAACTCCTAATTCCTAACTCGTAACTCCTAACTAAAAATGCGGGAGACCGGGCGTTCTGCCCGGTCTCCCGCATTTTTTTATTCTTCCGTTTCTTCCTCTTCGGTCTTTCTCTCCATTGGTGTGAATGCGCCGTTGGCATCAATCACTCCATACTGTCCGCCCTTCGTTGCCTCGAAGTAGGGCGGCTCGTCGCGCAGTGCGATGTCGTCGTACACGAATTCCGCCACCACCGTGTCGTGTCCGTCGGGCAGGACGAGTCCCATCTTGCCGTCCTTCTGTGCTATCACGGGCAGCGTGCGCAGGTCATCTACATAAACGTAGGGCGTGCGCAGGAAGTCGTAGGCTGCGCTGAGCAGCACTTTGCCGTGGTGATTCTTTATGCCGAACCTGCCGTCCTGCTCGAACACCTCGTGATACTGCTCGTACTTTTCGCGTATGCGGTTGAGGTAGAACACCATCTTGCGCTTGTTGTTCACCAGTTGCAGCAGATAGCTGAACGTGTCGCAGTAGTTGGCCATGGCGCGGGCGAGCACTATCTTGAAGTCGAGTCCGCTCAGCACCTTGCGGTTCAGGTCTATATAGCGTGCTATCGCCTCCTCCTTCTCAGCCACGCTGAGTGTGGCGAGCTGCTCCTCGAACTTGAGCATGATGCTCTTGCTGCCCTTCATCGCCTTTATGTAGCGGTGTATCTGGCGTGCCATCTCGTCGCACACGAACTTGTCGATGCGTGCCATTTCGATGCTGTCCACGTATGTATCTTCGAAATTTTCCTGTGTTATCATTTTGTCCATAGCGTTCTTGGTTTTAAGGATAGGTTTTATTGCCAAGTGCAGACCATGTCTGCCAGACAGTTCTTTCGTGTTGTCAAAAGTACGGTTTTTTCGTGAAATGTCAAAAATAAAAGCATGCTTTTTGTTTTTACCCGTTATTTTTGCATGACTATTCGGATTTTTTTCTAACTTTGTTGCATCCGTTTTTCATGTTTTGCACATCTGCGACATGCTTTCTGACGGCACTACAAACACGAAGATACCATTATGATAGATTACGATCTTTACCGATATTCACTTGTGGCGGCTATTTCGCTCATGCTCTTTTTCAGTGCGACCTTTGTCTTTGGCAGGCATCCCGACTCTGCCGCCTACCGTCATTACACCGCCGCCCGCCGCCGCATGGGTCTGGCCCTGCTTCTTCTTTCGTTCAACTATGCGGTGCATCTGTTTGCGGCGCCCCGCTTCTCTCATCCCGAATGGGGCATCCTCCTCAACATCTGCACCTATTTTCTGTCGTCGTGGCTTTTTGCCAGCAGTCTGATGTCGCTTCTTGTCCGCGACTTCAACTCGCCCCGCCGCGACCTCATCAATGTGGGCTGTTGGGCGTCGTTCTCCGCCGTCAGCGCGCTCGCTATATGGATTTCGCCGCAGGGACTGTGCGATGTCATTGTGCTGATAGCCTTCTCCCTTGTGTTCATGCTCTACTCCCTGCGCCTCGCCGTGATGCTCATCAGGACCTACAGGCGTGCCGTGCGTCTGCTCGACGGCTACTATTCCGACAATGTGGCGGCGTACGTACGCTGGGTGTCGGTGTTCACCTATCTCGCAGTGTTCTACGGAGTGGGGCAGGGTGTGTTCACGTTCATCCCCGACCGCTATGTGTTTCTGTGGATACTCTCGTCGATTCCGTTCTATTGCTACGGCTACATCGCCTACACCAACTATGCCCTTGAGGTGAAGATGGTGGATGAGGCTATCGAGGCGGATGCCGAGGAACCCGCGCTGGTGGAGCATGACGGCGGCGAAGGGTCTGACGAAACGGAGGGGCAACACATGCACAACGCCAACGATTCGGTGGTGGCACGCCAGATAGACCGCTGGATTGAAGAGGGCAACTTCACGCACCAGGGACTCACCATAGCGCAGCTCGCGCAGCAGATATGCACCAACCGCACCTATCTCTCCGCCTACATCAACCGCCATTACCGTATGTCGTTCCGCGACTGGATAAACTCCCTGCGCCTCGACCACGCCAAGAAGCTCCTCACTACCACGCCCGACCTCACCATTGCCGACATTGCGCAGCGTGCCGGATATATGTCGCTGAGCAACTTCACACGCCTCTTCACGGCGAGCGAGGGCATTCCGCCGGGACGGTGGAGGAAGGAGAAGGGATTGTGAAATTGAGGGACTCCCGTTTCCAAATACAATTCCCCGAAATAAAAAGAAGCCTTGTTTGTGATGCAAACAAGGCTTCTTTGCTGTCCAAACAAGACTTCTTTTGAGTGCAAACAAGGCTTGTTTGCAGACCCGTTGTAACTCTTTTGAAAATCAATGGGTTATGGATAAGGGTGGGAGGTCGAGCGTCCCGTTCGACAACACCGGGCAGACAATTCATAATTCATAATTAAGAATTCATAATTAGCAGACTTGCTTTGTGTTGTCGAGCGGGACGCTCGACCTCCTATTCTTCCTCCGGCAGCCCAATTATGAATTATGAATTCTTAATTATGAATTGCCTTTCTCCTCCTATTCTTCCGCCGGCAGTCCCATTATGAATTATGAATTCTTAATTATGAATTGCCTTTCTCCCTTCCGAAGTGTTTTTTATAGTTCTACGACCTGCGACGAACGGGCATTTATCTCCACCGTCCTGTCGCCGAGACCGCTTACCTGTAGCCTGAGAGTACGGGGCAGTGCGTTCACCACCTTGAGCCATGTCTTGCCCGTCTTCGAGTCCTTCACCACGCTTGTGCCTATGTAACGCTTCAAGGCGGGCGGCAGATTCAGCTCTGAAGCGATGTAGGTGTCGCCGGCGTGCTGCCCGAACATCTTCTGCATACGGTAGCTTTCGGTGAGGCGTATGTTCTCGCTGTTGTCGAAGTATATCATGTCCGGGTCCCAGTTGTGGTAGCCATCCTTGCAGAGCAGCGGAGCGTAGGATGTCATTTCCACCACGTCGCCGTTGCGCTCTATGTTGCACAGATGTATTCCTTCTGCCAGTGCGCGGTCCAGTTCGTTGTTGCCGTTGGCGGCATATTCGCCCAGATACACCTTCGGCGCCTTGCGGTCGTAGCTGTCGTAGTAGTCCTGATGGTTGATGAACCATCCCGGTTTCTCGTAATAGTGCTCGTCCACGGCGTCAATCCACCTTCTGTTCTCCTTGGCTACTTTCCATCCCTCGATGTAGTCGGACGACGGATAGTGGAACGGACCCACCGTTCCCACCACCTCAATCTCCGGGTGCTTCTCCTTCAGGGCTTTGCATATCATGAGGTAACGCTGCTCGAAGTCGGTGGAAATCAAGTCTTCGTTGCCTATTCCCACCATCTTCAGATTGAAGGGAGCAGGGTGTCCTGCGTCGGCTCTCATCTTCGCCCACTTCGAGACGGAAGGGTCGCCGTTGGCCCATTCCACCAAGTCGAGCACGTCCTGTACATATTGGGGCATCTCGGACATGGGTATTCCGCCCTGCTGTCCGCACACGCCTTCGGCGTCAGGCTGCGAGTTCTGGCACGGCACGCCGGCAGCAAGCACCGGCAGAGGCTCTGCGCCCATGTCCTCACACCACTGGAAATACTCATAGAATCCCAGTTTGCGGGTCTGGTGGTAGCCCCAGATGTTCAGCGCAGGCTTGCGGTCCTTTTGCGGTCCCACGCTTTCCTTCCAGTGATATATGTTGTCCAGACCCTGGCCGTGAAGCATGCAGCCGCCGGGGAAACGCACGAACCGTGGCTTCAGGTCGGCTATGACCTCAGCCAGATCCTTGCGCAGTCCGTGTCCCTTGTAGGTGTCGTGGGGCATGAGGCTCAGCATGTCCACCGCCACTCTTCCCTTGCCTTTGGGGATGACGGCAAAGCGTATGTCGCTGCCCGGTGTGCCCTTATACTTGTCGCTGACCACCAGTCGGGTCTTGTATTCGTTCCATCCGTCGCCTTGAACCTTCAGTTTCGCCTGTGCTACAATCTTGTTTTCGGCATCCACCAAGGCCACGGTGAGCTGCTTTCTGCTGCCGTCCATGCAGCGGGCATACAGACTTACGTCATAGGCGGCACGCTGTACGGCAATGCCTTCCCATCCGATGTTGTAGATAGGAGTGTCGCTCAGGACGGCATGATGCGGGTTGTTGCTGCTCACGCCGTTCTCTGTGGCGACGGCGGCAGCCGATTCCAGTCCCTGCCATGCCGTGGTGGCGTTCCATCCGTTCTTTTCGCCGTTGTATTCGAAGTCGCCGTTCTGCAGCAGTTCGGCGCAGAGTCCTCCGTCGGCGGCACGGCTTATGTCCTCGAAGAATATGCCGATGAGCCTGTCGGAGATGCCGTGCGACTTCCGTGGATTTATCTGAAGCCGTGCGGTTATGCCGTCGCCGGCCGCCAGTTCCGTATTCGTTTCTTTCAGATAAGCCTGCAGTTCCGCCTCGTCATGGGGCAGTGGGCGGCTGTTCTCCCGGTCCTCCTCGGCCAGTTTCCTGTGCCATGCACGGATATTGTTGAGGTGTGCGGCGGAAATGTCGAAGCCGTAGCCTTCCGCAAGTCTGCCGTTAATGGTGGCGGTGTCGCGCTGCCAGACGATGTCGTCGGCCGTGGATTCGAACTTATCCTCCTTGAATGTGCGGAAATCCCTGTCGGCATGCACATAGCGTTTGCCCTTGGCTGTCTTCAGATATATGTCGAACGAGCCGTCGTCCGTCTGGTAGGCAGCCACATCTTTTATTCCCTTTTCCTTCACGATGGGATAGTCCTGGGGTCGCCATGTAATCAGATCCTTCGAATAGGCCACGGCGAACTGCGGCGAACTGCCGTTCACGCTCCAGAGGGCACGCCATGTTCCGTCGGCAGCTCTCGTCACAAAGGGGCGGTACATCTTCTTCCCGCTGCCCCAGGGACCGTAGTCGCTGCCGCAAAGCTGGCCTACATCCATCCAGCGTCCGGCGTCGTTGAGATAGGCTAGATGCAGCCCTTGGTCTGCCGCCGGCGAGTAAACGAAGATTTGGCAAGTGGAATCCTTGTCCGTGATTCTGTAAGCTGGCGCGTCCGTATCCACGGATGCGCCTGACACATTGGCTGCGGTCAGCAAGGCTGCCGATAACAACAGATACTTCGGTTTCATAATGTTTCCGTCTTTTTTATAGGGTTTGTTTTTAGTTTTCTATTGTTCCGCATTGCCATATACTGCGATTGTCGGATATGGGCAACGTGGATACGGTTAGATATAAGTGGCTGAACGTTTGGCGATTAGCTGGCGCCGCTGCAATGTCAATGGGCTAACTGTCAGTGCTTTGCAACCGACAGCCGCTGCTATCACCGATGGCAAAGTTACTGAATTTTTCCGTATTGCGCCTTGTTTCCTCTAAGGTTTTTAAACAGACACAAACAGATGGCATTTCAAAGAAGTCTTCCTTGCATCAAAAACAAGCCTTCTTTTGAATGCAAACAAGCCTTGTTTTGAGTGCAAAGAAGGCTTCTTTTGAGTGCAAACAAGCCTTGTTTGCAGACCCGTTGTAACTCTCTTGAAAATCAACGGGTTATGGATGAGTATAGGAGGTCGGGCGTCCCGCTCGACAACACTGGCCAAGACAATTCATAATTCATAATTAAGAATTCATAATTAGCAGACTTGCTTTGTGTTGTCGAGCGGGACGCTCGACCTCCTATTCTTATGCCAACAATCCCATTATGAATTATGAATTCTTAATTCTTAATTATGAATTACCTTATGCCATGCACGCCGCCTTGCTGCCCTGCTGTGCCTCATGTCAGCCCGTAGTGCCGCTTTGCCGCGTTTTGCCCAAACGACAATCCGCCAATCCGTTTTTGCCCAAACGACAATTGTTTTTGTCAGAACAGCAAAAAGGTGTCACTCTTGGGAAAAGACACTTTTCTTGTAAGCTTTTTTGTGCTAAATTTGTAATGAAGACACGACTTTCTTCCGTTTCGCATTTGCGGTTTCCGCATCGCAGAAACGGTTTTGCCGGTGCTTCGCCGGCGGTGTCTTGCTTCTTTGTCAGCCATCAGTCGGAAAGAAGTTCGCAGATATACGGAATCTTGAATTTACAAATTTAATAATTACAGACTTATGAATAATATTCTACAACTGATGCAGCTTCATGCGCAGCGTCGCAACGCCTCGCCTCCGCGGTGGTGGCAGACGCTCGCTGTCATGCTCATGCTGCTTGTCGTGCCGCACACAGTGATGGCCGATGTGGTGTATTTCTACAACCACACCAATATCAAGAAATGGCCGTCGCCGTCGCAACCGTGGCTGGTGGTGGAGTTGTGTTACTTCGACAAACGCGGCAAGGACAGCTTCTTCACCTCCGATCCTGAAATCTGGATTGATGGTGGCAAGGTGGCAACGCTTTCTGGCTTGCGCGTCGATACGCAGACGGCGGCTGACAAAGAGCGGAAGAACGACGGATGGTACAAGGACCTGCAGGTGGGCAGCACGCAGTACGGCAAGTGGTGGGTGCGCATGTACGACCCGCGCAAGAACGGAAACAAGTATTATGTCGATGTATATATCGTGCCGGAGTACATCAATTCAGGCAAGCATGTGCTTGAGGTGAAGGGCAGATGGCAGGCCGACCGCAGGGCGAACACCAACAAGGTGTATGGCTGGAAACCGAACGGCAACGGCGAGTTCTCGTTCGATGACGGCGGCTGGAAGCTTTCCAAGGTGTCGCGCAAGGACCACAAGACAGTCAGTGCAGTGATGGAACTCAGTTCAGGCGTCACCCCCACCACCGTGGGAGTAGGCGGGACTGCACCCGTGCAGAAACGCTTCACCACGATGGACAGGATGGACGACAGCCGCCAGTTCGGCAACAGCGGGTCGGTGACATCCGACTTCTCTTACAGTAACATCGCCGCAAAGGCGTCGGATGTGCACTTTGAATATGCTTACAAGGCTTCGTTCAGGCATCTCAAGGACTCTGAGTCCAGCAACGGAGGCATTGGCTCGCCCACGCTCTTCAAGTGGTTCTCAGCCAAACTCAGTCCGTATCCCAGTCCGGGCAAGCTCGGCGTGAGCACCAGTCTGTGGGACAAGAGCGTCACACTGTCGTGGAACAGGCCCGCATCGGGCACCGACCAGGGCGGACGCTGGGCTGTGCTGCGTAGCGACGGAGGCTCGTCGGCGTGGGAGGTAGTGGCTGAAAACATCGCCTCCTCACAGACTTCATACACCGACAAGAGCCAGAGCCTCGGTTTCAACAAACGCTATTCCTACTGCGTCGTGTTCGTTCCCACAGGCATGTCGCCTACCGATATGCCCTAGGGACTCCACTCCGTAGCCGAGACAACGCTCACACCCAAGTTCGACATCACCATAAAAGAGGTGACGGGCGGTGCCGAAAGCATCGTCGTGAAGTGGGTGTCGCAGAAGTTTGCCAATGCCGCAGGCAAGAAGTTTGCCATATACCGCGCCGTGGAGAAGGGTTCCGGCTCCTACGAATGGGGCTCGCCCATTGCCGAGGTGGATGCCAGTGCCACCGCCACCGAATACACTTACACCGACAAGTCGTCGTTCAGCGGCTGCACCAACTATGTATATAAGGTGACGGCGAAGCCCTACGACGGCTTCGAAGCCAGCTCCGGCGAGACGGGACTCATGGCTGCCAGCATCTCCGAACACTCGAAGGTGGTGTCGCTGACAGCCACCAAGGGCGAGTACAACAGCACTGTCAAGTTGGCGTGGAAGGTGCAGACGCAAGGCCCCGACGAGCTGCGCTTCGAGGTGGCACGCCGTGTCATTGGCAACGACAAGTGGAGTGTCATACACACCACCAAGGGGAAAGCCGAGGAATATGTCTATGAGGACAACACGGCTCTGCCCGGAAACTACTACGACTACCGCGTGCGCTCCATCATGAATTGTGGTGGCAGCGACTCCTACACCGATGTCTCCGACCAGGGATTCTGCCGTTCCACAGGCGTAATATCAGGACGTGTGAGCTACGGCACGGGTACGGCGGTGCCAGATGCGAAGGTCGCGGTGATGAAAGCCGACGGCGACGACGACAAGTCGCAGTTCTACTCCATGCAGATGAGTGGCAAGAATTCGTACATACGCATTGATATGAGCGGCGACGAGCGGCGCGAGGCGTTCGGCGACAGATTCACCATAATGATGATGGTGCGCCCTGATTCCGTGCAGATTTCCAATGCTTACGAAGTCTGTCTCATGTCGATGTGCGGTGAATACAAACTGATGCTTTTCAAAAATTATGACGACCTTTGTCCGTATATGCAGCGCTACGGTGAGTCGTCCTTCACTATCCTTCCGAGTTTCACGCTGCCGAAGAATCAGTTCAGTACTGTCGCTTTTACCAGAGACGGTACGAAATGCGCCATGTATGTGATAACGCAGGACGGCAGATGCAAGGAAAGGGTTAGGGAACTTGACTTCATTCCGAAATGGAACTACAACTACGGACTCGTGTTCGGAGCTGATAATTTCGGTGGATATTCGTTCAACGGCTGCATCGACGACATACGCGTCTATGGCGGTGTGGCTCTGAGCAAGGAGGAGATACTTGATACCTACAACCGGCCTCTCACCGGAAGCGAGAAAAACCTCTTCCTCTACTGGCCCATGGACGAAGGTATAAAGAACCAGACGAAGGCTTTCGACTATTCGCGCAACAACGGCGTTGCCAACGGACGACACGGGACTATCGTCGCTGGCGAGCCTTCGAACGAACTCATTCCGCCGGCATCGATGTTCAGTCTGTATGCCCGCACCGACTCGTTGGGCAACTACACCGTGCGGGGCGTGCCTTTCTCAGGCGACGGCAACACCTACAACATCGTGCCGGAACTGGGTGTACACACGTTCACCCCAATACAGCAGAACGCCTTTGTCAGTGCCTCGTCGATAGTGCACAATGGTGTGAACTTCACCGACAACTCGTCGTTCAAGGTCACAGGACGTGTGTTCTACCACGGGACAAGCATCCCCGTGGAGGGATGCAACCTCTATGTGGATGGCAATGTGTGCAGCAAGGATGGCGAACTCATCGCCACAAAGGCCGACGGAACGTTTGAAATAAGCGTGCCGATAGGCGACCACAGCATACAGGTGAAGAAGGACAGCCATGTGTTCACCGCAGGCGGACGATGGCCCGAAGACCCCAACGGCGCCGGAGTGAAGTACACCTTCGACCGCGAGGTGTCGGGGATAACCTTCTGGGACTCCACGCTCGTGAACTTCACAGGACGCATTGCGGGCGGCCCCGACCAGTATGTCGTGCCTCTCGGATTCGGAAAGAGTGTCAACAACGTGGGTCAGGCCACGCTGTCGCTGCTGCCGCGCACACAGAACGGAAAGCTCAACGTGGCGCCGCAGGACCCCAATGCCACGACAGTGACATTCCAGGCTGCCACGAAGCCGCGCACGCTCGCGTCGCAGGATGTGAACATTGCCAGCGAGTCGTGGATAGCAAAGGGCGACAGCTGCAACTACATCGTGATAAAGACCGACCCCAAGACCGGCGAATTCTCGGCTATGGTGCCGCCGCTGGAGTATGAGGTGCAGGGCGTGAGGTTTGACGACAGCAACCTCAACAACGAAAATCTGAAGGAAGCTCTCGCCGGTTTCGCCAAGCTGACGGTGAACCTCACAAACCCGAGGATAGAATATACCGACTCAATAGAGAATTCCGACGGCACATATTCTTATTATAAGTATGTGGCGGCATTGAACCGTGAGCTGCGTGCCACGCCCGTCTTCGCCGTAGAGCAGGTATCCCCGAAGCCCAAGAAGGGTGCGTTCGGAATAGAGGAATACACCGTAAGCGACCAAGCCGGCGACGACTTCACCGTGCGGGTTTACGATGTCCAGCCCGACGGTAGCATACGCTACAACTACGGAGCACCGCTCTTCGAGACGCTCGGACACTACAGTTTCAAGCTGTCGGCATACGAGTTGTACACCAACTATGACCGGCTTTACGCCGCAGGCGTTGTTCCTGGCGCCTCGGAGATGGAGCAGTTCATCGACAAAGTGCCGTTGAGCGGACTCGGAGTCGATGTCAGCAACGCGATGGCTTCCACTCAGCAGGTTTACACCGAAGGCTCGCAGGCTGGCTCGGTGAAGGACCTTGCCACCGACGAGATGACTCTCGACAGTCTCGGCACATACACTTACGAGTGGGTGGCGGGCTTGCCCAACATCGTGGAACCTTACAAACGCTCCATGCAGATAACATCGGAGATAGGCAACGCCACGGTGGACTGGCTCAATCCGGGAATGGACGGCATTGTGCTCGGTGCGCTTCCGTCGGGCACCAACTTCGTGACACAGGGACCGAATCTTGTTGAAATGATTCTGCGCGACCCTCCGGGTTCGCTCTCCAAAGCCACATGGACAAAGGGAAAAACCACTACTAACTACAAATCGCACGGCTCGGTGTGGACCAGCGACAACTCCGTCACGATGACGAAGAAGCTCGGTGTCGATTTGAAGATAGGTTCGGGCATCGGCGTAATGTTCATACAGAACACCAAGGCGGAGTCGAACTTCTCGGCGGGCATCACCGCATCGACGACGGGAGAAAGCTCCAGTTCGTGGACGAGAACCGTGAGCTACGAGCGTGCCATATCCACTTCCGACTCTCCGGAGTTCGTGGGTCCGCTGGGAGATGTGTTCATCGGCTCATCAACCAACCTCATCTACGGTATGGCCCGTGAGGTGGATCTGCGCCGCAACACCGCCAGTCCGGGAACGGCGAAGCTCGGTGTGGAGGAGGTTATGACCACAGGCATGAGCTATACCACCGACTTCCAGTTCACGGCCTACTACATTGAGAACACCCTTATGCCCAACCTTGAGAAGCTGCGCAACAGTCTTCTCGTGACGGTGCCGAGCTATGAGGGCTACACCAACAACACCGGCCGCCCCGTTTATATCACCACTCTCAACCCCGACGACAAGGGATTCGGCACGAACAACAACGACCCGATGTGGGTGGGAAGTGTGAAGACGGCGCCGAAATCGGAGGGACAGTCCTACAAGCTCGTACTCCCGCAAGGCTACAACGAGTCGGTTGTCGATTCCATCGTGCTCTACAACATGTCGATAGACAACTGGAAGAAAGTGCTGTGCGCCAACGAAAAGGAGAAGGTCATGGCCAATAAGGAAAGGAGCAAGTATCTCACCCAGAACCTTTCATTCGATGGCGGTGCCTCGGTGACAATGACCGAGACTACCACAAACAGCAACACTACAAACTACGACATCACTGTTACCGGTGTGGTTCATTTGGGAGTGCAGATGGGTCTTGAGGTGCAGGGCTTCGGTTTCGATTCCACCATCTCCACCGACACGGGTGGAGGAACACACGATACCTCCAGCGAAACGACGGATGATGTCGTTTCCTTCTCCTATACTCTCGCTGAGGACGGCGCCGACGATGCCATCTCTGTCGATGTGTTCAAATATGGTGCCTACGGACCCATATTCCGTACGACCGGCGGTCAGACCTCCGTTCCGTACGAAGGCGAAGTGCGTACATCCTATTATGAGGAGGATGAGGTGCTGATGGTAGGCACGATGCAGATAGAACGCCCGCAGATTATGGTCGACAACAAGAAGTGGGCGACGGTGGCAGGAGTGCCTTCGGGTTCGGCGGCAAACTACACCTTGCAGCTGCAGAACATCTCCGACACCAACACCGACCTCTACTTCAAGCTCCTTGTGGGCGACGGTTCCAACCCCGACGGAGCTGTTGTCTCCATCGACGGAGTACCGCTCACCAGCGGACGACTCGTGAAAGTGCCGGCAACGGAGACTCTTTCGAAGAAGCTGCAAATCATGCAGAGCAACCAGAGCGTGCTCCGTTACGACAGCATCGCCATTGTGCTCGGCTCGGAAATGCAGTGGGATCCCACTTCGGTCTATGGGCAGATTGCCGACACGGTGTATGTCACCGCAGAGTTCGTACCGTCGTCTTCGCCCGTGGAGATGAGGCTTAACAAGACGGTGCTTAACGCATTCACCAAGGAACAGCTTGACATTACGTTCCGCAACTTCGACCGCAACTACCACGGTTTGGAGTCGTTCCGCGTGCAATGCTATGCTCCCGGCTCTAACGGATGGAGCACTTTGCGCGAGTATGTGGTGAACCCCGACGCCAATTTCAAGCCCGATGCCGTGCGCATGGCACTGCCCCAGGGCAACGATATAACCTACTCCTACGACATGAAACCCTATACCGACGGCACTTACCGCTTCCGTGTGCTTTCAGTGAGCAGGTACGGACAGCAGGAAATAACACGTTCGAGTGAGGAGACTGTCATTGTCAAGGACATGGCGAAGCCGCGTCCGCTGGGTCTGCCCGAACCTTCCGACGGCATTCTCGGTCTCGGCAAGGAGATAAGCATCACCTTCAACGAGGACATTGTGAAGGGAAAACTCTCCGCAACCGACAACTTCGAGGTGACAGGCGTGCTCAATGGGGCGACCGTTGACCACGGCACTGCGCTCTCGATGCAGAACACCACGGAGGCAGCCACGACCGAAGCCGACATCGACCTCGGCGGAAAGGACTTCTCCATCGACTTCTGGTACAACGCCAAGAGTGCTGGAACGCTGCTCAGTCATGGCGGAGGTGCCGAGAAGTTCACTGTCGCCGTCACCGACGACAACCGTCTGAAAGTGGGCGTAGGCAAGCGAAGCTACACCTCAGACGAGGAACTTCCGATGGGCAAGTGGGCTTATCTGAGCCTGAGCTACAAGACCGCTGACAACGGCGGCATACTGAATGCAAGCGTAGGATATGACGCTTATGTCGTGAAACTGTTCACCGACCTTCCCGTGGTGGCCTATTCGGCAAGCGGCCGACTCTCCGTAGGCAGGAACATGAGTGGTGCCATGCACGAACTCACGCTCTGGGACGAGGCGCACAGCATGACAAAGGCACAGGCCGAACGCCAGAGCACGAAGCTGACATCCACTCCTCACCTCATAGGTTACTGGCCTATGAACGAGGGCGAAGGCACCGTGGCTGCCGACCTCGCACGCCGCCGCCATCTCGCGCTGCCGGCTTCGACATGGTTTATCGACGGTTCCAGCTTCGCGGTGGAACTTGACGGCTCGGCTCCTCTCCTCATTCCGACGGGTCATATAGCCCCCGCCATGAACGACAACTACGCTGTTGAGCTTTGGATGAAGGCCGATGTGCAGAAGGGTGAAGCCCGCCTGCTGCAGGTGGGTACCGCCGCCTTGACCTGCAATGCCGCCGGACAGCTCACGCTCACGGCTTCCGACGAGTCACTGGGCAGCTCCTCCGCCACCGTTCTCGATAACGCCTGGCACCATGTGGCACTCAATGTGCTGCGCTCCGGCAACGCCACTGTCTATATAGACGGCCAGCGTGCCATCACGACGGCGGCTGCAAACATAGGCACTCTTGCCTCCGACGCCCTCATAATTGGTGCGCGCCGCACCGGCGACAACGTTTCCGAGGCTTTCGCCTACGACCGCATCCTTGCCGTAACAGTGGATGAAGTGCGCATCTGGAAGGCCACTCTCGACGCGGCGACGATAGAGTCGAACCGCAATCTGCGCCTCACAGGAAAGGAAAGCGGACTCGCCGCCTACTATCCCTTCGAGCGTCAGCGACTGAACGCAAGTCTGAAGCTTGAGACAGTGCCCGTGGATACATGTATGTCGGTAGTTGGAACGGGTCTGTCCGCCACCTGCAAGGGTGCCGCCCCCGTCTTCACCGACGACTCGCCGGCACTCCGCAAGAAGCCGGTGGAGGAGAACGTGAACTTCCACTTCACCGCCAGCGACAACAGGATTGTGTTTGAAATAACGGAGAATCCCGACCGCATAGAGGGCTGTACGCTCAACTTCAAGGTGAAGGAAGTGTACGACGCCAACGGAAACATCTGCGACCCCGTGTGCTGGCAGACCGTGGTGAACCGCAATCCACTGGCATGGCGCACCGAGTCGAGCACCGCTTCGGAATATGCCGAGGCACGCCTTGAGGCCACGAAGAAGCTCGGCACGTCGGCACAGCTCACCGCCTACATAGTGAACCGCGGCTCCACCGCACAGGCATGGCGCATCGACGGCATGCCGTCGTGGATGCAGCTGAGCTCCGCCAACGGCACTCTCGAGCCGCAGAGCGAGCAGAAGCTGACGATAACCGTGGCTCCATCGTGTCCCGCCGGACGCCATAACGTGAACCTCTATGTCACCAATGCCGACGGCATGAGCACCGCAATGGCAGTGGATGTGAAGGTGACGGGCGACGCTCCGCAGTGGAATGTGGATGCGGCGAAGTATGAGACGTCGATGAACATCATAGGTGTGCTCGCCATGGACGGCACGCTCAGCACCGACCCCGACGACATTGTCGGCGCATTCATCAACGGTGAGTGCCGCGGTGTGGCTCATCCCACATACAGCGCACGCTACGACAATTACTTCATACTCATGGATGTCTATGCCGACGCTGCCGAAAAGGGACAGAAAGTGGAGTTCCGCGCCTACGACGCAAGCGCCGACCGCACCCTGCCGCGCATCGCTTCGAACATGAATATAGTGTTCGAGTCGAACTCGCTCTGCGGTTCCTACCAGCAGCCGGTGATGTTCACCGCCCTGCCTTTCATCGAGCAGACAATCAATCTCGTCGAAGGCTGGAACTGGACATCGCTCGCCGTGACTCCCGACGACTGCCATGTGCAGAGCATCTTCGCCGACACTGCCGCCGACATCGACATAGTGAAGAGCAAGCGTGCCTCTGTCATGCGCTTCGAAAACTCATGGGAAGGCAAGAACTTCCTCATGGACAACAGCGAGATGTACAAGGTGAAGGCCCTCAATGCCGCTTCGCAGAAGCTGCTCGGCATGCAGCCCGACACCGACCGTCGCACCATCACCGTGCGTCAGGGATGGAACTGGATTGCCTACAACTCCATGCAGCCTATGGATATAGCCGACGCCTTTGCGGCACTGTCGCCCGTCAATGGCGACCTCGTGAAGGGAAAGCAGGGCTTCGCGGTGTTCGACGGCTACGAATGGAACGGCACCCTCGCCGCACTCATGCCCGGACAGGGCTACATGTACCGCACGGCTGCCGCCGACACGCGCACCTTCCGCTATCCGGAGACGACGCTCCGCCGCTATGTGCATGAGCGTAACGGACTCCGCCGCAATGCCGACGACTCGCGTCTGCCGGAGATTTTCACACCCGTGGACGACGCTCTCTTTGCCGGCAACATGACGGTTGTGGCGCAGGTGACCTACGACGGCGCACCGCTTGCCAACGTTGAGGTGGGCGTATTCGCCGGCGACGAGTGCCGGGCACACGAGTACAGCGACGCCAACGGCATCGTCTATCTCACCATTCCGGGCGACCGTGCCGAGCAGCTCGGCTTCCGTGTGAGCTACGCCAACGAGGAATACCTCACCGAAGCCACCATCACATACGAGGACGACGGCGTGGTGGGCAACCGCCGCAACCCGTTCGTGATAGCGTTCACGCACGACACGCCTACCGCCCTCAATGCCGCCGAGGCCGACAACGGCTCCTACGGATGGACCGACCTCAGCGGACGGCGACTCGCCAAAGCACCGCAGGCCGACGGAGTGTACATCAGGACAAAGGACGGCAAGAGCGAAAAGACCGTGATAAGACGACACAAATGACTGACAGACTGAAACTATAGACTGATGGTGGGGGTGTGTTGTAAGGAAAATTTAATGAAGCCAGGATTCTAAGCTTCCCTTAATTCCGAAAAGTTCCTTACAGGCACACCCCCTTTTTCTTTCCCCTTTTTGTTCAACCAGATTATTATTGCTAACTTTGCAGCGTATTAATCAGTTAAAGGGGATATTCCCTTGCAAATTTAAAATCCAGACATACTATGAAAAGAATCATTCTTTCCGTTTTCGTGTGCTGCCTTGCCATGATGGCGACGGCACAGGTGTCGCGTCCGAAACTCGTCGTGGGTCTTGTAATCGACCAGATGCGTTGGGACTACATGTATTATTATTACGACAAGTATGGTGAAGGAGGCATGAAGCGTCTGATGGCTGAAGGCTTCTCGTGCGACAACCAGATGCTCAACTATGTGCCCACCATCACCGGCGTGGGACACTCCAGCATCTACACCGGCGCAGTGCCTGCCGCCAGCGGTATCGCGGGGAACGACTTCTACCTCGACGGCAAACGCGTCTATTGCACCGACGACCCCACCGTCACAGGTGTGGGCACCAGCTCGAAAGCCGGCTGCATGTCGCCGAGAAACATGGTGGGAACAACCATCGGCGACATGTTGCGTGCAGCGACAGACTTCAAGTCCAGAGTGATAGGCGTGGCGCTGAAGGACCGCGCATCCATCCTCCCCGCCGGACATGCAGCCAATGCCGCCTACTGGTACGACAAGTCGGCGGCAGGCTTTATCACCAGCTCTTACTATATGGACAAGCTCCCCGACTGGGTGAACAAGTTCAACCGCCAGGCAGGAATGAAGAAAGGCTACGACCCGAAGGTGCATGCCGACGGCGTGACACTCACCTTCCGCATGGCTGAGGCTGCCATCAGGAACGAGCAGTTGGGCAAGGGCGACGCCACCGACATGCTCTGCGTGAGCATCTCTTCGACCGACGCCATAAGCCACCAGACGGGTACTTGGTTCTCCAAAGGCAAGGAGAACGAGGAAGTTTTCCTCACACTCGATCGCGACATGAAGGCGTTCTTCGACTTCCTCGACGCACAGGTGGGTAAGGACGGCTATCTGCTCTTCCTCACTGCCGACCACGGCGGCTCGCACAACCCCAACACTCTCAACGAGCACAAGCTCCCCGGCGGAGGCGTGGACTTCGGTGAAGTGAAGCGCACGCTGAACGAACAGCTCAAGGGAGAGTTCGGCACCGACATACAATATGTGAAGGACATCATCGGCGAAGGCATCTATCTCGACCACAAGGCCATCGCCGACGCCAAGCTCTGCCTCGGCAAAGTGACCGACGCCGCCGTGCGCCTGCTCAAGGCCGACACACGCTTCCAGTTTGTCACAGCCTACGAAAAGGCCGGCACCTCAGCCATACCGCAGTGGATTCGCGAGCGCATCATCAACGGTTACTACCATGGACGCTCCGGCGACATCATTGCAATGACAAAGGTGAACTACTTCGACTGGGGTGTAGGTCCCGACTTCTACGGTTCAAGTCACGGCACATGGACTCCTGCCGACACCCACATCCCACTCGTGTTCATGGGATGGAACATCAAGCCGGGACACACCACACGCAAGACACACATGGACGATACCGCCCCCACAGTCTGCTCATTGCTCCACATACAGATGCCCGACGCCTGCACCGGCAACCCGATTACAGAGCTGACGGACGCTGATGCGGCGAAATAACACCTGAAACTCACGGAAAAGACATAGGAGGCCGGGGGTCGAGATTGGAGTTATCGGAAGCTATCGGAAGTTAATCCGCCTGTGGCGGATGGAAGGTAACGGACATTACCATTATTCTTCAATGAGTTATGCTATTGTCCGTTATCTTCCTTAAACTTCCGGCGAAGCCTGACTTCCGATAACTTCAGCCTCGCCCCTCGGCCTCCTTCTTTTTCGCTCACGCCCACTCACAGGCGCAGCCAGCCGCTTCTTATTTTCCGCTGCAACACCCCTTTTTCCCCACTGTAACACCCCTCTTTTCCCATTGTAATATCCCTTATTTCCCAACTACAACATCCCTCATTTCCAAAGAAGCCTTCTTTGGATCGTAAACAAGCCTTCTTTGCATCCTAAACAAGGCTTCTTTTGAGTGCAAACAAGCCTTGTTTTTATCCCCATCGCAACCTCTCTGAAAATCAAT
>OLFV01001391.1_pt1 | contig 23371 bp, 16 predicted proteins | sample 1605551 | NCBI WGS metagenome assembly OLFV01 (sample SAMEA3888922, study PRJEB22519) | human gut metagenome | biome: human gut; feature: human-associated habitat; material: faeces | place: Denmark | collected 2011
AACTTATTCGTGAATTATTCATATTTATAAAATTAATTTTGAACAGTTACTTATAAGCCAAAACTGTGTAGAAAACATAAGCCCAACCTAAACAAAAATTATCTTTGAACAAAATGACATACAATAAAAATTAAATGCGTGTAATTGGATTGCTTTTAGTTTTTATTTATCCATGAGATTCTTTAGATACTTCACTCTTACGCCATAGTTGAAGCTTTGGGTGTTGTTCAAGCCAGCATAGTTGATGGCGACAAGCTGTCCAGCATGGTTTACCACAGGAGAACCGCTACTGCCAGGAAGAGAAGGTATAGAATACATGAGTCGGTCGTCAGTACGCTGACTTATAGAGCCACTGTTAAACTGCGACTTAACCCCTTCTTTTGTTAAGGCAAGTGTAGGCCCAAGGTTAAAACTTGTCATGAACACTTTCGAGTTTTTGTCATCACTTAGTTTGGCGGTAAGCTTGTCCGTAAACGAGTAGTCTTCTAATGGGTCGGATGCCGAAACCTCAAATACATGCTTGCCTACAGGCGTTAGCTTATCCTTGAGCTGTATTATGGCAAGATCATGGTCTGTGTCTGTTTTGGTAACTACACACGACACAAAGTCGTCAGCATTGGTAACGAACGTATTGTTATAGGCAATGCTCACTTTGTTATGATATTTAATCTCCGACTCGCTTGCCCTTATCTCATCAATACCGTAATAATATTGTGCATACTTGTCACGCTCTTCCTTAATGGCATCGCGGTAGTCGCGAATACGATAGAAAGTATCGTAGCTCACGTCAGGATCGGTGTTGGCAATATTGTATGCCTGCTGTGCTTCGTTATATTTCTCGTCATACTCGCTGTAGGCCATTGCCATGAGCCGTTTTAAAGCTTCCAGCACCTTGGCCACCGACTTGTTAACGTCCTTGTCCTTTACCACATTAGACACCACATGAGCATTGGTAGCTATCTGCCCGTCATTTGAAATGAAAAATCCTGTGCCATAAGAGACAGAAGCCTTTACCGAGTCTTCATCCATGGCAATGCCATTTATGCCTTCTTTCTCGTCAAAACCGGAAAAGAAAATAGACTCTCCGTTGGACAGCACCACCTCATAATAGCTTTGGTTTTGCACAAGCACAACACCTGTGGCGTTCTCCGTCTCGATGTCCTTTTCTTTCACGTTGCTACACGAGGCCATTGCCAAGACGGCAATCACTGCTAAAAATAAATGTTTCATGTTAGCCTTACACTATGTATGTGTCGTGCGCAACCTCTTTGTTATTCTTGAATATAATGCCTACTGCACTTTTATTCTCGTTATCGGTATCAGCTTCTTTTCGTTTGGTTCACTTACTGTAAGCTCATAAGTATCCGTCTTTGCCTGTCCGTTAATGTCACGTTTTACTATTACATGACACAATCCGCCATTCACGTTGTTCTGTTTCATTTTATAATAGACAACAGAGACAACATATTCGCCTTTTGGCGGATTTTCCCAATAAATATTCTCTGCCGATCCGTTGCCGCCAGCAGTATTGTCAACATCAAGCTGCCCTCCTGTGGCAGAGTCTTTCTTATTACGGTAAAATATTTCGGTACCATTGGGTTCTTTTACATGTAGGTCCAGATCGCCAGGAAAATCCCAAAGAAGAGTAATCTTTAGCTTTCCGTCGTGACCGATGGCTTCAGCATGCTCGGCAGCGTTTTCTGCTGTTGTGCTGTCTTGTTGTTCCGGCTCCTGACGTGCAGGTGCTTCTCGTCCTGAGTTTGACATTGAACCACCTCTGTCACAACTTTTAAGGTTGCACAAAAGAACAAGAACGGCAAGAATGACATACACAGAAACGAGTATAGACTTTAAGTATCTCATAGCTATTCGTCGTTATTGGTGATTATTTTTTAATAAAACAATATATGCATACGGTGCAACACCACTATTGCAAGCTGCATGAAAAGGAAAAGCGGCACAAGAATGCGAAACAGTTTTTTCTGCGATTTGTGTGGTAGCAGTATCATGCCGCACAATGCTCCAAACGCTCCTCCCAAGAAAGACAGCAACAACAGCACAAATTCCGGGATGCGCCATCTATCTGTTTCGGCAAAACATTTGTCTAACGTATATGCTACATAGCATAAGAGGTTTGAAAAAAACAAAAATATAATATCTTCCATAATAATCTTATCTTTATGTTATGGTTGAACACTTGCTATACATAGTCTTTTTTGTATCAGAATCTTAACCTAAATCCTGTTTTAATGGTTTCATATGTTTAATCATTTACCCATATCGGCTTTCTTGCCATTCCGGCCTTTGCCTTCGTGGCTTCTTTCTTCTTGGTTTGTTCCTTCTTGTTTTCTTTCTTCTTTGTTTCTTCTTGGTTTCTCTTCTCCATATCCTGATCTATCCAATTAATATAGTATGTATAAGATATCTCATTGTCACCTATTTGGGTAGAGTCAGGCTTTCCTCTTTTCGGAATCCAACCTCTACTGATTTTCTTACTAGCAACTTGAACCAATTTAGCAAATTTCTTAGATGCAGTCAAGCCACTATAATCTGTTATTACAGAACTAAATCTGAAACCGTTCATAGCATCGAACAATCCACTCAAATCGTCATATCTCTCCATTGAATCTCGATTCCACCTATCATGGTTATCAAGATATCGGATTGCTGCTTCCAACGAATAATTGTCGTCTTCCACATTAGCAATGACACTGTCTTCAAGAACTGGAGCTGGTGTCGGGTCATCAACCGTTACGACCTTACGGGGCATAAACAAAATAGCAACGAGAATACCTAACGCAAATGCTGTTAACATAAAATACTTGCTGTCAAGCAACTTGTCTTTTAAGCTTTTTGTAGAAGAGCTCTTGTTACCGCTTTTTTCTACGGGCTGTTTTCCACTGCCAACCACAGGAATTGTTATAGTGACCGTACCTTCCTCATTATCTACAATACACTTACATTTCTCTCCTCTATAGCAAATGTCGGGAAAAAGTTTTGTCTGCTCACCAACAAGCGTGAGCAAGCGCTTCTCTATGGGGTACGTCTTGCCATCTATTACCATTGTGAGGCTGTTATCAAACGAGGCCTTTATCTGGTTCAAGTCGACCAACACCTTATACTGGCGTTTCTTTTTTCTTATTGGTATGGAGCAAACAACAAGATGCTTAGTTTCATCAACCGTTACACCCTTAACTACAGACCGACCACTTAACAGGTCGTTCAACCGAAATGTTACTGGAGTAGTCTCATACACATTAGTGTCTATACCCCAGTTAAGATCTATCGTTATTGGGATAGACATATAGTCGGCAACTGGCCATGGCTTGATAGAGCCATTAACCTCAAGTTTCCAATCGTTAGAGTTTTTGTTGTCCATAGTTTTATTGTACAATAGGGAAGAAATATTTAAGGAACATGCCAAAGTCGTAATGTCCTTTTGGCGTTTCCTTCAACATTTTCTCAAACAAGTCAATCTGACGGTTAAGAAACATTATAGGGATGTCTTGGTTATAGCACGACTTATAATAAGAGGTGTTATGCATCTTGGAGATATAGACCTTGGCAAAGTCGGATGCAGCATCTTTCCATGTTCTACCTTTCTCGTCATCTTGCGCATCCTGTACTACCTGACGCACCTCCATATAATAATCTTTATAACTGCGAACATAAACAGGTATTGCCTTGTACGCTTCCATAAGATCCTTAGTTTTTATCTTGTTCCACAGTTCTAAAGCCTCAGCCTCCCACTTAGCATTATATCTTTGCGTAAGGCGAATGTAGCAATAGGTAACAATGAATTCATCTATATTTCTTCTCTCTGTTTGCAGTTCAGCTTTCAAGGTTTCCGCTTCTTTTACAGCGTTTTCCTGTTTCGCATTTTCGTTCTTTGCATTTTCTTCAAGACGAGCAGCCTCAGCCAGTTTGCTGTCTATAATAGCCTCTTTATCCTTATATGTCTTCAGCTCAGCCTGCACAGCTTCGAGCTGAGCAATTAGTCCTTCTACAGTAGGTTTTTTTTCTTTCTCTTTTGCTTGCTTTCCTTCCTTTTTTTTCTTTACCTTTTTGTCTTTCTCTTTTTTGTTATCTTTCTTTTTGTCCGCTTTATCTTTATCTTGCTTTACCTGTTCTGTTTCATCAGTTTTTACACTAACGTCTACAGAATCGGCAATTACTTCGCTTTGAGCAAAGCAATTCAATGATAAAAGCAGGAATATGTAAATTAAATTTTGTTTCATTGTTCCGATGTAAAATAATAATAATGAGCCTCCTTTACCGCAGCTGAACGGCGACTCGACAAGTTTTTCGTGTTATGATGGCTGGTATAAAATGGGGTCTTATTTTTATAAGCCTCAATCTCGCTATACACCTCATTGGCAAAGTTAGAATATGAGTTCTCATCATATTTAGACCAACTGCTATAAGACTCAACATCGTCTACCAACCGTTCCAAATGATTGAAATGACTTTTCTCTATTTGTGTACCGACAGAATTTAACTTACCCACAAGCGACAAGCAGTTGCTAAGAGGTGCTGTTTGGGCATAGGTCTTGGCTTGTTGGATAACAGTTTGGGCATTATTTATACCATTGTATCTGTAACGCTTATAAGCAAACTTCTTGGCAATAAAATAAAGATCTACATTTTTTGAGATATGGTCTATCGAATCTACAACGTTACCTTCAAGAACAGGCTTATTACCATCACTCAAACGTAAAGCCTTCAATTCTATAACCCGCTTCTTCATTTTACGAAGCTCATCCTCGTTCCACTCGGTAAAGCCGAACACTCTATTGCTGTTTTTTAAGAATAGAGGAATGTAAGAGCTTACGAACTTGTCAAGTAACGCATCCCTGTCAGCCGAAGAAATTAGCTGCTCTTTAAGCTGGTAAGACAGCGCGTCTGTTATTGTGGAATATAACGAATCGAGCTGTTGCGCTGTAATGTTACCTTTCACCTTACCTATATCCTCTTTCAGCTCCTTGCTATACTGGTTGCTAAAGCTAAGCTCGTCTGGTGGAGAAGCAATAGTCTTTACATAAAAGACTATCGCTCCTATCGCCATGAGCATCGCTACTAACAAAAAAGTTATTTTTGATGCTTTGTTCATATTGTCTATATTTTATCCCTGAGATTCTAAATTGAAGCTATTCTTCTTGGTTTCTTTCTTCTTGGTTTCTTTCTTCTTGGTTTCTTTCTTCTTGGTTTCTTCCTTCTTGGTTTCTTCCTTCTTGGTTTCTTCCTTCTTGGTTTCTTCCTTATTGGTTTCTTCCTTCTTGGTTTCTTCCTTATTGGTTTCTTCCTTATTGGTTTCTTCCTTATTGGTTTCTTCCTTATTCCTATCCTTATCTATCCAATTAATATAGTTCGTATAAGAAATTTCTTTGTCACCGACTTGGTTATACTGAGGGTTATGAGTCCCTGTTTTCGGGTCCCAACCATTACTAATGTTCTTAGTGGCTACTTCAACCAAGAAAGAATAACTTGTGGATTTGTTTAAATGGCTATACTCATCTATTACAGCATTAAGTCTGAAATCATTCATCGCATCAAACAAGCCTTTTAAGTCGTCATATCTCTCCATTGAATCTCTATTCCATGACTTGTGGCTATCAAGATAATTGATTGCTGCATCCAATGAATATATATCATCATCCAGAACAACATTTGTGGTATCACCGACATTTTTAGCCGTAGCTGTATTATCTTCATTTCCATGATAAAACAAAGTAAAGAAGACGATTGAAGCCACCACGAGACCAAGTCCAAAACCTATCATGATAAGTTTAAACTTATAAAAGTTGTCGAGAATAAGTTTTTTCTCCTTCGACCTCATTGAGAACGGATTTGGTTCTGCAACATAAGCACTGAACGGTGCTTTCTCATTTAAGCCGCCATTTTTTGAATGGATAACCAATGTTGCTTCTTCCTTATTGCTAAGCTGGATCTTATATTCGAAACAACTTAATTTCTTCTCCAAATGGATAGGATATTTTTTTCCTTCGGCGAGAAGGATATTTTCATTGTTTTTCTTATAAGGCTTGTATTTGGGAGTTCTTATCGAAGACTTATCTTGAAGCTCTTCAATCTTGATTGTACAATCTTCACACTCTTTCTCTGTCAACGTTACGCCTTCCTCCTTTATCAGTTGACCATTGATGTAGATGTTCAACTCTTCTACAGGGATAGTCTTTACAATGCCATCAGGGTTGTTTTCAGCATCGTCCACCAGAAAGAAATTCTTAGCAATGTGCTTGTACCATATGCATTTTCCAGTACTTACAAATGAGCAGCATTTCTTGTCCTCGTCGGCCTTTATTTGGCATGATACGTCATTGAATCCCTTTCGCTTAGCAACGATATCAATCAGTTGACCCTTGTATGCAGGAAACTCCCTATCATCGGTCAACAGTTCGTCGCCAAGAAACAGCTCGGGCACAAGTCCAAACTTTTTCTCTATATCATCGGAATATGGGCGATAAACTATTATACGCTCCATCATAGGACGGTCGGTAAGGTCATCGACAACAGCACCCTCACCAACCTTTATTCCAGACTGTCTGTCAATAAGAAATATAACCTTATAGTCGCTATAGTATTGCTGAAAACGTTTCTCTCCTATAATATCAGCAAGCTGATCCTCTGTGTCGTAATATCTTACAGCATATTTTTTCTTATCATTGCTGTTGGCTACATGAATGGAATTGCCGTCTGACTCATAAGGGAATTCAGTTGCGAACAGTTTCTCAAGAACCTCTGATCGTTCCTCTTCTTTTGCCTTGCTCTCATATTCTAAAATTTCCTTTCCGCTGATTTTTACACCATTAGGAATATATATCCACTTGGATAAAGAATCACTACCACCTCTAGTACTAGAATTATTTGCCCATACATAATAAGTTCCTTCCTGACCAAAGGTCATGAACTTTATACACTTATCTTCCGGAATATCCCAAAACCGAAGTAATTCACGTGGATCTACAACCCCTTTTGTCCATTTTTTATCATCCAAGCCTGTCGTCCAAGGCTCACCTGCACCTCCTTGTATAGAGTTTATTGCGAATCCTATTTTTCTTCCCATTTTCTAACCTTTTAAAAATTTAAACCTTGCCTTGAAACCAGTTGCTGTAGCAAAAGAGCGATTAAGCAATTTTTTCACTACATTATTTGCAGCAACAGGGTCGAACTTACAGAAATCTTGGAAGCATACTGTTCCTACAGAAAAAGGAACTATATCCACCACACCATTGTTTATCTCGTTCGTCTCACATATGGTCTTCAAAGCGCCATAAAATCCTCCATAATTGTCTCTAATATATCTTCCCAATTCTCGTTTAAGTTCTTCCCCCTTAAGACCTGTTTTGTCCACTTTCGTCATCAATAGATAAATAGCATCGGTGTCTGTTTCAAAAACATTGTAATTGCATATATAGTTAAGTGCCGCATCAAGATAGACGCTTTGAGGCAACCCTTCATACTCACGGTTCTCTGCTCCATACTCCAAGACAAAGAAATGAATTTTTCTGTTTTTAGTACGGTTGTCATGAAGCAATTTTGTTATAGTATTGAGAGCATCCTCTTCATCGTCCTTTAAAGCATCACCAGCATTTTGTTTGAACATACACCGCACAAGCTCACCTGCAAGGTCTATGCAAGTAATGGGATGCACCTTGTTATTTTCATCTACCAGGCTAAAAGCCATTTCATATGTGGAACAGGTTGGCGTACCAGGTGGTAAAACAGAAGTTTGTTTTTTGCGGAAAAGGCTACTAAGACGTGTCATATAGCCATAACCCTGACAATTTACATCTGGATGCATACTCTTTGCAACCTCTCCACTGTTTGCCGCACTTAGTATTGCACCTAAAGCACAGCTTTTACCAGATGAAGGAATGCCCCAGAAATACACTTCTGTAGATTCCATATTAATCCTGTCTATTGCCTCTGGAGCCATAAACCTTATTGGCTGAGTTAGACTAAACAATTTCCTTATAAAAGATTCGTCTACACCCAAGTTCAAGATGTCATCATAATCAAGGATTTCCTTATCATATAATTTTTTTATCACCACAGCGTCAAGCAAGTTAATGTCTTTACGCAACTCGTTCAACAACTCTTCTGTTTTTACAATGTTCTTTTCTTTTATGAAACTAACAATAACGTCAAGAATTGTTGCATCCACATCTGTTACAAGTTTGCCATCATATACTCGGTTTTTGAAGGTGGGTATCTCCTTTATTTTTTCTACAAGAATTTTTATACCTCCTCGTCCGCCAGGACCGCCACCAACACCAGGTACAGGCCGCAGTTCTTTCTTTAGTTGGAGAGCTTCACCCACATGTCTACCATTGGGAAAATCGGCGAGGTATTTTTTCACAAGTTCGTAAGAACGCTTTTGTTTGGCTTCAGACCATGTTTCGTCATCTATAATTTCTTTTTTAAGCTGTATAGCCTCAGCTCTATGCTTACCCATAGGGAATTTATAAAGATAGCTCTCCACTATGGCAAGCGTCCTTATTCTTTGAGCTTCCGCCCAAGCTTCATCATCGGGGTCAAGAGGAGGAGGTGGTGGTGGAGGAGCAGGAGTACTATCGATTATATCCTTTATTTCTTTCCTCTTTTTCGGCGTAACCAACCCACCGGTGTTGTTATAATCGCACAACTCATCTATAGAGAACAAGCCGTCCATAATGTACTGAGCAAGTTCCTCAGAACTGTACTTAGTTACATAGTCAAATATGTTTTCTTTATCAGGCATATTTTTATAATATTTTATTTATTTACTATCTGCAAAAAGCAGCCATATACAATAAAAAGGAACAAGCAACCACCATCCTGAGGCTCTCCTGTCGTGACAACGTTTCACCGCTTGAGCCAGATATGACCACAAGACAGGAATGCCCAAAACAAGTGTCAAAAGAAGAATACGGCTGTATATTTCTTCGTTAGAATTGACAGCCGAAACCAATAACGCCAAAAACCACACTAACGTGACAACAGATGACATCCAGTAGCAACGTCTCTTTACCCTACCTTTAAAGGAAAAAGGCTTGACAAACACGTTAGACGACTGGTTATACTCTGTGACAACAATTGTAGACTCTTCGGTGTTGTAAGGGTCATTATCTACGGAAATTTCCGAAGGAAAATCATCATTATCTTCATTGGCGTGATTTGAAGATATATGCCCCTCCCTAATGTCCTTCAGTGCATTTTTTACAAGTTTTTGCTGCTTTGGCAGCAATCCGCAACTTTTAAGTTCATACATGGTCACCGTATTATTGAGAATGGCTTCCACAAGATCTTCTAAAGAGCAATCCTGAACATTGGCAAGTATTTTTTTTCTTGTAAGCATGTTTAAATTTTCACCTTTATTACACTATTTACTACCAGAACGAAACGCCAACTATAAAGTGAACGACTCATAACCATTGTCTTCGTCATTTCCACCATTACTTGTTGGCTTAACATCTATAATAATGTCATCGTTGTTGACGTTTGCTCTATGTTTCTGCTTGGATTTAGGCTCTGCCATGATCGACGGTTTCCTATCACCTTCCATACCCAAAAGGCGCTGCATGCTTTTGGTGTGGCGATCCTGCATTATATAAGGCAAGATAAGGCAGAAATAAAGAAGGATGGCAGATATGACAGACATCATGTTAGGGGCTGTCCAAGAAGTGTACTGTTCGGTAAGCTCATGTAAGCCGTTCTTAGCCTGCTCCACGCTCTGACTTTCCTCTGTAAAGACCTTAACCACATTTCCAAGCTGCTCCTCATTAGCTGCCTTCTTCTTTGTTAATTCTGTAAGCTGATTTTGCCAGTTGCCTATAGCATCACTTATCTGCTTCGTGTTGCCCAGCAAAAAGACATTCCATGTGCTGGCACCCATACTTGAAGAATTTATCCATTCCTCAGCCTCATTTTTAAGCAGACTGTAATTGTCGGAAAGAAGCTGTAAGCGTAATGTCTTGACCATATTGTCTTTTTGCACATTCTCCTTTCCCGTTTCAAAGCCACAACTCAAGAAATCGTTGTGACGGATGTCTCGCAAACTTATGCCTCGCTCAAGCATATTGGTATAGTTGGCAATGCGCTCATTCGAATAATTCTCATAATCATCAAAAAGCTGTTTTGACGACTCTATAGCATTACGGAACTTTTCTACAATCTCGTCATTATGGCTGTGCACAGTCCAAAAATGTGTATAAGGAGCCATAAGTATGGCAAAAACGAATGGTGAGCCGAAGACAAAGAACCGCTCCTTCTTTATACAGGTTGCGAACTTACTGTCGGTACCCTTCATGGCCTGTGCGCCTATAAAGAACAGCAGAAGCAGGGCATCAATGATAAGCATACCCAGTGTGGCAACACAAAAACTGCCGTCCGTAAGATATGTTATGCCTACAAACGTTATATAGCTAATAAAAATTATAGCAAGAAAGGCAATTATATGTGCCCATGAAAATTTAAGTTTTGTATTCATATCATATATTTTTCTTTTTGTTATTTTCTATTTTAGACCTCTCTTCTGGGGGCAATTGGCGTATAAGCGAGCCTATGGCCTGTCTATGTTCACGAATCTGCCTCAGAATATCACTGTAGTCGGCAGTTCCTTCATTGCCGCTATTGTCTTGTTCTGCGGCAGGAAGGCGGCCTGTCTTAAGCAAGACAAGTGCACGGTCAGCCTGAACAAACGGACCGAGCTTAGTATTGCTCAATGTTTTGCCTGACTTCTTAAGAATGTTTATTGCCTCTATTGCTGTAAGATTCTTCTTTACACTCTTAAGAAGAGCTACTGTTCCTGCTACGATAGGAGCGGCCTGCGATGTGCCCTGCATCATACCAAACGTATTGGGAGGCATGGTACTGAATATCTCCACTCCAGGCGAGGCTATTGTTGATCCAACGCCATAATCGGTAAAAGAAGCTTTCTCCAACTGAGGGGTAACAGCTGTTACCGATATTATACTGTCAGGTCTGTTCTGAGGGTTTACAAAAGACACCACATCGTCGTTGCCGGCAGAAAACACTAGAATAACGTTCTTGGCCTTAGCCATATCAAAAACACGTTGCCATAGGACCTCCTCTATCTTGTTTTTTTGCCTTGCAATGTTTTCCTGTTCATGCTCCGGCAAACCTTTGTATCTTGAATAGTTGCCTCCCATCGATATGTTCACAACATCAGCCCCCTTGTGTATGGCATAAGCGATGCCGCTCACCTCGGCAGACAGTGTGCTTTTACCACCTATGAACACCTCTACAGGCATAAGTTTACAGCCAGGAGCAATGCCAGCAGCCTTGCCATTGTCCAAGATCAACCCTGCTGCAAGTCCTGCTGTATGGGTGCCATGTCCTGAACCATAGGTAAGAGTAGACGTTTTACTAAAGACATTATACGGTGCCACCACCTTATCCTTAAACATACAGTGGTTCACATCGCATCCGTCATCCACAACTGCAACTACCACATTAGGGTTGCCAGGCGTTATCTTCCATGCCTGTGGAGCATGCACAGCCTTTAGATGCCATCCTGCATTGTTCATGTTGCCACCATTGCCTACACTGTTGGCCGAAATGTTGTTACTCTGTTCGATAGCTGTTTCATCCACAATAATGAAAGCATATTTGCGACCGAGGTTCTGCTCCACGTTACGTTTAACCTCAAGACGCTCGGCTGCGGGCATCATTATGCTCACACGCTTAACATAATCATCGTAGTCGAGCAGATATTTTTGCGTATCTGGATAAAAGCAGCGAAAATCTTTTGCAAACGCATTCAGGTTGGCATTGTCGTTTTTAAAGAACACATTAATGACGTTAGGCACAATCTGTGGACCATTAGGTTCATCAGGATTGTCAACAGGAGGAACGTCGGGATTTGGTCTGAACACACCTGCATGATAGTCGGCATCGCCATTACCTGGCTCAACACCTTCTCCCAAGTCGGGCTGATCAATAGGTGTAGAAGGGACATGACCTATACGTCCATTGTCAGCATTGCCTGGATTGCCGTCGAAGCGATTGTCCAAACTATCAATGACAGCTGGACCGTTGGTCTCATCATCGGCACCAATAGCTTGACTGCATCCACGACATTGATGCAGACAGGATATCAGGAAAAGGAAAGCAAGCAGCAGAAGCAGGAACCAAAGCAACCGTTTAAGGCATCCGCCGCTGAACAGCCAAAACCACAGTCTTTTCCACCACGACTCTTTTTTCTCATAACATGCCGTTATTGTAATATCATCATTAAATACAGAATTCAGAGGGTCAATGTCCCATCCCACAAAATTATAGTCTTTGTTGGGAGTGACGGAAGGTATAAGCTTGGGAGCAAGCGATGTACCTGCAGGAACAGTGAACATGCTGTCACCGACAATGGTGCCATGATTTCCTGCATCAAAACAAACATTCACCAACTTCTCACTCTTCTCACATACTGCATTAAAGGTTATATCATGCTCTATGGCACTGCTTACAGATGGGGTCCATCCTTTAAACGAATAGTTTTCATCCGTTATAACCTGCGGTATTTGATCTTCTGCAAGAACGGTACCTTCCTCTACATCCAGCTCTGTTTCTCCGAACAGCGAACAGCCATCTGTGCCGACAAAGCTAACATGGTACATTTGTTTTTCTATCGGCTCATCATTTATCGACTGGGTTGTCAAAGGATCTTCAACAGGAGGCTCGTCAACTACGGGTGGCTCGTCAACTACAGGGGGTTCATCAACTATGGGAGGTTCATCAACTATGGGAGTTACTACCGGCTCGACCTCATACTGGGCTGTAAAAGTGACATTGCCACGCACGGTATAGCCATTGCCATTTGGGCTCCATCCTGCAAAAGTGTACCCTACATCAGCCTTGATGTTAGGGAAATCGAGCTTGGTCATCACATGCCCATTCTGCCTCCTCAGACAGTTTTCGTTAGGGTTTTCAAGCTTTCCATGTTCACCACCGTCAAACGTAATGAGGAACGATACTGGTATATCCAACTGATGTACAACAGTTCCAGCGCTTTCATGTATATATTTGTCTGGGGTCATTCCCCACACTGTGAGCACAACATAATCGCCTATGAGATACACATAATCTTCGTTTATGAACTTAAGAGCTGCTCTCATTATGTTTTGGTTTTCACCGCTCAATTTGTCAGTAACGCTACGGTAATGCTCAACGGTGTTCTTGAGAATGCTCTCACAACGTGCACGTTCAACTCCAGAAAGCCTGTTCATGGGAACAGGACACACACTGTCATTCCATTTCTTGGTATACCAATACACAAGCCGTTCTTTCAAATGATACTCCGGCTCGGCAAGAAACGAACGGTACTGTTCGTCAATGTGCTGTTCCACAATGGCGTAGACACTTGGAAACCGCTTGTATATCGGGTCGTTACCGATGCCTTGAATATCGGTAAACTCCGTTTCGTCGGTATAGCATATAGCTACTTTACCTGTTATCATAGTAGTGGAATTTTGTTATTCGTATAGTTTCTTTGTCTCATTCATAAGTTCCTCTACAGCCTTATTCTTACGCGGATCGGCAGTAGACTCCTGACTTGCCAATATCAATCCGACAAGCAACAGGTTTTGCCACCGTTGGAAATTGTCCCACAACGGCAACCGGCGCAGAGTGACCATGTCGTCAGAATTGAAGCCTGGCTTCCGCATTATATCTGTTGATTCTTCCAAAGCGACCAAAGCCTCTTCCAATGGCTGACGTCGACGTGATGGTTCAATGCCTTCGGGTGAAAGGTCCACCTCTATTTCATATTTCTCTGCTTTGTCGTTTATTTTCTTTATGTTTTCCTCGCTCATGTACTTACGCCCTACGGTAGTAACAAAGTTGTTGAGCTCAAGCGAAGCATAATCGGCTATCGCGTTTAGACGCTCGTTATCTTCAAACATCTTGTCATAACGGCTCATATCCTCTGAGAGTTTTTCACGCACTTTGAGTATTGTTGCCAATGTCTGGAACATTTTTACGATGTCATCAGCATATGGCAGATACTTTGCCAACATAGATACCGATTTGTTAAGATGTTCTTTCCAACGCTGCATGATGTGCTTTGCCAACACATCAGACACCGTTGCGCAAAACTCATGCGCACCGTTTATAATGTCCTCCACACCATACTCCTTGTCTGCATAGTCGGCAGCCAGTTCCTCAGGAGTGTCCACACCGTGAAAACGAAGAAGCTTCTTCATATTCACCTCCTCGCCGTCTTTAGGATCAATGCCAGCCTCTGCTCTTATAAAAGCGATCTCGGTGAAGTCGGTAGGTATCTCTATCTTGCGTATTATTATGTCCTTGGCTATCTTACGGAACTCTTCTGGCATAATCATCAGGCTGTCTATAATTTTCCCGAACACCTGCGGATTGGAACCCACGGCCATAATGAGTCGCACTCTTATCTTATAAGCCTTTTCCTTTGTCTTTACATAATTGCTTTCTTCGTCCTGTGGCACATATTGGGCATAAAGTGCCTTATACACATTGTCTCTCAGCGTTTTAAGCTGCACAAGGAACCTAGATGTGCGTGCTTCATCAAGCTTTGGTGCCAAGCGTCCAAGAGCCTCACGGATAGGCTCCGAACCATCATGCTGTACCGTAGCTACGCTGTCCCATGTTTTCTTTATGTCACCAAAATGTTTCTTAACATCGTTGTTTGCAGCAAACGATTGGTAGAGCATATCGAAATAGTTAGGGCAATCCTTGGGGGTACATTGAGCGGTTTCAGGTGTCTTGGCCTTTTCATCATATCCTTCAAACAGACAACTTTTGCCTGGTGCACAACTGGACCATTTGAAATCGCGCAACGGATATATGCTTTGGAAAGGCACTGTAGTACCACCACGCTCGCTCCATTTGTCAAACCAGTTGTAAGACCCGAAAATCTCTGGCAACACGAGAGTGAAACGTCCCCAATGCTCTGTAAGTTTTTCGGCAGTATCCTTATCCGACTTTGTCATGTCAAGATTAAACTTCGTTGCCACTATCAGCAAAGGCGACACATTATCTGTATCCCTCAAGTGTTCAGTTCTTTCTTTAGGCGTCTTTCCTATTTCATCTTCTACCCACCGCTTTATAGTGTTGCCAAGATTTGCCGACTTTTGGTCATTGTGGTGACAAAACATAATAGAACTTATGCGCTTGGTTATAACATACTTGTTGAAAAGATATGCCACCTTTCCACGCCTAAGTATCTCAGGCATATCCTTTACATAGTCAAGGTCGTTCTCTATACGGTCCAGACGATTACGAGCTCCAGGAAAGTCGAGCAAATCCAGTTTCTGAAGAAAAGGATGTTGGGTGGCAATAGACTCTGGCAACACAAAAGTGACCTCCGCCGCAAAGGTAGACAGATAAGTCTTTTGAAAGTCCTTGGCAAGCAAGCTACCATCAGGGGCATACACATCAGTTGTGAGAACAGGTAAGTTTACCTCTTTCTGCTCGTTACCACACACAAGGTCAAGCCACTGTACCTGTAACAACGTGCCATTATCATTGAGTAAGGCGTCGAACGGAATATAAACATCAGTCTTAAACGATATTTTACTATACTCAGAAACAAGAGTAGTAAAGAGCCTGCTGAAGTTCGGGTTACAGTTCCATGTAAGTTCAAACACTTTGCACCAACTGCCATAAGGTATGGTTTCTATATATTCAGAAACCGTTTTAAAGAAATCGGACAGTAGGACATTGTTTGCGTTGTTTCCTATTATATTAAACGTATAATCGTAAATGTCGTACACATCGTCTTCAGTAAGGACTGTTTGTCGTGACGGAGCACTGTTACGCAAAGAATTCATGATCTCATCAAGACGCTCGTTTATAATCTGAGGAGACAAACTGCCTTTAGCGTCTATCGTAACATCACTGTAGTATGAGTCGAGAATCATCATTATAATATCGGCCACTGAAAGGTTCTGTACCTTGACACATCCATCACACTGTCTGTCACCTATATCTTGCGTTGTGAAGCGCGTTATTACACCAGTCGACTCTATTTTTGATATTCTACCACCACTCGGATTTATATCATTTACAAAGTTGTACTCCTTGCCGCCATTTGTTATTACGAACGGACAGTCGTTGGAAGACAAGAGACTACCCATAAGATAAGACTTGCCGACCTGACTCTCACCGTAAGCCGCTACCGAGCAACGGTACTTAAGAGCCTCGTTTATGCGTTTCGCTATGCGACGGTACTCTTTAAACTCCTTTACGGGAAAGTCGCCTACATGAAACTCATCCGCCCATTTGATGGATGACTGCAATAAAGACAGATGCGAATCAATATCGCTACAGATCTTCGTCTTGTTATTATCGCTTGCTGTATAAATATCTTGTGCCATATTTGTTTAGAGATTAAAGTTGTTAGAATGCAAAAGCACCACTGTCAAGCCAATATTTTTCATCGGCTCCAAGGCTCTGTGTGTGCAAATCCAGAATTTTGGTACTGAGCTGCACATCGTTGCGGTCCACTATCTCTGTGATGGAAAGGCTCTCCATTTCACTTGGGTCGCGTTCTATCGTTATCTTGAACGGCAAACGCTTTCTATACCCATCAATCTCGTCCTCCACCATAGAGTATATGTGTGCATCGCTATAATTGTAACCATCCTCATTGGCTTTATTTCTTATTTTTTTGTCCAACGCCATACGGTTAAAGTCGATGGTATATAGTGTGCGAGCAGGATAACTGTCCATACCCAACTGACGGACATTTATGTTCGTAGGCAAAGAACTCACAGCCAAATCACCAATATGTTTTTGCGGTGTAATGAAATATGTAACAGGCTGTCCTTCACGGGAGGCTTCGATAAAGTTGACCGTAGACTTGAGATTTTCCTGTAACTTATCTGTCATTATCACGAAATTGTTAAGGCTAGACAGTTCGGCAGCATAATGTGCCACGGCAGCTCCTACAGCCACTATAGGCTTTGAGTCTACTATATAGCCTGTATTGTTGTCGTATGGATACCAGTCGCCTACGAAGTAGTTGTTTAAAAGTATGAGTCTGTTTGGGGCTACACAATAATACTTGAGCAGTATGTCGCGTATGGGTTGCAGAGATGCAGGGCGACCAGACAATAGCACAATGTCACACGCATGTGCAAACATAATGGTGGCTATCTTCTTTAGCAGAGGTTCAAACTCCTTACTTATTATAGCACATACATCATTGTACTTAAACTCCCAATCGACCGATTTTAGGCTGTATCCGAACCTGTTCTCAAAGTAGTCGAGTATAATGCTGTTGGGTTCACACTTTGCAAACACATCATCATAATGCACCACACAGTTTTCATGTTTCTGCTTAACAAGTTCCAAGAAATGGTACATAAGAGGGATAGAATATTGGATATTAAAGTCGCGGCGTATTATCCTGTCCTCCATGGTTTGTCCGTGATAGTCTGGACCTACAAAGTCTTTCATACTTTGCAGGAACTGTTCAAATGTCAACTTGTCTTTAACCTGCTGATACAAAGCACTGTCCTGACTCATATACATAACATTTTTTATAAGAGCCTCTAGCATGTCATCACCAGCATAATAGAAACTGTCATAAAACACAGGGTCAGGGGTGATTCGTGTTATGTCACCTCTCTCATAAGTATACTTGCTTATCATAAGGTCGGAAGTGCCGGCTCCTATGTCAAGCGAAGCTAAGGTTAGCGAGTTTTGCTTATCGCCATCATCACACTTACCGTATAGATTAAAAAACTCCGAACAGCAACCCTTATACTTATAGCCGACCTCACCATACATATATACAAGCTGTGCACAGGTGGCCTCATCATAGTACCAGTTATATTGCTTGTAGTTGGGTACTATTTCTATATTTGGGCTAAGCCCGCTGTTGTCAAACTTCGACAGTAGCGTAACAGCATCTTTCGCACATTCGGTAAGAGCATTGCGCTCTGTCTTCGACATCGCCGTAGGACATGTAACAACAATACGTTTTATACATCGTGGAGTTTCACGGTTGCCACGAGCTTTACGGTGGTCATAACCGTTTATTTGTACCTGTGCTTGCAAGAGCATCTCCATAAAAGAGAAAGTCATTAACGTACGACGCGAATAATGATAGGTTATCCCGCCAGTACCATTTTCTACTATCCTGCCATCGTTTTCCAAATACTTGCTCACACCATTTATATTCAATATGGTGTCATCATACTCACCTGGCAATGACATGAAACGCCACTCCTCCTTATTAGGTTTGGCGTCCCACAAATAGCGTTTTGGACTAGAGTAAGTGGACAGCGTTTCAAGCGAATCCTGACTCATGGTGGCAAGATGTATAAGTTCGTTTGCCTCTTGACCGAGACGTACAAAACTGGGATATACGAACTGCAAAGAGTCACTTATGCCGAAATGGCCAAAATCAACTTTTCTAAACGCAAGACGCATATCAAAAGACTCGTCGTTGCGATTTATATTTGTAATGCCCTCGTTATCAGTTTCAAGCGGGTGGGTATAGTTTGTTAGTTGCAATCGCGGCACTTGCGTGAAAGGCAGACGACTTGCACAGTTCTTTTCCGCATTCTCCTCACGCAACAGAACCGTAGTTCGTGAATTTCCAATATCCACTATCATGTCCACCCCTCGTGTCGTAACGTCGGTGTCTTTATACAAGACCACCTTTGGGAACAGGTCGTTTTGGGCAAGATAGTCGATCAAGTACACATACGAAGCGATGTAAGATAACTTATGTATACCTTCTCCCCTAAGCTGTGACACACGCTGAATGTCAGGGTGCACAAGTTTCATAAGGTAATTGTCTATATACTCTCTATCACTGGAAGGAGAACAGTAGTCCATGAGGAAAAACTCATTTGAGCATAGTTCAAAGTTCATAAGTTTTTCATACTGGGCAGGAAATACTGGATACTCATTATACCCGTCAGACTTGTACTTAGTACGTGTGTCGAATGCCATCAAAACATTGTAATGCTTCTTTCCATCATTTGGAGCCGTTGTTGACGGCACAAGCTTGAAACGGACCCAATTAAACGGACCGAACTTAAACATTTTCTCCGTACGTTTCCAAAAGTATGGCGCAGGCAGCCATACATTTTCAAAACAATGAAGGGCATTATACTTATCATTAAACGTCATTTTGAACAGCTCACCTGTATTGTTGTTCAACATGCCATTTTCATCAGCAATAGGCAACAAGCCTTCTTCTTTAAGATTGCTGTAAGTATTTTCTTTTGCTATATTTGCAAAGTTTATATAGCCATAATCACACAGTTTCTTCTTGTCATAAAACACAAGTCCTGTTTCAAATGCAACCTGTTCGGCAAGGCTAAGTTTCCATTCACCCACAGTTTTATCGTACCACTCATGGAACCATAACTTAAACTTTTGCTGAGGATCTATTTCCAAAGGAAAAGTAAGCATATGTATACCTGTATTAGCTATCAAAGAGAAATCTTCCATATGTTTTATTTATTGTTTTCCATTTATAAAATTCAAACTATTTTTTCCATAAAATCGTTCGGTATGTATGCCGTGACGAATGTTCCCAAACCTTCTATATCTATTGCTACGCGTTGTTGTCCTCCTGCTCTTGCGACCTTGCCTATAATACCTTTAAAATCTCCTTTCATTATTTTCACAAGCTCGCCACCCTTGTAGTGAACACGTTCTTTTGGCATCATCCCACTATGTTCGTTAGGAACTTCACAGGCATTGATGAAATTCTCCATCTCTCTGTCTGAAATGATAACAGGTGGATTAAGACCTGTCGATTCCTCTATGGGCTTTGTCTTGTCGGTAAAATATTTTAGCCATGAGGCGGTTGGAGCTGGCTCTTTCACAAACTCATGACTCTTAAGACGGGTCATACGGGCAAAAATAATATTGGGAAGCAGAGGCTCGTAAAATCGCTTCCGCTTCCCATCTATCTCCTTGACGACATAATGCATTGGCAAGTACGTCTCAACGTTTGCTTTTTTCAGTATGTCGAGGGCTTTCTGTGTTCTGCCATAGGTGGCACGAAGAACAAACCATTGGACCTTTTCGTTAGGGACACAATCCGAGGACGCCCCTGTATGGGAGTTCTCCGCTTTTAAGCATTGAACTTCGGGGGAGGTGCCAGAGGCAAGTCTGGCACAGGAGGTAGTCTCACCGCCTCGTCGGGTCTCTACATTAGGCAATGCAGATTTTTCTTTCTTTGAGTTCATCGTTATAACTCAAGGAACAATTCTTTTACAGACACTTATACTACGCTATCCGAATGTTAGCATTACCATTGATTTTTTTTGCTTTGTTTTATTTTTTTATTCTTCAAAGGTATGCCATCGTTTAAATATCACTCGTTTGCGATTGTTATAGACGTGTAAATGTGTTTGTCAACAGCAAAAGTAATAATAATTCTTTATTCTATAAAATTTTTTCTATGAAAAATCTGTTGTTATCTTAAGATTGTTACTAATCGTTATCTGAAAATGTACAATCTCCTTATTATAATAGGTTGGGCCTACGCCCCTCACATTTGTAATAAACATTAAAAAAAAGAGAAGATATGGTGGTGTTTGTTACTTTTATTGTACATTTGTGCTTCAAATCAATGAAACAAAAAAAATAGACAAGAACATGAAAAAGAATTTACATACAGCTTCCATCTGTGTTCACGGAGGCTATGAGGCTAAAAACGGTGAGCCTATAGAGCCGCCTATTGTTCAGAGCACCACGTTTAAGTATGACAACTCAGAGGAGATGGCCATGCTCTTCGACCTGAAAAAGGAGGGCTATTTCTACACTCGTCTGCAAAACCCGACCAATGATGTTGTGGCACAGAAGATTGCACAACTTGAAGGAGGTGTGGGAGCTGTGCTGACGAGCAGCGGTCAGGCTGCCAACTTCTATGCCGTGTTTAACATCTGCGAGGCTGGTGACCATATCGTGACAAGCAACGAGATTTATGGCGGCACGTTCAACCTGTTTGGGGTCACTCTCAAGAAGCTGGGTATCGACTGCACCTTTGTCAATCCCAACGACTCGGAGGAGGAGATCCAGAAGGCTTTCCGTCCTAACACAAAGGTGGTGTTTGGCGAGACTATAAGTAACCCCGGATGTGCCGTGCTCGACATTGAGAAGTTTGCACGCATAGCTCACAAAAACGGTGTGCCCCTCATCGTCGACAACACTTTCGCCACACCTATCAACTGTCGTCCGTTTGAATGGGGCGCCGACATCGTGACACACAGCACCACAAAATATATGGACGGAACAGCAAGTCAGGTGGGTGGCTGCGTGGTAGACAGCGGCAATTTCGACTGGCTCGCCAATGCCGACAAGTTCCCCGGCCTGTGCACTCCCGATGACAGTTATCACGGGCTGACCTACGCCAAGAAGTTTGGCAAGATGGGCTACATCACCAAGCTTGTGGCTCAGCTCATGCGCGACCTCGGATCCATTCCTGCGCCCATGAACTCGTTCATCTTGAACCTCGGTCTGCAGTCGCTTCATCTGCGTATGAAGCAGCATTGTGCCAACGCGCAGAAGGTTGCCGAGTTTTTGCAGGCCGATGACCGTGTGGCATGGGTACATTACAGCGGACTGCCCGGCGACAGATATCATGAGCTTGCCACGAAATACCTGCCTAACGGTTCGTGCGGCGTCATTGCTTTCGGCTTGAAGGGAGACCGCGACACCGCCATACGCTTCATGGACTCGCTCGACATGATTAACATCGTGACCCATGTGGCCGATACACGCACCTGTGTGCTTCATCCTGCAAGCCACACGCACCGTCAGCTCTCTGACGAGCAGCTGCGCGAGGCTGGCGTTGCTCCGGACCTAATCCGTCTGTCGGTAGGCATTGAGGATGTTGAGGACATTCTTGACGATATACGTCAGGCATTGGAAGTTTGCCCTTGAAGCAGGAGACCGACTGTTGCTCTGTTCTGACGGGGTGTATAAGAGCATGAAGCCCGATTTTCTGCAAGCATGGATGACGGCGGATGCTCCCCTGGAGGAGGTTCTTGAGAAGCTCGACAGCCATTGCCAGAACTATGGGGATGACAATTATACGACTGCATGATGAAGATGATTCGTGACCGTAAAACAAAATGCGCCCGCACAATACGGACGCATTTCTGTTTTTATAAAATTACCACCAACAGCAGAACAGCAGTGATACTCCCTTCTTCAGCTTCTTTCGAGGCTTCCTGTTCTGTTTGTTTTAGGCGATGGCAGGAGAAGGCACTCCCATAGAAGATAGAGCTCTATCTTTCCACCTTGAATATGGCGGCACTTATGCCAGAAGCTTTAATCACATCAGTCTTTTTTCCTGATTTATACACAACCTTTCCTGTGGAAAGAACAGAAACAGCCTTACCACCTACGGAGCTAATATTGAGAGAGGCTGCCTTGGCACCAGGATTCACGACAACAACATACTTATCCTCACCCAAAGTACGCTCATATACCATCGGATATTCCTGATCTTTCTGGTTCAAAAGCTTCCAATCTCCCTCATTGTCAAGAGCCTTTGCTGAATGACGCAAAGCGGTCAGCTTACGGGTATATGACAATAGAGAATTCTGATCTCCCTGCTGAGCTTCAACGGTCAACTTTCCGTTTTCCGTATCTACAGGGAAGTAGAGCTTATCAGGGGCACTCGTTGAGAAGCCGGCATTCTTGCCCTTGGTCCACTGCATCGGAGTGCGGGTACCAGAGCGCTCATTGCTACCCTCCTTGTTAGGGAGATTCATCTGATACTTCATACCAATCTCATCACCATAATAGATAAACGGAATACCTGGCATGGTGAGGAAGAAGGTCATCGCCACCTTCAACTGGTCAGGCGTATTGCGGGTACCGATGTTAGGGCGCTGGTAATCGTGGTTGGCAGATGGAACAGCAATGTAGCCGAGATTCTTGGTGGCATTGAATGCCTTGGTATAGTTCTCGCTAAATTCCTTGAGCGAACCCTTGCCCTGCTTGTCGAAATAGCAGTTCTGATAGCTCTGCTCCCACTTGCCCCATGGAGTCTTGCGGTCGAAGAACAGAGAGGCATAGCCCTTGAGACCGAAATGGATGTAGAAATCGATGTTGAAGCCGGCAGGAATGGCTTGCTGCGGATTAGCCCACTCTGAAATCAGGACGGTCTCAGGATAGTACTTGTCCTTCCATGCACGCATCTCATTCCAGAGTTTGGAAACCTCCTTCTTGTCGGGGTCGTTCTTGACAAGCGATGACGCCATATCAACACGGAATCCATCCACACCCTTATCAAACCAGAAAGCCATAATGTTACGTATTTCCCTGCGGACAGCCTGTGGTCCGGGCGCATCTACGCTCTGCTCCCAAGGATGATTTGGGTCTGGATGAGCAAAGCCAT
>OLFV01001399.1_pt1 | contig 23193 bp, 18 predicted proteins | sample 1605551 | NCBI WGS metagenome assembly OLFV01 (sample SAMEA3888922, study PRJEB22519) | human gut metagenome | biome: human gut; feature: human-associated habitat; material: faeces | place: Denmark | collected 2011
CTTCTTTACTTGAGGTCTTCAAGGTCTAACGACTTTGGAGACCTTTTTTTATGCCATTATGCTACGCACTATACATTATTATATACGTACATTATATAATATATGGCTTGTTTACATACTTATTCTAAGCCCATCATTAAAAAAACAAAAAATTAGGGTAAATCCTATATCGTTTTAGGGTTTTCCCCATTAAACCTAACAAAAGAAGCATTAATTTTGCAGTAGATAAATTAGAATTGCTTTAAACCATGCAATGTTTTGCTGGTTTTGGCATTCTAATTATAGATAAGATACTTAAATGTAAGAGATTATGGATACACGTTTTTTATTGCTTTCGCTTATCCTTGGAGCCATGCCGCTCTGTATGGATGCTCAGGATGATGTCTATTTCACTCCCAAGAAGAGGGCGAAAACAGACATCACGTATAATAATGAAAAAAAGGAAGTCGGTCGTACTACCTACTATTGTGGCAGCAATCGTGACATTGACGAGTATAATCGTCGTGGCAAACTGAAGAGCTACTATCAGAAGATTGGTACCGACTCGTTGGGCAACGACATCATAGAGTTTCGTGAGGGAGACGGAACGTATGGCAAGGCCGACCTGGATTCTACCATTACTATATATCCCGGTTCGGAGCGCTACTATGACGACGATATGGACAGCGACTTCATGTGGTCGCGTCGTATGAGCCGTTTTGACGGATTCTACGATCCGTGGTTCTACGGCAGCTATTGGGGACGTCCCTATTGGCGTTCATATTATGGATGGTACGATCCTTGGTACGACCCATGGTATGGTCCTTACTACTCTGGATGGTATGGTCCCTACTACTCTGGTTGGTATGGTGGCTGGTACAATCCTTGGTACTATGGCTACTATGGATGGTCATCGCCCTATTGGGGTTGGGGCGGATGGTATCGCCCAGGTGTACGTTATATAGCAGGTGGTCCAACTGGTACACGCAACCACTCGGCAGGCGGTTCGATTTCAAATGGCAGACGCTATGGCGTGTCTAATCGCAACAGCTACGGTCGCGACTACGACATGAACAATAGCAATCGTCGTGGCAGTTTTGGCAGTCGTCGTTCAAATAATGGTACACGCAACGACCGCAATACATATAACGACTATCAGCAGCAGACACAGCGTCCGATGTTTGAGAACCAAGGCAACTTCGGTAGCAATCGCGGCACATTCGGAGGCGGTTCAAGCTTTGGCACTAACAGAGGTTCGTTTGGCGGAGGTTCGTTCGGCGGAGGCACAAGAGGCGGTGGCTCAATGGGCGGAAGCCGTGGCGGATTTGGCAGTCGCCGATAATGGTGCCAATATTTAAAGGTTTGGCTATATACATATATATATAATGTAATGTTTATTGATTAGTAAGATATGAAAAAGATACTTTCTATAATGACAGCAGCGATGCTTGGCACCGCTGTCAGCGCACAGGAGACATACGACAATGCCCAGCTTGCTACGAAAGACCTTAACGGTACTGCACGTTATGTAGGTATGGGTGGAGCTATGGAGGCGCTTGGTGCAGATCTATCAACTATCGGCACCAACCCTGCCGGCATTGGTATGTTCCGTCGCAGCATGGTGGCAGGCTCGTTTGGCTTCAACAGTCAGCAGGATGCCAAGTCGTTTGGCAATGCCAACAAGACAAACATGAGTTTTGATCAGGCTGGCTTTGTCTATTCAATGCGTTCGGGCAGACATTCGATGCTCAACTTCGGCTTCAACTACACCAAGAGCAAGAACTTCGACCAGATACTCACAGCAGCCGGCCGTCTTAACAATGCTTCGCAAAACAAACTGTCGGCAATGAAGAATGCCAATGGGGTGTACACATTGCAAGACAAGAACAACGGATTGGTAAGCAATTCTGGCGCATACAGCCAGGCTGACTATCTGTATAGCAATGTACTGTTCAATCACTATGATGCCAACAATCCCAATGACCCGAACAATGCAACGCTTACAGATAAGGGTGTTATAGTCAATCAGGCTACTGGACTCCCCGTTTATTACAACGCTACCGGTTACGACTTCGGACGCTCTACTACAGGATACATTGGTCAGTACGACTTCAATGTTAGCGGTAACTCAAACGACCGCTTCTACTGGGGATTCACGGTAGGAATATACGACGTTCACTACAACAGTTCGTCATTGTATTCAGAGAATCTTGTTGACGGCGACAAATCTATCGGCGACGTAGCAATGAACGACGAGCGTAAGATTACAGGTACTGGTTTCGACGTTAAGGCGGGTTTGATATTCCGTCCGGCAGAAGAGTCGCCGTTCCGTATCGGATTGTATGTTCACACGCCAACATGGTACGACCTCACCACTCGCAATTATACCGTGCTCGACAATAAGACAAGCGATGCCTATGGTTCGAGCGACTACGGCAAGTCGAGCGAGTCGTACGACTTCAAGTTCTACACTCCTTGGCGTTTCGGCGTGAGCCTCGGCCATACCGTAGGCAACTATCTTGCACTCGGTGCCACATACGAATATGCCGACTATACCACCAACGACATTCGTGTCAACGATGGGGGAGAGGTTGACTATTGGGGCAACTATTACGAGACAAGTTCGCGCGATGAGGCTATGAAGCAGAACATCAAGAACTCGCTCAAGGGTGTACATACCGTGAAACTCGGTATGGAGTTCAAGCCCGAGAAGAACTTTGCTGTTCGTCTTGGCTACAACTACCAGTCGGCTATGTACAACAAGAACGGATTTAAGGACGGAAGTCTGGAGTCGTATGGCACATACTACGCTTCGACAACCGACTATACCAACTGGAAGGACACCCATCGCTTCACAGCAGGTGTAGGATACAACTACGGCAAATTCTCGTTCGACCTTGCCTATCAGTACAGCCAGACCAATGGCGACTTCTATCCATTCATGAGTTATGTAGACAATTCAGAGCCTAAGTTTGACAATGTATGCGACGCCGTAAAGGTAAGCAACAAGCGCAATCAACTTCTGTTCACAGTAGGCTATAAGTTCTAATCACATTTAACGGTGCAAAAGTTTGGCGTAATAAAAAAAAAGCCTTACCTTTGCACCGCATTCAGAAAATGTGAGCAAGCCGATATGGCTCAGTTGGTAGAGCAACGCATTCGTAATGCGTGGGTCCCCGGTTCGAGTCCGGGTATCGGCTCCACACTTTCTTAGTGTATAATCAAACTGTTGCGGTAATAGCTCAGTTGGTAGAGCACTAGCTTCCCAAGCTGGGGGTCGCGGGTTCGAACCCCGTTTACCGCTCGTGCAATTCTCGGTAAAATCTTTCGTTTTAAATAGTAGGGCGGTTGTCAATTATGGCAATCGCCTTTTTACTTTTTTACTATTTAGGAAGTGCCAATTGTGTCATATTTTACTGCCATATATGTCATTCTTCCACTTTTTGCAACTTGCAACTGAAAGTAAAAAATGCGGTAAACAATTTTTGGCACGTTTTTGGCTATATGCTAACCGAACACAGGCGGCAAACGCCGCAAGGTTCGCAACATAAATGAATATAAACAATTAAAATCATAAGAATTATGAACATTAAACCATTAGCAGACAGAGTGCTTGTACTTCCTGCACAGGCAGAAGAAAAAGTTGGCGGAATCATCATTCCTGATACAGCAAAAGAGAAACCGCAGCACGGTACTATCGTTGCCGCCGGCAATGGCACTAAGGATGAGGAAATGATTCTTAAAGAAGGTGACGAGATTCTTTATGGCAAATATTCGGGCACAGAGCTTGAGGTTGAGGGTACAAAGTACCTCATCATGCGTCAAAGCGACGTTCTTGCCGTAGTTCAGAAGTAATTCAAAACTCAAAATTCTTAATTCATAATTCGCGTAAGCGAACAATTCAACATTCAACATTTAACATTCAACATTTGAATAATCATGGCTAAAGAAATTAAATACAATATAGACGCCCGCGACCTGTTGAAGAACGGTGTAGACAAATTGGCTAATGCTGTTAAGGTTACACTCGGCCCGAAAGGTCGCAATGTAGTTATCGAGAAGAAGTTCGGTGCTCCGCAGATTACTAAGGACGGTGTTACTGTAGCTAAGGAAGTGGAGCTTGAGGACAAGTTTGAGAACACAGGTGCCCAGCTCGTTAAGAGCGTAGCAAGCAAGACCGGCGACGATGCAGGTGACGGTACAACAACCGCTACCATCCTTACACAGGCCATCGTAACAGAGGGTTTGAAGAACGTTACTGCTGGTGCCAATCCTATGGACTTGAAGCGTGGTATCGACAAGGCTGTTGCAGCCGTAGTAGACCACATCAAGGAGACTGCTGAGATTGTTGGCGACAACTACGACAAGATTGAGCAGGTAGCTACCGTTTCTGCCAACAACGATCCTGAGATAGGCAAGCTTTTGGCTGACGCTATGCGCAAGGTATCTAAGGATGGTGTTATCACTATCGAGGAGAGCAAGAGCCGCGACACCAGCATCGGTGTTACAGAGGGTATGCAGTTCGACCGTGGCTACTTGAGTGGCTACTTCGTTACAGATGCTGACAAGATGGAGTGCGTTATGGACAACCCATACATCCTTATCTATGACAAGAAGATAAGCAATCTCAAGGATCTTCTGCCTATCCTGCAGCCGGCAGCTGAGAGCGGACGTCCGATGCTCATCATTGCAGAGGATGTTGACTCAGAGGCATTGACCACATTGGTAGTAAACCGTCTGCGTGGTGGCTTGAAGATTTGTGCTGTTAAGGCTCCTGGCTTCGGCGACCGTCGTAAGGCTATGCTCGAGGATATCGCTACATTGACTGGTGGCGTTGTCATCAGCGAGGAGAAGGGTCTGTCTTTGGACAAGGCTACACTCGACCTCTGCGGTACTTGCGAGAAGGCTACTGTAAGCAAGGACAACACTACTATCGTAGGTGGTGCCGGTCAGAAGGAGCTTATAGCCGACCGTGTTGCACAGATCAAGAACGAGATAGCCAACACCAAGAGCTCTTACGACAAGGAGAAGCTTCAGGAGCGTCTTGCAAAGCTCGCAGGTGGCGTAGCAGTTCTGTATGTTGGTGCTAACAGCGAGGTTGAGATGAAGGAGAAGAAGGACCGCGTTGACGACGCTCTCTGTGCTACACGTGCAGCTATGGAGGAAGGCGTTGTTGTAGGTGGCGGTACTACATACATTCGTGCTCAGAAGACTCTTGAGAACCTGAAGGGCGACAATGCCGACGAGCAGACTGGTATCAACATCGTACGTCGTGCTATCGAGGAGCCGCTTCGTCAGATTGTGAAGAACGCAGGTGGCGAAGGTGCCGTTGTTGTTCAGAAGGTTCGTGAGGGCGAAGGCGACTTCGGTTACAATGCTCGTAAGGACGTTTATGAGGACTTGCGCGAGGCTGGAGTTATTGACCCGGCTAAGGTTGAGCGTGTAGCTCTTGAGAATGCTGCTTCTATCGCAGGTATGTTCCTCACCACTGAGTGCCTCATTTGCGACAAGCCTGAGGAAAAGGCTCCCGCAATGCCTATGGGCCAGGGTGGCATGGGCGGCATGATGTAATTCGCAAAGAACGACATTATATCCCCAATATATAACCAAACAAAAAAGGTTGCAGACCATTATGGTTTGCAACCTTTTTTTTGTGATAGGAGTTTGTGGCATCCTATGTTTGTTTGATGTTTATTTCTTTACCTTACCGGCTACAAATTCACCGTTAGTAATCTTGTCGAGAGACAGCGAATAGAACACCATGTCGTAGCCACCCTTTTGATGAGTCTCCTCGTAGAAGAAGGCGATGTTGCCGTCGTTCATCTGCTCCATAGTAGAGTAGGCAGAATCGGTGTTGCTCAGACGGAAAGTCTTCCAGCCCTTAGTCAGCAGCTCGGGCGAAGCATAGTCGGCTGTCGAAGCCAGCTCCTTATAGTATATGCCTACATAGTTGCGCTTGGCATCCATTGGTACAGAGTAGAGCAGCACGTTGGTCTTCTTGCCGTCGGCCTTGCGTACAGCGTTTACGATAAGAACCTCGCCATTGCACATAGCCGATTTGTATGAAGGGTCGAGATTTGCAGCGGTCTGCCACTGTCCTTCGGCACGCTTGGCATTGCTATACTTGAAAATATTGAAAATACGGCCGGCACCGCGCTGTGAGCGGCTGCACAGCAGAACGTCACCATTGGGCAGTTCTTCGATTTTTGCCTCGTCGCCGAATTTTGCCGGACGGGCTTCAGCGCCACCCAGCGGAGTCCAGTTGTGTCCGAAGTCGTCAGAGTAGAGCACTACGTTGCCCACATTGGTGCACAGAGCCGAGTAGATGCGGTTGTACTTGCCAGCCTTTATCTTGGCGCTCTGGCAGATGCGGCCTGACGAGAAGAACAGCTTGTGAACGGCACCGTTCATGAGCTTGTATATCTGGTCGGTAATTTCCTCGCCCTTCCAGTTGAATCCATCCTTGCTGTAGTAGCGTCCTACACGGTTGGGATTCTTCAGTGTTGACTGCCAGTACCACACGTTGCCTGAAGCACACATCATGAGCATCTCGCCGGTCTTGCGGTCGGTCACCACTGCAGCGTCGCCGTGAGCCACGTCAAACGGAATATTGTCACCACCGCCCTTAATGACGGTTTGCTCCTTGCTCCAGGTGCGTCCGTTGTCGGTGCTGCACTTTGCCACTACGTCAATCACACCACCGCCAACGTCGGTGCGGCACGGACGGAAGTCGGTGAAAGCGAAAATGCTGCCGTCCTTAGCCTTAGCCAGTGCGGGGATGCGGTAGCAGGTTGACACTGTGTCGCTCTTGAACAGTACGGTCTGTGCAGAAGCGTCAGTTACGAATAATGCTGCTGCAACGATGGCAGACATCACACAAAGTTTTCTTTTCATAATTCTGAGGTATTTTTTGATTTAGATTTATTTTGAGAGTAGTTGCTTGGTCTCTATTATGTCAGCGTGTTTTATGTTAGCGTGTTTAATTTGTTGGCAAAATTAATTAAATTATTTTATATAACATATATAATTAAGTAAATTTTATAGTTAAATATGATTTGTATATGATTAATAGGCAAGCGTTATATATAATTAAAAACTATATTAGGGTACGTATTTTACGTAATATTTTTGTAACTTTACACACGTTTTTCTTTATACGAACGTAGCAATCTGCACCCTCCCAATGACGAAAAATAAAAATACTATATATAATGTTATTCAAATGGAATTACAAGCCACCTACGAAAGAGGAGAAACAGGCGGCTGACGAACTGGGGGCGAAGCTGAATGTCAGCCCGATACTCGCCCAGTTGCTCATGCTAAGGGGCATCACAACAGAGTCAGCGGCCAAGCGATTCTTCCATCCGCAGCTGGCCGACCTTATCAATCCGTTCCTCATGAAGGATATGGACCTGGCCGTCGACCGCCTTAACGACGCTATGGGGCGCAAGGAGCGCATCCTGGTGTATGGCGATTACGACGTAGACGGATGCACGGCGGTAGCGCTGGTGTATAAGTTTATACAGCAGTTCTACTCCAACATCGAGTATTATATTCCCGATCGCTACGATGAGGGATATGGTGTAAGCAAGAAGGGCATTGACTATGCCAAGGAGACGGGCGTAAAGCTCATCATTATTCTTGACTGTGGCATCAAGGCCATTGAAGAGATAGCCTATGCAAAGAGTCTCGGCATCGACTTCATCATTTGCGACCATCACATGCCCGATGACGAATTGCCGCCCGCTGTAGCCATACTCAACCCCAAGCGTCCAGACGACACCTATCCATTCAAACATCTTTGCGGATGTGGGGTCGGATTCAAGTTTATGCAGGCATTCGCAAAGAACAACGGCATTCCGTTTGCACGGCTCATCCCATTGCTCGATTTGTGTGCTGTGAGCATTGCCGCCGACATCGTTCCGGTGACTGAGGAGAACCGAATTCTGGCTTTCCACGGTCTGAAGACGCTCAATCAGAACCCAAGTATCGGTTTGAAGGCCATAATCGACATCTGCGGTCTTGGCGGACGCGAGATTTCGATGAGTGATATCGTGTTCAAGATAGGTCCGCGCATCAATGCCTCGGGACGTATGGAAAGTGGTCGCGAGAGTGTGGATTTGCTTGTGGAGAAGGACTTTTCGCACGCTCTTGAAAAGGCAAAGCACATCGACTGCTACAACGACAAACGCAAGGACATTGACAAGCAGATGACCGAGGATGCCAACCACATTGTTTCGCGACTGGAGAGCCAACGCCATCAGTCGTCTATCGTGCTCTATGATGAGCACTGGAAAAAGGGTGTGATAGGCATTGTGGCTTCGCGACTGACCGAAATATATTTCCGTCCGACTGTAGTGCTCACCCGCGATGGTGACTTTGCCACGGGGTCGGCACGCAGCGTTACGGGTTTTGACATATACTCTGCCATAAAGAGCTGTCGTGACCTGCTCGTCAACTTTGGCGGACACACCTATGCTGCCGGGCTGACGTTGCGTTGGGACGACATTCAGGAGTTCCGTCGCCGTTTCCAGAAGTATGTCGACGAACACATACAGCCCGAACAGACTGAGGCGATGCTCAATATTGATGCCGAGATTGACTTCCGCGACATCACTAAGAAACTACACAATGACCTGAAACGTTTTGCACCATTTGGTCCTTGCAATACTAAGCCGCTCTTCAGCACTGTAGGCGTCTACGACTACGGTACGAGCAAGGTGGTGGGACGCGAGCAGGAACATATCAAGCTCGAACTGGTCGACTCCAAATCGAGCAATGTTGTCAACGGTATTGCTTTTGGACAAAGCGCCTCGGCACGCTACATCAAGTCAAAGCGCAGCTTCGACATTGCTTATACTATTGAGGACAATGTGTTCAAGCGCAACATGGTGCAGCTGCAGATTGAGGATATCAGGCCGACGGAGGAGGAGTAAGCCCCACCCCCGGCCCCTCCCCCGCAGGGAGGGGAGTGGTATGCTTTGATTGCTGCAAAAGCCCCACCCCCTTGCCCCTCCCCCGTAGGGAGGAGAGTGATGTGCTTTGATTGCTGTGATTTGGTTGCTGTGGTTTGATTGCTATAACGATTATACAGTGTTTTTTTGTTGATTGATGGAAACAGATATAAAAGACCCTATAATGCCAACATCAGACAATTCGTCAGATGAACACGAGAAGTCGATGTGTGAATCCGACGCTTCCGATGTGAGCGTAACCGAACATATCACTCCCCTCCATACGGGGGAGGGGCCGGGGGTAGGGCTTTGTGGGCTTTCCTCCATCCTCCACAAATACTGGGGATATCCTGCGTTTCGTGGTATTCAGGGCGACATAATTAGCAGCATATCACAGCATAAGGATACCCTCGGACTCATGCCTACCGGTGGAGGCAAGTCACTCACGTTTCAGGTCCCGGCACTTGCCATGGAAGGAACGTGCATTGTCGTGACACCGCTCATCGCATTGATGAAAGACCAGGTGCAGAACCTGCGCCGTCGTGGCATCATTGCCGCAGCCATATATTCAGGAATGAGTCGCCGTGAGATATTGGGCGCACTTGACAACTGCATACTCGGCGACACCAAACTGCTGTATGTGTCGCCCGAACGTATTGGTACCGAACTGTTCAAGGCAAAGCTTGAGCACATGAAAGTCAGCTTCATCACTGTCGATGAGGCTCACTGTATATCGCAATGGGGCTACGACTTCCGCCCTTCCTATCTGCACATCGCTGACATACGTGCGCTGAAACCCAATGTACCCGTACTGGCACTCACCGCCACAGCAACACCGCAGGTGATAGACGACATACAGGACAGGCTCGGATTTCGCGAGAAGAATGTCTTCCGCATGAGTTTCGAGCGCAAGAACCTCACCTATGTAGTGCGCAACACAGGCAATAAGGAAGAGGAACTGATACACATACTCAAGTCGACACATGGCAGCGCCATAGTATATGTGCGCAGTCGCCGACGCACCAAGGAGATAAGCGAACTGATAGAGCAGAACGATATCAGCGCTACCTTCTATCATGCCGGACTCGAACATGCAATAAAGGATCTGCGCCAACAGCAATGGCACGACGACGAGAAGCGTGTCATGGTGGCTACCAATGCCTTCGGTATGGGCATCGACAAGCCCGATGTGCGCCTGGTAATACACATGGATTGCCCGAATTCGATAGAAGCTTACTTTCAGGAGGCAGGCCGTGCCGGACGTGATGGAGAACGTGCCTACGCCGTGTTGCTATATAACGACAGCGACCGTTTGCGTCTTGATAGGCGAGTGCTTGAAGAATTTCCCGACCGTCAAACTATCTGCAATGTCTACGACCATCTTGCCTATTTCCTGCAAGTGGCAGCCGACGATGGGGCAGGACATACCTTTGCGCTCGACCTCGACCGCTTCTGCCGCACGTTCAAGCATTTCCCGACCATAGCCAATTCGGCTCTTCGCATACTGGCACGTGCCGGATATATCGAATATGAGACAGATCCCGACTCGCGTACACGTATGAAGTTCATCCTCGAGCGCGACCAACTCTACCAACTCTATTCTACCAGCCCAAACGAGGAGGCCGTCATCACCGCAGCATTGCGCGAGTATAGCGGCTTGTTCATCGACTATAGGTATATAGAGGAAAGCCGACTGGCGCAGCTCACCGGACTTACGCCGCAGCAGGTTTATCTAATACTTAAGAGTCTGAGCCAGCGCCATATACTACACTTCATCCCTCAGCGTTCGGTGCCGCTTGTCACTTACGTTAGAGACCGCGTCCTTGCGGAAGACATCGTTATTCCGCGCGAGGTGTACGAGGACCGTCGCGAGCAGTTTGAAGCACGCATACGTTCCATGATAGATTATGCATCTAACGACAGCGTGTGCCGCAGCCGTCAGTTGCTTGGCTATTTTGGCGAGACCGACAGTCATGACTGTGAGCGATGCGACGTATGCCTAAGCCATAAGAGCAACAACACGGATGCGCCCGAGCAGAAAGCACGTCAGCAGATAATGGCGCTGCTTGCCGACCGCAAGCACCACCATGTCACCGAACTGCAGCAGATAGAATGTCCGCGTGAGGTGCTGCCAGTGGTGCTGGCAAACCTTGTGAGCGAGGAGCTGGTGGCTACCGAGCTAAATGAGATATACTTGAAATAAGTACGCGTACATATTATATATATGATTGTTGCAGTTATATGCACGCTTGTTGCAATACCTACTTTAAGTGCACAAACCATATATTAGTGCGCATATTTGGCAAAAAGTATTTTAAAATAAATTAAAACGCATACCGTTCTTTGCATTGCTCGTTATTTTTTGTTTACTTTTGTACATAATATATGAGAGGGGATGGTGTGCACCATACTGACATATAATCAGTGCAGCTTTGACGGCTGCCACAGATGATTTTAAGAAAACCAAAAAGAAAAGAAAACATATATGTTCGAAAATTTAAGCGACAGACTGGAACGCAGTTTTAAGATACTCAAAGGTGAGGGAAAAATCACAGAGATCAACGTTGCAGAAACACTTAAAGATGTAAGACGCGCATTGCTTGATGCCGACGTTAACTACAAGGTAGCAAAGACATTTACCGATACGGTCAAGAAGAAGGCGATGGGTATGAACGTGCTCACAGCCGTGAAGCCAAGCCAGCTTATGGTGAAGATTGTTCACGACGAATTGGCTGACCTTATGGGTGGCGAAGCTGCCGAACTGCGCTTGATCGGTCGTCCAGCTATCATCCTCATGAGCGGTTTGCAGGGTTCGGGTAAGACTACATTCTCGGGTAAACTTGCCAATATGCTCAAGACCAAGCAGCACAAGAAACCGCTGCTCGTAGCCTGCGACGTTTATCGTCCGGCTGCTATCGACCAGCTCAAGGTGGTTGGCGAGCAGGTAGGTGTACCAGTATATTCAGAGCCAGACAACAAGGACGTTATCGCTATTGCCAACAACGCTCTGCGTGAGGCCAAGGCCAAGAGCTACGATGTAGTGATTGTCGATACTGCGGGTCGTCTGGCAGTTGACGAGGAGATGATGAACGAAATCTCAAATCTCAAGAACGCCATCAACCCCGACGAGACACTCTTCGTAGTTGACTCTATGACTGGTCAGGACGCTGTCAACACAGCCAAGGAGTTCAACGACCGTCTCGACTTCGACGGCGTAGTGCTCACCAAGCTCGACGGTGACACACGAGGTGGTGCAGCCCTTTCAATCCGCACTGTTGTGACAAAGCCAATCAAGTTTGTCGGAACAGGTGAGAAGATGGAGGCTATCGATGTATTCCACCCAGCTCGTATGGCTGACCGTATACTCGGTATGGGCGATATCGTTAGTCTTGTAGAGCGCGCTCAGGAACAGTTTGACGAGGAGGAGGCACGCCGTCTTCAGAAGAAGATTCAGAAGAACAAGTTCGACTTCAACGACTTCCTCGGACAGATTGAGCAAATAAAGAAGATGGGTAATCTCAAGGATCTCGCATCGATGATTCCTGGTGTTGGCAAGGCTATCAAGGATGTAGACATCGACGACAATGCTTTCAAGGGCATCGAGGCCATCATCAAGAGTATGACTCCTAAGGAGCGCTCTAACCCTGAGATTCTCAATCAGAGCCGCCGTATGCGTATAGCAAAGGGTAGCGGCACCAACATACAGGAGGTAAACCGACTCATCAAACAGTTTGACCAGACACGCAAGATGATGAAGCTTGTCACAGGAACCAACATGGCCAAGATGGCTGGAATGATGGGTAAGATGAAGGGAATGCCCGGAATGCCTAAGTTTTAAAACATAACAATATGCAACTGATAGACGGAAAAGCAACTGCCGAAGCCATCAAGGCTGAAATAGCAGAAGAAGTGAAGGCCATAATGGCTAAGGGAGGCAAGCAGCCACATCTGGCTGCCGTGCTCGTAGGCCACGACGGAGGTTCGGAGACATACGTCAAGAACAAGGTTCTGGCTTGTGAGAAGTGTGGCTTCAAGTCGACACTCATCCGATATGAGGACGACATCACCGAAGAAGAGCTGTTGGCTTGTGTCGACAAGCTCAACCATGATGCCGACGTAGACGGATTCATCGTGCAGTTGCCACTGCCGCGCCACATTGACGAGCAGAAGATAATTGAAGCTATCGACTACCGCAAGGATGTCGATGGATTCCATCCTATCAATGTGGGTCGTATGGCCATCGGACTGCCGTGCTTCATTTCTGCCACACCGCTTGGCATCGTGACGCTGCTAAAGCGTTACGGCATCGAGACAGCAGGCAAGAAGTGCGTAGTATTGGGTCGCAGCAACATCGTGGGCAAGCCTATGGCGCAGCTTATGATGCAGAAGCAGTATGGCGACTGCACCGTCACCGTGTGCCACTCGCACACCAAGGACATCAAGCACGAATGTCTTGAGGCAGACATCATCATTGCTGCAATAGGTCGCCCCGACTTTGTGACAGCCGATATGGTGAAGCCTGGAGCGGTAATCATCGATGTAGGCACAACACGTGTGCCCGATGCTACACGCAAGAGCGGCTACCGTCTTAATGGTGACGTGAAATTTGATGAGGTTGCACCCAAGTGTTCATACATCACACCCGTGCCAGGTGGCGTAGGTCCGATGACGATTTGCTCGCTCATGAAGAATACGTTGCAGGCGGCGCTTGTTAAGTAGTTGTGATGTTGTCCACCATCTCAACATCACAACACCACAACCTTAATAAATATGACAGCAGAGGATTATTACAAGCTCGGTAATGAGCATAGACGTAAGGGCGACTGGAAACATGCTCTCGACTGTTATCTTGAAGCGATAGCACTCGACCCCAATTCGCCAGCCGTTGAAGCCAAACAGATGCTTGACGACATACTTGCTTATCGTTGCAAAGACATGTATAACCCTTAATCAAATAAACTACACACCCTAAAACAAAACGAAAAACTATGGGAAAAATGAAAGGTGTCATCGTGGTCAATACCGACCGGTGCAAGGGGTGCTCCCTTTGCGTGGTGGCTTGCCCAAAAAATGTGATTGCCCTGTCAGCGAAAGCCGTCAATGTACATGGCTATCGCTATGCTGAGGCAGTGCTTCCGGACGAATGTATCGGATGCGCGTCGTGCGGTATTGTATGTCCTGACGGATGTATAACAGTTTACAGAAAAAAAATGGAGGACTAATCGCTATGGCAGAACAGGAAGTAAAACTTATGAAAGGCAACGAGGCTCTTGCTCACGCTGCCATTCGTTGTGGTGCTGATGGCTATTTCGGCTATCCAATTACGCCACAGACTGAAGTCATTGAAACACTTGCCGAACTCAAGCCGTGGGAAACAACCGGTATGGTTGTGGTACAGGCAGAGAGTGAGGTGGCATCCATCAACATGGTTTATGGTGGTGGTGGTGCCGGTAAGAAGGTAATGACCTCGTCGTCAAGTCCTGGTGTGTCGCTCATGCAGGAAGGCATTTCCTACATGGCAGGCGCTGAAGTTCCCGGACTTATAGTAAATGTACAGCGCGGAGGTCCCGGATTGGGCACCATCCAGCCATCGCAGAGCGACTATTTCCAGGCCACACGTGGTGGTGGCAATGGCGACTATTACATCATTGTGCTTGCACCTAACTCGGTGCAGGAAATGGCAGACTTTGTAGACCTTGGCTTCACGCTTGCCTTTAAATATCGTATACCTGCTATGATTCTTAGTGACGGTGTAATCGGACAGATGATGGAGAAGGTGGTGCTGCCGCCTATCAAGCCCCGTCGCACCGAAGAGGAGATTCTGCGCGAGTGTCCATGGGCATCAACAGGACGCTCAAAGGGTCGCAAGCCCAACGTAATCACTTCGCTCGAACTGAAGTCGGAGGTTATGGAGCAGCGCAACCTGCATCTGCAGGAGAAGTATCGCAAGATACGTGAGAACGAGGTTCGCTACGAAACCAAGTTCTTGGACGATGCCGAATATATGATTGTGGCATTCGGTAGCGCAGCGCGTATTGCCGAGAAGGCCATTGAGATGGCACGTGCCGAGGGCATTAAGGTGGGACTGTTCCGTCCTATCACGCTGTGGCCGTTCCCGACCAACGAGATAGCTGCTGCTGCAGCCAAGGTCAAGGGTATACTCGTCGCCGAAATCAATGCCGGACAGATGGTTGACGATGTACGTCTGGCGGTTAATGGCGCAGTACCTGTAGAGCATTACGGACGACTCGGTGGCATCGTGCCCGAGCCAGAGGAAATGGTAAAAGTATTAAAGGAGAAATTGGTATGAACGATATAGTATCACCCGAGAACCTGGTATACAAGAAGCCAGATCTTCTCAACGAAAACCATATGCACTATTGCGCCGGTTGCTCACACGGCATGGTACACAAACTCGTAGCCGAGGTAATTGAGGAAATGGGCATGCAGGACAAGACGATAGGCGTAAGCCCCGTAGGTTGTGCTGTGTTTGCATATAATTATATCGACATCGACTGGCAGGAAGCTGCACACGGACGTGCTCCAGCCTGTGCCACAGCTATCAAGCGTTTGTGGCCCGACCGCCTCGTGTTTACCTATCAGGGCGACGGTGACATGGCTTGTATAGGTACGGCAGAGAGCATTCACGCACTCAACCGTGGCGAGCACATTGCCATGATATTCATCAACAATGCCATATATGGTATGACCGGCGGTCAGATGGCTCCTACAACCCTCATCGGTCAGAAGACATCGACATGTCCTTACGGTCGCGACCCGCGTCTGCACGGATGGCCGCTCAATCTCTCTGAGATAGCAGCCCAGCTGCCCGGTACATGCTACGTATCGCGTCAGAGTGTTGAGAATGTAGCCTCTATACGCAAGGCCAAGGCAGCCATCAAGAAGGCATTCACCGCTTCTATGCAGGGCAGCGGATCATCGCTTGTCGAGATTGTTGCTACATGCAACAGCGGATGGAAGCTTACACCGGTCCAGGCCAACAAGTGGATGGAGGAGAATATGTTTAAGCAGTATCCCAAGGGCGACTTAAAAGACACGACAAACCTATGAAAGCAGAAATAATCATATCAGGTTTCGGAGGACAGGGCGTGCTCTCAATGGGCAAGATACTTGCCTACTCCGGACTTATGGAGGATAAGGAAGTGACATGGATGCCAGCTTACGGCCCCGAACAGCGAGGCGGAACGGCTAATGTCACAGTCATCGTCAGCGACGAACGTATTTCATCGCCAATTCTCAGCCATTACGATGTGGCTATTGTGCTCAACCAGCCATCGCTCGACAAGTTCGAGCCTAAGGTTAAGCCGGGCGGCATACTTATCTACGACGGTTTCGGCATCATCAATCCGCCGACACGTAAGGATATCAACGTATACCGCATTGACGCCATGGACAAAGCTGCTGAGTTGAAGAACTCGAAGGTGTTCAACATGATTGTGTTGGGCGGACTGCTCAAGGTTTGCCCCATCGTAAGCACCGACGGATTGAACAAGGCTTTGTTCAAGACTCTGCCCGAGCGCCACCATGGACTCATTCCTCTCAACATGAAGGCTGTAGAGGAGGGTATGAAGATAATGACAAAGATGTAGCCATATAGGCTGCAACAACACATCCAATAGAATTTCTATTGAACTTAATTTTTTATAACTCTCTAATTAATTATTGTGGGGGCGGGGTGCAGTGATGCAGTCCGCCTCTTTTTTATGTGGTATGGGTATATAAAAATGTCCTAAATCTATAAATAATAAATTTATATAGATTTTTTTTAGCATTTCTTTTGTTATTTATAATGTTTTTGTATCTTTGCAATCGGTAACTATTGTAAAGGATTTTTTGACAAAATCTTGCTAAAACAATAGTATTACGTGCTTAAATTGACATTTTGAATCATAATCTCTTAATATGGTTGAACACATGAAGACAAACACTTTGGGCGTATCCTGCGGTAGGATTCTTGAATCTGTAGGTATGCGAAATCTTGTTTTGGGATGTGCCATAGCCTCCTTATTCCAAATGGGGGGGTAAATGCGCAAGCCCAAAATGTTAATGGTACGCCTCAATCTGCCACCACAGCTAAGGGGCAGATGTATCGAGGCGTTGTAATAGACGATGAGGACCAGCCGCTCCTTGGCGTTAGCGTTAAGGACAAGCACGGCAAGACCTTGACATTGACTGACCAGACCGGTGAATTCCGCGTAATGCTGCCTGCTGGCGAAACCACACTTACGTTCTCGTATGTGGGAATGAAGCAGCAGAAGATGCGCATGTCTACCGGCAAGAAGAATGTCATACGTCTTCAGGCCGATGCCAACGCTATCGGCGAGACCGTTGTTACGGGTATCTATTCGCGCAAGAAGGAGAGCTTCACTGGTTCGGCTGCATCCTATCGCAAGGAGGAACTTAAGGCCATCGGCAACCAGAATGTGCTGCAGAGCCTTTCGGCACTCGACCCTTCGTTCGTCATCATGGAGAACAATCTCGCAGGTTCCGACCCTAATGCCAAGCTGAACATCAACATCAACGGTACGACAAGTATCAACGGACTCTCAGACAAGTACGGCAACGACCCCGACCAGCCGCTCTTCATTCTTGACGGTTTCGAGACCACGCTCCAGCGCATCTCCGACATGAGTATGGACCGTATCGAGAGCATCACCATTCTTAAGGATGCTGCGTCTACAGCCATCTATGGTTCGAAGGCAGCCAACGGCGTTGTAGTAGTCGAGACAAAGAAGCCTGAGGCAGGCAAGCTGCGTTTCACTTACAACGGCAGCTACAACGTGAGCTGGGCAGACCTGAGCGACTACAATCTTATGAATGCCAGCGAGAAGTTGCAGTTTGAGAAACTCTCTGGCTATTATGGTAGTCTTGACGAGAACGGTGAGATACTTGATGACCTTAACCGTGCTACATATTATAATAGATACAAGAATGTAGTGGCAGGACTCGATTCCTATTGGATGAGTGAGCCGCTGCGCACAGGATTCTCTCACGACCATAGCTTCAATGCCGAGGGCGGTGATTCTGCCTTCCGCTACGGTCTGACATTGCGCTATCGCGATAACGGTGGTGTGATGAAGAACTCAAGCCGTAAGAACATCGACGGCTCGGTAGACCTTTCTTACCGCATCGACAAATTCAATTTCAGCAACCAGACCAACATTTACTTTACTGATACCGACAACAATGTCGTGTCGTTCAGCCAGTTTGCACAGGCCAACCCTTATTATTCAAAGCGTGATGCCGACGGCGAAGTGTATAAGGTGCTCGAAAGCTACGAAACCCTCAACGGTACACAGTATGTATACAATCCGTTGTGGAACTATCAGCAGAAGAGCTTCAACCGTGGCGACGAACTCCAGTTCAATAATAACTTCAATGTCGAGTATCGTCCGATACCAGCCTTGCGTCTTAATGCACGTTTAGGATTTACCACATCGCGTGGCAAGTCGGAAGTGTTCCGCTCGCCTTACGACACATCGTTTGCGGCAACCGAGGAGGTGAACCGTGGCAACTACACACGCTCCGACAATAACAACACAAGTTGGGACGGCAGCTTTATTGCAAGCTATGGCGGTATGACCGGACGTCACACCTACAACCTTGTGGCAGGTTCGCAGCTGTCGGAGCGCAACGCTACAAGCGCATCCAACACTACACGTGGCTACATCAGCGACAAGTTCTGGAACCCCAACTTCTCTAATGGCTATGCCGAGAACAGCCGTCCGTCGTCGTCGATTACCAAGACACGCTCAGCCAGCTTCTATTTCAATGGCAACTATGCCTACGATATGCGCTATCTGCTCGACTTCAACGTGCGTACAGACGGTGCTTCGGTTTATGGCATCAACAATCCGTTCTCTACCACCTACTCGGTAGGTGTGGCATGGAACATCCACAACGAGCACTTCTTCAAGCGCAACAAGTATGTGAGCAACCTCAAGGTGCGCTACACATTCGGTAATCCAGGCAACCAGAATGTCGACGCCAAGCTTGCCAACAACGTTTACAATTACTACACCAGTTATCCCAACCCGTTCGGTCTTGCAGCCATGGTTTCGAAGTGGGGCAACAACGACCTGAAGTGGAAGCGCACGCAGACACACAACTTCGGTTTGAACGCACTTATGTTCAACAATCGCCTGTCGCTCACGCTCGACTACAACATACGCAAGTCCGACCCTGAACTCATCTCGGTAGAACAGCCTACGTCTACAGGTGTTTCGTCTATACCTATGAACATCGGTGCAACCGACAACCGTAGCTTCACCATAACCGTAGGTCTCGACATCATCAAGCGCAAGGACTTCGTGTGGCGTATGACAGCCAACATGCTGCACACCACAACCAAATACTACAACATCGGCAACACACTTGAGAAGCTCAATGCTGACGGCCGTGCCTCGCAGTCGCTCATACGCTACTACGACGGAGCCAGCACAACAGCATTGTGGGCAGTGCGCTCACTTGGTATCGACCCGATGAGTGGTAATGAGATATTCCTCTACAAGGACGGTTCGTATTCGTACAAGTGGGATTCCGACCAGGAAGTAAAGGTGGGCGACACCACGCCTGACGCACAGGGCAACTTCGGCACAACAATACGTTGGAAGGGATTCTCATTGGGCATGAACTTCCAGTATCGCATAGGCGGACAGACAACGCTCAGCACACTGCTGTCGAAGGTAGAGAACATCAGCAACGACGCCATCAAGTACAATCAGGACCGCCGTGCGCTGCACGACCGCTGGCAGAAGCCTGGCGACCACGCCAAGTTCAAGCGCATCAACGACACCTCGACAACCAACATGTCAACCCGCTTCATTGCTACCGAGAACACATTGCAGTGTACCAGTATCTCGCTTGGCTATGAGGACACCACATCCGATTGGCTTAAAGTTATGGGTATGTCGTCGTTCTACTGCCGCCTGTACACCAACAACATATTCCGTCTCTCCACCATCAAGGAAGAGCGCGGTCTCGACTATCCGTTCTCAAGAAGCATTTCGGCTTCCATCGGACTTCGTTTCTAATCTCTAATTCAGACAACTATGAAAATTTTTAAGATAGTAAAACTCGGTCTTTTGTCGCTTGCCATCTGCGCTACGACAACATCGTGCAACGACTGGTTGCAAGTAGACACCGAAGACTCAATCATGGAAGGCTTGCTGTTTGAAAACGACGAGGGCTACATGTCGGCACTCAACGGCGTCTATTCGAAGATGAATGAGCTATACGGCTCTACACTCTCCATGGGAATGCTTGATGTCATGGCACAATATTATAATGTTGAGGCCAACTCCAACCATTCATTCTACAATTCGGCCGCATTCAAGTACGACCAGGCAGGTTTCAAGAGCACATCCAATTCGGTATGGACATCGCTCTATCTGTACATAGCCAACCTCAACACATTGCTCAGCCACTGCGACGACTCAAATTCCAAGCTTTCCAAGCTCTACCGTCCGTATGTCAAGGGCGAGGCTTTGGCACTGCGTGCATTCTTCCATTTCGACCTGTTGCGACTCTACGGTCCGATATATTCAGCCGAGACAGAGAACACCATTGTGATGCCTTATCAGGAGACAACATCGAAGGAGATACAGCCGCTGCTTTCGGCCAAGGACGTGGCAGCTAAGATAATGCGCGACCTCAACGAAGCCGAGGAGCTGCTTAAGGAAGACCGCATACGCAAGGACGGCGTGATGAACGGCGACTCTGACGACCCTAACGACAAGACAGCATTCCGCTATCGCAACTTCCGTCTCAACTACTACGCCGTAAAGGCACTTAAGGCACGCCTCTATCTGTGGCTTGGCGACAAGGAGAATGCCTACAACGAGGCCACCTCTATCATCAAGCTCAATAAGGATGAGGGCGTATTCCCGTGGACAAGAAAGAATGCAGTGACCAGCACAAGCAATCCCGACCTTGTATTCTCGTCAGAAGTGATATTCTCGCTCTACAATCAGAGCCGCAAGACCCTATACGACGGAATGTTCAGTTCGAAGGGTGAGGTCAACAACATGCTTGTATTCAAGGGCTCGTCTATGGAAGACGGCAACCTCTTCTCGAAGCTCACCTACTTCTACGACGACTTCGGCGACCTTCGCCGCAACAACCAGTGGTCGGTAGAGACTATTAAGGTGAAGAGCGACAAGGAAGGCGAGGAAGACAAGAAGGAAGACATTCTGTGCTTCAACAAGTATAAGGATGTGCAGGCTTCGTCATTCCGCTATATGATACCGCTCATACGTCTCAGCGAGGTATACCTTATTGCAGCCGAATGTGCCAAGACCAATGAGGAAGCATTGGGATACATCAATGATATCCGCACGGCACGCAACTGTGTCAAGCTCGAACTCAAGGACGGACAGGGCGACGACGCTGTCCATGATTATATCTATCGTGAGTTTATGCGTGAGGAGATAGGCGAGGGCCAGATGTACTTCTTCTACAAGCGCAAGGCCATGAAGCAGATGATGTCGGGCACCGAGTTCGGACAGGAAGGTTCTTACTGGAATCCTGAGGACAAGCCGCTTGAAGGCAAGTACCAGATGGATGTCAACAAATACGTATGGCCATTGCCAGAGGTTGAGGCCAACAAACGCTTACTTTCTAAATAAGGAGGACAAACAATGAAGAAGATATATTCAATACTGATGCTTGCCATGGCTCTCTTCTCTCTCACCGGTTGCGAAAAGGAGCTGATGGACTACGAGGGCAAGGATTGTCTGTATTTCGATGTGCGTCGTGGTGCATCGTGGATAGACCCCGACCTTTGGGCACACTGGAACTATTCGGAGGTGACATTCGGCAATATTCTTTCCAATGATACCACCATTGCCGTCAAGATTTCGGCAACAGGAGCTGCCAAGGATTTCGACCGTGCCTTCCAGGTGATAGTAACCAAGGACAGTACCGACCTTCAGGAGGGTGTAGAGTACGAGCCGCTGAAGCCTGAGTATGCCATCAAGGCAGGCGAGACAAGCACATTTGTCGACGTCAAGTTCCATCGCACCGAGCGCATGAACAACGACACGCTCAAGTTCCAGCTGCAGATTATACCCAACGACTATTTCCACACCATGTTCGAGAAGTATCAGGACTATCCCGGACCCTACGACGCTTCACAGCCCAAGGTAGAGTTCAACTACAATCCCAACGCACGCTTCCACAACATGTTTGTCGACGACGTTCTTATCCAGCCCGAAGGATGGATGGGTTCTGATGCCGGAGGTGGATTGTTTGGCAAGTTCTCCGATGTCAAGTTCAAGTTTATGATGGAAATATCAGGCACTACCATCTTCGACTACACACAAGAGAAGATGTCGTCGGCACGTGCTACAGCCATCGGTCAGCAGGTGGCTGACGAGCTGGTGCGTCGCGCCCGTGCCAAGGACCCCGTAATCGATAAGGACGGCACTATGATGTGGGTGATGGCTGTGCAGAGCGGTAAGTATGGCAAGGATGCATGGTCACCGTTCACCAAACCAGAAGATTATCTAAAGAAACATGAAAATGACAAATAATATGAAAAAGAAATATTGCTTACTATATATGCTTGGTTTGCTGGCGTTCACGTCGTGTGTCGACGATGAGGGCAACAACAACATGAGCGATGTTAATGAGGCCAAGATAGAAGGCATTGAAGACAGCTACTACAAGGTGGCTGACGTAGAGAACCTTGAGATACCAGTCAAGGTGACAGGCACGCTATCGGGCGACGACCAGAGCAGCTTCGACTATATGTGGTATCTGTGTGCCAAGGATGTAGGTGGCACCAAGCACGTCCACACAGTGATAAGCAACGAGAAGGACCTTTCTTATCCTCTCACGAATATCCGTCCTGGCACTTATAGCATCTACTTCCGTGCCACCGACAAGGCCACCAAGCTCATCTACGAGAAGAACTGCCTGCTTAAGGTAATCAGCCCTTACGTACGTGGATTCTATCTGTATGGCGATAAGGAGGATGGCACTGTAGGCATCGACTTTGTCAGTATGCTTGAGGAGCGCGACACCACCGTCATAGCCGACATGTTTGAAAACACCCGTGGCATCAAGCATGCCAAGAATCTATTCTTTACGGGATGTACAGGAATGGGAGCTGATAAGGCTGATTTAGAGTATCTGTATGCTGTAACAGACGATAACTCTTATCCGCTCACTCATTCTTCATCAGAGTCGAAGATAGCATTTGCCGAAACCGACTTCAACGAAATGGCATGGCCCACCA
>OLFV01001403.1_pt1 | contig 23116 bp, 10 predicted proteins | sample 1605551 | NCBI WGS metagenome assembly OLFV01 (sample SAMEA3888922, study PRJEB22519) | human gut metagenome | biome: human gut; feature: human-associated habitat; material: faeces | place: Denmark | collected 2011
TTGAGCGTGGACTCGTCGGCGCGGCCCTCGAGCACATCGGCGAGCAGGTCGCTCAGCGCGCTCAGGCCCACGCGGCAGGGCGTGCACTTGCCGCAGCTCTGGGTGGAGCACAGGTTGACGAGCGCCGCCGTAAACTCGACGGGGCACGGGGCGAGCGAGCTCACCGCCAGACGACGTCCGAGTGCATCGTGCAGGTCGTCCATGACGGCCTGAGCGTGGCTGCGTTCCATTACGTGCAGTCGAGCCATAAGATCCCCTCTCACATGGCAGCCCGGAGGCGAGGCCGGGCGAAATTGCTACACGCACAACACTGACCTAAAAAGTTGTGAGGTCTCCATACGGTTCGGCAGGCGGTATAAAATGTCACCCTCAGCGGTGAAATAGAACATTACCGCAGATAAATGCCATATTTGATAAAACGCGTTACCAAATTGCAATATTCAATGTGAAAAAGAGCGCCTTACTATTTTTCCTTTTTGATCCGTTTTCCTCCGTCCCCTTCGGATCACATGATCCCTTGGGAACGGAGGAAAACGGATCGTTTTTGGTGCAAAAGGGCCAGGTTTGTTTGCACCAATCTCACTTGCGCTAGATAAAGAGCTCGCATTCCTTCCGCACGACGCAAACCTTGCTCAGCATCTGGGAAACAGCGGATAGTTTGTTAGGATCAAGCTTACGAGCGCCTCGCGGACATACGGCAATGCAGCGCATGCAGGAGATGCACGCCTCGCCAGCTGCTCGTTTGGGGTCACCCTTGTCGATAGCACAAACGGGGCACGCCGCGGCGCATGCACCGCAGGAGACGCAATCCTCTGTTGCCTCGGGTGCCATGCGGTGACCTCCAGCTTGTTTATAAGGACGATTGCCGGGGATAGAGGGCTCGGACGCATCCTCAGCCAACAACTTTTGCTGAATTTGCTGCGCAAACTCAGCAAGCTGCGCCGAGTCCTGCGCATCCGGACGACCGGCAGCAAACTGTCGCGCAATGGAATGTTCTGCAATGGCCGCAACTGCCGCGATCACCCTAAATCCGGCGCGCTTCGCAACGTCCTCCAGCTCTACGAGCGTGTCCTCAAACGCGCGGTTTCCGTAGACGCACACCAGACCGGCCCGCGCTCCGTTGCCGTGAACCATGCCCAACCGGTCAGCCACCACAGCCGGGATTCTACCGGCATACGCCGGCACAGAGATTACGGCCACGTCGTCCTCAGTCATCGAGACAGCGCTGAAATCTAGCCCGCTATCGGTCAGATCGACGGTAACGGTATTCTTGCCCAGTGCTCCGGCCACAAGGCCTGACACCTTCTGCGTTCCACCCGTCGGACTAAACACAATTTCGAATACGCTCATCGAAACACCCTCCCCCTACGCCTGGCAACGCGTCAAGCCGCTTTCACATCCAGCCAGAGTATACGGCACGTGGGGTCCCCGTTTTGATGCACCAAGCACCCCAATGCACCCACCCTACACTGTCTGCCTCTTCGTTTTGTATAAATTACGGTACAGATTGTATATATTTACGGGATACCGCTGTGTTCTCCTGAGGTACCCCATCCTGGCCCGTGCAAAAAACGGAGTATTCTGCAACGTGACCGCGCCAGCACCGCCGCGGGCGGGCAAAACTGTAGGGCGCCGTATCATTTTAAGTCCCGACATGGCGAGAATGACGCGCCCCTGCTCCGGAAAACGGTGAAATCTGACTCAGAACGCTCGCCAGGGATATCCGAAGGCCACCGTTGGCGACGTCGAATCATATGCAGACAACTCGAACTGCAGAATACTCCAAAAAATGCACGGCGCACCCCATGGGACCCATTGCCGCATGGCAGGAAACAGGTCCACGGCATCCTCTAGATGCATTCCCGAGGAAATCACATTTGAACTAGCGATCGGATACGGCAAACAGAAAGGGCCCCGAACGTAGCTGCTCGGGGCCCTTGGTTCGCCTCGCCCTAGCGGGCGATGCGTATGTTACTTGCGCTTGCCGCCGCCGTCACCGGGGCGACGGGAGCTGCCGCCGCGCTTGCCGCCACGGCTGTTGCCATAGCTGCCACGGTTATCGCGACCGCCGGCGCGGCCGCCACGGGAACCGGCCTGGTTGCCGCCACGCCCACCACGATAGCCGCCGCGACGCTCCTCGCGGGTATCGTCGTAGTTGCGCCAGTCATCGCGACGATCGCGGCTGGCACGCGGGTCACGACGATCGCGCGACTCGTTAGAACGACCAGCGCCGCCGCGGCCGCCATTGCCGCGAGCACCCTCGCGACGCTCGCCGCCGCGGCTACCGCGCTCTTCAAAGCGCTTGCCGCCACGGGACTCACCGCCACGGGCACCTCGCTCACCGCGGCTCTCGCCGCCGCGATGCTCATCACGGCCACCGCGCTCGTCATCACGCCCGGAACGACGACGGTCGCCCGAACCGCGCTTGCCACCGCGCGAACCGCGGCCCTCGTCCTCGCGCTCGACACGACGACGGCCACCGCGATCCTCGTCCTCGCGGCGGCGGCGATGTGCCTCGCCCTGGAACTGCTTGGCACGACGCTCGGCACGGTTGCCGCGCGGGGTCTGCTCGACAGCACCGCCGCGCTCCTCGGCAGCCACCTCGCGGGCCACGCTCTCCACAGCCTCGTCCACGCGAGCCTGAACGCCCTCGCGCACGCGGGTCTTGCCGCCGCGCTTGGGACGGCTCGGACGCTCGCCATCGCCACGGCGCTCGTCGCGACCGCGGTTGGAACGACCAGCCACATCGCCGTAATCGTCGCCGTTGCGTTTGCCATCGCGACGCGCCTGCTCAAGCTTCTTCTTGCTCTTGGACTTGCCGCGTTTAGTCTTCTTCTTCACCTTAAAGGCCGCAGGGTCGCGCTCGGGATCAACCGCAGGCGGGTTGGGACCCACATGCAGGTCGCCGGCCTCGTAGATGTCGGCCGTCTTGTCCATGAGCTTCTCGATCTCGTAGAACTCATCGACGTCCTGCTCGGTCACAAACGTGATGGCCCAGCCCAGCTCGCCGGCACGGCCCGTACGGCCAATGCGGTGGATATAGTCGGTCGGCTCAGCCGGCACGTCAAAGTTCACGACGTAGCGCACGTCGCTAATGTCGATGCCGCGGGCGAGAACATCGGTTGCCACCAGCACGTCGACGGTACCGTCGCGGAAGGCCGAAAGGGCACGCTCGCGCTGGGCCTGGCTGCGGTTGCCGTGAATCGCGGCGGCCTTGATGCCCTTGCGCTCCAGACGACGGCAGCAGCTGTCGGCGCGGTGCTTGGTGCGCATAAAGACGATGGTGCGCTCCGGGCCCTCCTTCTTGAGGAACTCGGGCAGCAGGTTGTTCTTGGCCTCGATGGACACCGGGAACACAAACTGGTCGACGGTGTCGGCGGTCGACGTGGCAGGTGCGATCTCCACGCGAGCCGGGTCGCTCACCAGGTCGGTGATCTCGCCCACGGCCTCCTCGTCGAGGGTCGCCGAGAACAGCAGCGTCTGGCGCTCGGCCGGCGTCTCGCGCACAATGCGGCGGACGGCGGGCAAAAAGCCCATGTCAAGCATGCGGTCGGCTTCGTCGAGCACCAGCACCTTGACCTCGTCCAGGTGGCAGGCACCCTGCTCGATCAGATCGACCAGACGGCCCGGCGTTGCGACCAGGATGTCGCAACCGTACTTGAGGGCAGCGGTTTGCGGCTTGTAGCTCACGCCGCCCACGACGGTCACGGCAACGTGGCCCGTGACGTCGGCGATCTTGCTCGCGACCTCGTCGATCTGCTGGGCAAGCTCGCGCGTGGGGGTGATGACGAGCATCACGGGGCCGCGGCCGTTGCCCTCGGGCTTTTTAGTACCGCGACGACGGTTGCGGCCGCCGCGCTCGCGCACGGGTTTGGGAGGAGCGATGTGCTCCAGATTGTTCATGGTCGGGAGCAAAAAGGCGGCTGTCTTGCCGGTACCGGTCTGGGCGGCGGCAAGCAGGTCACGGCCCTCGAGCACCACGGGGATGGAGCCGGCCTGAACGGGCGTGGGCGCCGTGTAGCCCAGGTTCTCGATAGCACGGAGCATCTCGTCGGAGAGGCCCAGCTCGTCAAAGCCAGGCAGGCTCTCGGTAGCGGACTCGACGGCCTGGGCAGCATTGGCCTCATCGGCGGCATCGAAGGCAGCCTGGGTCATGGCCTCGCGGGCCTCGTCCAGAATCTCGGCGTCGGTGACGTCGGATACAGAATTACGCATATGTTGTTGTTCCTTATCTGCACGCGCAATGGGCACGGCATGCGGCCGCGCGGGCGTGCTTGGTAGTGCGCTAATACATACAAAAACAGGTGCGCACAGAGAGGACGTTGCTCAGCACGCTGGCGATCGCTTTGGCAGCCCTATCACGCGCCGTCCAGACGCAGCAGCTCTAAGCGATGGAGCAGATTCGCCGCCGGTTAGTATACCCGTGCTTCGCATGTCCCCACGTAAACCACAGATGACGAGGCGGACGAGGTGGGCCCGGCTGATTGTCTCAATCTGTAACATCTACAGGGCAAATCTTCCTCTACGTGTTACAGATCGAGACAAACGGTCGACACGGTTCACAAACGTCTCAATCTGTAACAGTTAACGAGTAAAATCGGTCCTAATTGTTATAGATCAAGACAGAGGGGGATTTCCGTCCAGTCCAAACCAAATCTCTCAGTCTTCCTGCAATTTCGAACATGTGGCCTATAATGTTGCTTTGGTTAAGCTATATATTGCGCAGCCATTTAATACGTCGCCCACCGGGGGCCATTAATTCCTATCGCCATATTGGCTAGGAAGCAATCAAAGGAGGTATCCGTGGCAGCAGAGACGCCTTGCTCGGTCCTCTATAACGATATTCGCTCGTTCGGCGGTCTTAAACATCTCGAGATCGCCCGAATGCTTATCAATGGAAACTCTTATCTCGGCAGTACCCTGCTCGAGAAATGCTCTTCCAACCGCTCGTATCTCACCCGTTACATCGTCCATCGCAAGCCTGACCAGTGCGCGCCCGCCATCTACAGCGACTTTACCGTCACCACGCTCAACCTTTCCGCGGCAATCTGCAGCAAGCTCGGCGGCGGCGAGTCCGCCTATCGGGCAATCGCCGAGCACTATCGCGGTCCGGCCGCCAACGAAATGATGTCGGCTCTCACCAGCTACAAGCTGGACAGCCGCCTATATGCAAATGCCCTCAATCGCATCGACAACTTTGACGGCAATGCCGTGCGCGAGAAAAGCACGCTTTACCTTATGCTCTTTGTGGCAACGGGGGCGCTCGCCGATCCCGTTCAGGGCGTGGCCACCGTCGAGCGCTTTTGCGACAGCAAGACGGGCGGGCACTTTGGCACCACCGAAACTACCGTCGGACGTGGCTTTATGAGCAGCCTGGAGCAGCCGCGCACCGTCGCCCCCAACCTCGGTCTGCTCAGAACCCATGCCGACAACTGCGCCGACATGCAAATCCATCCCCTCACACGCGATCCGCGCGGCACCGTGATTGGTTCTCTGCCCAAAACCTCGCCCAGCATCACCGATGTGGGCGCCGACGCATCGCGCGAGCATCTTCGCATTTGGCTTGAGGGTGAGCACTGGTACGCCCAGGGCCTTGGATCGACCAACGGCACGGTGCTCGAATCGGGCGCGCGCGACGGCGATATTGTGATTGAGCCGCCGCGCGACCAACGCGAGCCCGGCAAGATCTATCCCCCCGTGGAAATCGCCAACAGCGACAGACTTCATTTGGGTCTCTATACGACATTCCTTGTCATTGTGGACTAGCGCGGACGGCGATCGAAAGACGGTCGCCGTCCGTCTTTCGTCTTCTACCTTCTGCGTCGTAAACGACAATGCACAGCGGTATACGTGGGCAGTGCGGCTATCATGGTACTTTACCGATATCCGCACTGCTCACGTATACGTGCGGCAACCCATGCCAGACAAAGGAACGCCATGGATACTACCGATAGCGCCTATGGCGACAAACTCATCCGTCTCGATACGTTCGATACCGCCGTGGCGGTCGACCCCAGCGCCGAGGACGACGCCAAGCGTCGGTTTATGACGCTTATTCTCCAGACGGCCCACCGCAACAACGGCAACATCGGGCACGTGCTGCGCGCGACCAACACGAGCGGCGAGGTCTTTGCCGTCAAGCTACTCAAGGACAACGCCATCCTTTCCGGCCAAGCCCCCGACCGCTCCGCCGAGCAATCGGCCGCGCACCTGGCCAACACCGCTGCGCTGTTCGAGGAGTACCGTCATCTGTGTACCGTCTCGCACCTGCGCGGATTTCCGCGCGCCTATGGCTACGGATCGTGCGAGGATGACCCGCTCATCCTCATGGAGTGGGTCGAGGGCACCTCGCTCAAGCAGGCGCTGCCCCTGCTTCCGCACGACGCCTCGGGCGGGCTGACCACCCAGATGGTCGCCGCCGTCGGAAACGCCGTGCTTCGTGCGCTCTTGATGACCCAAGGCCTCGTGAATCCGGTCATTCATCGCGACCTGTCGCCTGCCAATATCATGTTCCGCACCACCAGCCGAACGCTCGAGCAGCAGATTGCCGATTGCTCCTTTGACCCCTGCCTCATCGACATGGGCTCCGCGACCATGGCTCTCGGCGACGACACGATCACCCGGCGCGCCGACATCTGGCGTTTTGCCACGCCCGCATACGCCGCGCCCGAGATGCTCACGCAGGATATCGAAGGCATCGCGGCCCTTCGCCGTTCGCCGGCAATCGACGTCTATGCGCTTTCGAGCATTCTGTACCAGCTCTACAGCGGTCGCAAACCGTTCGATGTCGAGTCGACGGGTGCCGCGGCAACCGGCTCGTTCTACCTCATAAAGACCAAGACCAAGCCGGCACCGCTCGAGCCGCGATGCGAGGGCGATGAGGCGCTCGTCCAGATCATCATGAAAGGCATCTCGGTCGAACAGGGCGATCGCCCTACCGAGCAGCAGATGCTCGAGGTGCTCTCGACATACCTCCCCGCTGCAGAATCTGAGGACCGCGAGGGCGCGGGCAATGACGCCGTAATCGACATCGACTCCGGTACGCACCTTAAGGTCGACGTCGCCGACGAGCGCGCGCGAGAGATCCTGGAGCAGGCCCGGCACGATGCCATGACCCGCCGCCGCTTTATTATCGGTGGCGTTGTCGCAGCCGTTGCGGGGCTTGGCGTTATCGGGGCGGCAACCCATGGCTTTGGCATCCCCGACTACCTGGACGGCATCCGCGGTTCGCTTGACGACTACACCTGGGATCAGCTGCAGGAGATTTCGCTCAAGATTAAGGCCGCCGAGACCCGTAGCGAGGCACGCGAGATTGCCAAGCGCTATCACCTGCTCGATGCCGATGGGCATATCCCCTATCCGTGTACCAAGCGTGTCACGCTCACCAACGGGCTGCAGGTTGGCGCGCAGCTTGTGGGCATCCGCCACGATGAGCTTCTGGACGGGACGGGCAAGGCCGGACTGACGTTTATGTTCGACGCGGGTATTGCCGAGCGCAACGCTGCGGCTGAACCGCCGAGCGCCGGCTGGGCAGATTGCGAGCTGCGGAAATGGCTCAACGGCGACGGCCTTAAGCTGCTGCCCAGCGAGTTGCGCGCACTCATCAAATCTGTCAAAAAGATCTCGAATAACGCTGGCGCCGCCAACAGTGCATCGTGTCTGAGCGAGTTGCCCGCAACCCTTTGGCTGCCCGCCATGGTCGAGTTGTGCGGTACGCAACCGCCCGATTCGTTTGCCAAGGACTATCACTACCTGGCAGACATCTACAACGGCGAGGGCAAGGAGTATCAGCTCTTCCGCGAGCTCAAGGTGAGCCCGTATTCCACGAACGAGACGATGGTCCGCCAGTGGAAGGGCAAGGACACCTGCTGGTGGGAGCGCACGGTGAGCCCCGACTCATCGGAGACCGAAGGCACGCTCTATTTGAATCGCGTTGGACACGACGGCAACGTCTTTACGTACGCAACGCCTGCGGACAAGCCAAACAAACGAACCTGTGTGATCCCCGGATTCTGTATCTAGAGAGCGGGCGTCTTGCCGTGACGGGACCCCTCCCCGGCAATTGTCTCGATCTGTAACACTAGCTCGGCAGATACAGGTCTAGATGTTACAGAACGAGACAAACCCCAACCCTGCGAGACAACATCTCAATCTGTAACATCTAGCAGGCAAAACGGTCCTCAGATGTTACAGATTGAGATGATTGGTTGGGACGGTTCATCGGCCAACCAACCACCCTCATCTGTAACGAAATGTCATACATTTCTTTCTGTACTGGACACCCCCAGGGGGTATGGGTGTATAGTATCGGCAGGTTAACAATTCCAACACCGAACCACGGAAAGGAGCAGCCATGGCTCAAGATAAGTTCGACGTGGGCGGCATGACATGCGCCGCCTGCCAGGCGCATGTGGACCGCGCCGTGAGCAAGCTCGACGGCGTCGAGAGCGTCGCGGTCAACCTGCTCGCCGGTTCCATGATGGTCGACTATGACCCCGCGCAGGTCTCCCCCGACGATATCTGCACCGCCGTCGACCGTGCCGGCTACTCGGCCTCGCCCGTCGATGCGGGCACCGGTGCCGCCGGCTCAAGCGGCAGCTCGCAGGCCAGGTCTGGCGTCACCCATATGGAGTCGCCGACCAAAAAGTTGGAGGCCGCCGCCTCTGCCATGCGCACCCGCCTCATCATCTCGATCGTATTCCTCATCCCACTGTTCTACATAGGCATGGGGCACATGCTCGGCTGGCCGCTGCCCGGCATCTTCACGGACCACATCCACAGCATGACGCTCGCCCTCACCGAGCTCGTCTTGCTCATCCCCATCGTCTATGTCAACGACGCGTACTTTATCAACGGGTTTAAATCGCTCGCGCACGGCGCACCCACCATGGACGCCCTTATTGCCGTGGGCGCCACCGCCTCCATCGCCTGGTCGCTCTACGCCATGTTCATCATGGCCGACCAATTAGCCGCGGGTCAGGTCCACGAGGCCATGATGACGAGCATGGACAATCTGTATTTTGAGAGTGCGGGCACGATCCTGTCGCTCGTTACCGTGGGCAAATACCTCGAGACGCGCAGCAAGTCAAAAACCGGCGGCGCCATCGAGGCACTCATCGACTTGGCACCCAAGACCGCGACCGTCGTTGCCGACGACGGCACCGAAACCACCGTCGACGTCGACAGTATCCTTCCCGGCCAGGTCCTGCGCGTGCGCCCCGGAGAGTCCATCCCTGTCGATGGCGTGGTGCTCGAGGGCAGCTCGGCCGTGGACGAGAGCGCGCTCACCGGCGAGTCCATCCCCGTGGAAAAGACCGCCGGCGACACCGTCAACGCCGCCACTGTCAACCGCACCGGCTCGTTTACCTTCCGTGCCACACGCGTGGGCGCCGACACGTCGCTCGCCAAGATTATCCAGCTCGTCGAGGACGCCAACGCCACCAAGGCGCCTATCGCCCGCATGGCCGACAAAGTCGCCGGCGTGTTCGTGCCCGTGGTGTTCGTGATCTCGGCTGTGACCTTTGCGGCGTGGATGGCACTGACCGGCAGCATAAACGAGGCGCTCACCTCCGCCGTGGCCGTGCTGGTGATCAGCTGTCCGTGCGCATTGGGTCTGGCCACGCCCGTCGCCATTATGGTCGGCACCGGCAAGGGCGCCGAGATGGGCATTCTGTTCAAGAGCGCCGAGGCGCTGGAGAATCTGCGCAGCGTGGGCACCGTGGTGCTCGATAAGACGGGAACGGTCACTCGCGGCAAGCCTGCCGTGACCGATATCGTGGTAGCCACGCGTGCCGACGGATCGCCCGCCATGAGCGAAAAGGCGCTGCTCAAGCTGGCCGCTGCGCTGGAGCGCTCAAGCGAGCACCCGCTGGCCGAGGCGATTATGGCCGAGTGCGAGGCGCGCGGAATCGTCGCACGCATGGTCGAGGACTTTGCCGCCGTGCCCGGGCGAGGCGTTACGGCACGCGAGGGGCAGAATGTCATCGCCGCCGGCAACGTGCGTCTGATGGACGAGCTGGGCGTGAAGGTTCCCGCCGGCCTTGCCGAACAGTTCGCGGCCGAGGGCAAGACGCCACTGTTCTTTGCCAAGAACAGCGAACTTGTCGGCACCATCGCCGTGGCTGACGAGGTCAAAGAGACGAGCGCCGAGGCCATCGCCGCGCTCCGCAAGCTCGGCGTCGACGTGCGCATGCTCACCGGCGACAACCGCGTGACAGCCGAAGCGATCGCCCGCCGCGTGGGACTGAGCAGCGAGCAGGTCATCGCCGACGTCCTCCCCGCCGACAAGGAACGCCACGTGCGCGAGCTGCAGGATGCGAGCAGCAAGGTCGCCATGGTGGGCGACGGCATCAACGACTCCCCCGCCCTGGCGCGCGCCGACGTGGGCCTTGCCATCGGTACCGGCGCCGACATCGCCAAAGAAGGGGCAGATGTGGTTCTCATGCGCAGCGACCTCATGGACGTCGCCCGTGCCATCGAGCTGTCGCGCGCCACAATTCGCAACATCAAGCAGGACCTGTTCTGGGCGCTGTTCTACAACGGCATCGGCATTCCGCTGGCGGCGGGCGTGTTCTCCCCCCTCACCGGCTGGCAGCTCTCGCCGATGTTTGGCGCCGCGGCCATGAGCCTGTCGAGTGTCTGCGTCGTAAGCAACGCTCTGCGCCTACGAACCTTTAAACCATCAGTTGCGGTGAAATAAGGCGTAACATGCTTAGCTAAACCGCTATTTAGTCCGTACTCCACCGCAACTTTAGGTACTCAACGAAAAGGAGATAATCATGAACTACATCGTTAAAACGTCTGGCCTCATGTGCGGCCACTGCGACGCCACTGTCGAGACGGCGCTGCTCAACGTGGCAGGCGTGACCGATGCCGACGCCGATCACGAGACCCAGACCGTCCAGGTAGAGTGCGCCGACACCGTGACCGCCGAGCAGCTCGCCGCCGCCGTCGAGGGCGCGGGCGAGAAGTTCCACGCCCTGTCCGTGACCGCCGCGTAGCAGACGCCGCCTACTCAATCCTCAGAAGTTGCGGTGAAATAGTTCCTGTTTTAGCGCTTCAAGCCTGCAAACAAGAACTATTTCACCGCAACTGACGGGGGCATCCGGAAGATCGACCAGAAACGAGGACCCGCCATGATGGCAGACCATAAATCGGTGACCCGCATGCTCAAGACGGCACGCGGCCAGATCGACGGCATTCTGCGGATGGTCGATGAGGACCGTTACTGCGTCGACATCTCCACGCAGCTCATGGCCACGCAGGCGCTTATCGCCCGCATCAACGCCGATGTGTTGAAGGCACACATCGAGGGCTGCGTCGCCTCGGCCATCGAATCGGGCGACGAGGAGCTCAAAGCCGCCAAGCTCGCCGAGATAGAGCGCGTCGTCGACAAGCTCGCCAAGTAATTGGGGCATTGGGGACAGACTTCTTTGCACCGTCTTGGTGTTCCGGGGACAGGCATGTTTGCACCACATTGGTGCAGATTAACCTGTCCCCCTTGCTCTAAATCGGGTATAAAGGCGTGCGGTATATCGAATGAAAGGCAATTTGCATGAATGACTTTATGAAGGGTCGCAATGGTGCCGATGAACTCACCATCGTGATGGGTTTTGCCGGCATCGTCATCGCGATGATCGGATCGATAGCCCGCATCCAGTGGCTCAGCTGGATTGCCATCGCCGTAATCGTGATTGGCGTGCTGCGCGGCCTGTCCAAAAATATCGACGCACGTCGCAAGGAGAACGAGGCCTTTGTCGCCACGACCGCCAATGTTCCCGGCTTGGGCAAGTTCGTCGCCAGCTTGGGCGGCGGAGCTGCAGCGGCCAACGCCTCGCGCGCAGCCGGTACTAGCAAGGAAGACTTTGAACGTGCCAAGCGCACAGCCAAGAAGATGTGGAAGGGTCGCAAGACCACGGCCTACCTCAAGTGCCCCAACTGCGGCCAGATGCTGTCCGTCCCCAAGGGCAAGGGCAAGATCCGCGTCACCTGCCCCAAGTGCCACGCCAAGATGGAGACGCGCTCCTAGCCGCTACACCATAGGACAAAATAAAAGCCGAGGCCTCGCGTTGAGACCTCGGCTTTTTGCATATGGCGGCAAGATTCGACGAGCCGGCTGTCCCCTGTCACACCAGCGCTTACGCTACGCCATCGCGGGCAAGCTCCTCAGCCAGCGCCTCTGCCGGCATGTCCATAATCGCATCGAGCTCCGCGTCAACCTCGGGGATGCGCTTGACCTTTAGCTTGCGCGCCAGGTCACCGCGACACATCACATGCATCGGTTCGCGCAGAGCGCGCAGGTCATCGAGCGGGTTCTCACGCGTCACCAAAATGTCGGCCGCCTTGCCGCACTCGATCGTACCGGTCTCGTCACCCAGGCCCAGCAGCTCAGCATTGACCTGCGTGGCCGTGTGCAGCGCAAAGGCATTGCTCACTTTGACGTACTTGGCAAAGTAGGCCACCTCGCGCCACATGTCGTACTGCGTCACGAACGGGCAGCTCGAGTCCGTGCCCAGGCCCACTTTGATACCGGCTTCCAGCGCCGCACGGGCGCTCTCGATAATGCCCGAGCACACGATGTCACCGTTCTTCTTTTGCGTGTCAGTCGAATGAGTCTTTTCCGGATCGAGCAACACAAACGGCAGCGCCGGGCTGATCGTACAGGTAACGCTGGGCGCACGCCCCTCAAGCTGCGTACCCGCGGCGCCGCGGTACAGCTCCAGAATCTCAGGCGTCATCGGAGCGCCGTGCTCGATTGTGTCGACGCCGGCCTGAAGCGCGGCGCGTACGCCCTCGGTGCTCTCGACATGGGCCATGACCGGAAGGCCAACCTCGTGCGCCGCCTTGCACGCCGCAGCGGCAACCTCCACCGGCATACGCAGCACGCCCGGCTCGCCCACCTCGGTCGCATCGAACACGCCGCCCGTCACGAACAGCTTAATGACGTCGGCGCCGCGCGCATACAGGTCGCGCACCTGCTGGGCCGCCTCGCCGGGGGTATTGGCGACCTGCGCAAAGAGGCCCGCACCGTGGCCACCCGGCACCGTAACGCCCGTTCCTGGTGCCACCAGACGCGGACCCTGATACTTACCGGCGTCGATGGCGTTGCGCACGGCGATGTCGGCAAACAGCGGGTCGCCTGCACCGCGCACCGTGGTCACGCCGCTTGCCAGCTGCTGCTGAGCGCTGCCCTTGAGGACATGGCGGACTATGGCCCGGCCCACGGGATTGTCGAGTTTCTTCATGAGGACGCCCGCGTCGCCCGCCGAGACCGGTTTGCCCGAACCGCACAGATGCACGTGCATATTGATGAGACCCGGCATGAGGTACGCACCGCCCAGGTCGATGACCTCGGCACCCGCCGGCGCCTGCGCCACGGCGCTCGGACCAATCCAGGTGATAACACCGCGCTCAACGGCCACGGCCATATCGGGCTGCGGCTCCATATGCTCCGAGCCATCCAGAACGGTCGCATTGATAAACAACGTGGGACGATCGGCAGTCGCCATATCGAGCTCCTCCCTCTCAGAAAACTTCAACATTTGTCCATTATTACCCAGCGCGGCAGGATTGCTGCGGACATATCGGTTAACGGGAGGAAGAGAGAAATGTGAGGGCAAACGGAGGCAGCGCGGCGATGCTCCGGCCGTTCCAGCAAAACGTCTCAATCTGTAACAGGTAGACCGTCTTTAACCTTCCAAATGTTACAGATCGAGATCTTTCGGCACCGCGTCAACCTTTGTCTCGATCTGTAACAGTTAGGTCGAATTTTGGCCGTTAGATGTTACAGATCGAGATATTCTCCAGCCCTGTCGTCAAACGTCTAAATCTGTAACAGTTAGACAGGTTTTCGGCCTCTAGATGTTACAGATTGAGATCTTTTAGCGGTAGCCAACCTTCTGTCTTGATCTGTAACAGTTACGAGGCCAAACGGCCCCTTGTTGTTACGGATCGAGACAAACTCGGCAGGAACAACCACATCCGCGTCAGTTGCACCCCTCAGCCCCATACCATTGGCATCTCCATTCCTCAGCCAAATCGGCCCGTCGCGGAATACCCGCCAGCCTCATCTTCTCAACCAGCTTCCCCGGATTCTTGAGCTCATCAAACGTAAACCGAAGCACCTTGTGCCCGAGCATTGTCAGATGGGACTCCCGCTGACGTTCTGCCACGAATGGGTCGACCGACTCCCGACCCTCGTCGTTCTGCAAGGTATACTTCCCCTTTCCGTCCAGCTCGCCAATCACGCACGTTCCGTCCTCGAGGCTCCAAAAATAATCAACGCGAAACACTTGGCTCGGATCGAGCGGATCGCGAAACTCCACCTGCAACTCTGGTACCGGAAAACCGTATGCGATAAAGAACGCTCGGAACCGAGACTCGCCGCCATTTTCGGACAGTCCGTCCGCATACGACGCGATCACCTGCGCTCTGCGATACCCGCGCTTGCCTTCACAATCCATACGAAGCCGCTCACAAAAGTCATCGCGCGATACGCCCTTTGCTCGCAACGCAGAATCGGCAATCGCCAACCCGTAGGAGAACGGCGCACGAAGCAAGCAATCCTCCACCGTGCGCCAAAATGACGTCACCTGCACGCCATCAACACGCTCGAGCGCGCCCGCCATCTGCGGACGCAACAACCTGCACCCGCTGTTCAACGTCATCGAACAGCCCGTCTTAACAAGAAAACGCGGCCCGAGCAGATCATTCGGCACCTCCAAACCCCACAAAAGCGCCGCGTCATAGCCCCAAAACGCCCAATCGGGATGAAATTCCGCAAGCCCTTTGATAGTCCTCAGCGCTCGCTCCGCCGGCGTCAATGCATCCCAATCATGCTGAAAACAGAACAGGTACGGCTCGGGCTCCGCGATATCGTCGGTTCCAACATGGCGTCGCAGCCACATGAGCTCGGTATTGTCATGCGTTGCGAGCAGCGCACCCTGCTTGGCCGTCTCCGTGAGACGCGCGAGCATCCTGTTCCGCGCCAGCGTGTTGCGAGTCGTATGCTTGTGTTTGAGAACGGTATTAGACACTTTCATCACCACCACGTCAGACAAATGGACCATCGTCACCGTTGCCTCCGCTGACAAATGTCTTGATCTGTAACAGGAAGACAGTCTTTGAGCCTCTAGTTGTTACAGAACAAGATCTTTCGGCAGCCGCCAACCTTCCGTCTCAATCTGTAACAGTTACGGGCCCAAACAGCCGCCAAACGTTACAGATCGAGACAAAGTCAGGGGCAGCAGGGCGACACCAGTCACATCCCCTACTCCCACTCCTGCTCATAAATATTGAGCGACTTTACGTACCGCCCCTGGGCGCCCATGATGTCGCGGACCAGGCGCAAAAAGAAGCTAATGCACGAGGTATCGAAGCCGTCCTGCAGGTCCTCCGGATGCACCGCACCCGGCCCATCGACCGCCGTGTCACTCAGGCGTGCGATGTCATACAGATAGGGCTGTCCCGCCGTCAGCCAGACATCGTCGACGCAAGCGAGGCGCACCGCAATCGCGCCGTCGCTCCAATGCTCCTTTTGCACGATATGCGGGTCGTAGACATCAAAGCGACGGTCGGCGCGCGTATCCTTCAACGCAACCATGCCGTTCGCAGGATCCTTGTCCAAAATGCCAAAGCGCGAGAAATACTGCGTGTCGCGTACCTGCTTGAGCCGCTTGAGCGAGGCAGGCGAAAGCGATGCCGGCGGCTCATCAACATACAGCTCGAGCAGCGTCTTGCCATGGCGATAGGGGCGCTCGAAGAGCAGCCAATCGGTAAATGCCATGTTGTAGGCCATGATTTCATTTTGGGAAGGCTCGGTGCGATAGCCGAGCCACGGGTCGACAATGATCTCGAACTGCTCGCGCGCCGGCTCCAAAAACTGAAACTTCCGCAGCATCCAAAAATGGGCCATGTCGGCAATATCGTTGCCGACGGCTTCGGCCAGATGCGCTCGGTCTAAAACGTGGTCAGTCACGGCATCCTCCTCAAACTGATGAACCTCAATTTGAGCTTACGAGGAGGGTGGGCAGCCACTGTCAGCACGGACAAAATAGGCCTCCGGCTGCAAACCAGATGCTGACCAAACACTTGACGGAATGCTTGACCGAATATGCACACTGGAACAAAGCCGCAGGTAAACATAGACGGTCAACCCGCCCTTTTGAGCCAAGCGCCCCCGGCCACCACAGAAACAGCAGAGCACCACAGCTCAAGAAGACGCCGAATGGACACTCGCGCGTCGACAAACGAACAAATCGGTCGCAAACCCGCAAGGAGTGTCCCCGAATGCCGGCACATAAGGAACGTCCCCAGCTGCCGGCACTTGGGGACGTTCCTTTTGGGCCGGCCGTTGGGGACAGCCCTTGACGATTCAGCTGTGAACAGCCGCCTTACAGCTCCAGCGCCTCGGCGACTTCGGCAGCGCAGGCCAGGGCGTCGGCCATAGCGTTCACCACGAGCGAGCTGCCGTTGTGAGCGTCACCGGCAACATACACCGGCGCGGCATCTGCGGCGACGCCGTCGACACGCGCCGCAAGATGCGAGCCCTCGGCGACCATCACAGGCAGCGGGCGGCCCGCCGTGGCAACAGGTACGCCGACAGCTTCGAACACGCTGCGCTCCGGACCCGTAAAGCCACAGGCGATGAGCACCAGCTGGGCCGGCACCTCGTGCTCGGAGCCCGCGATACGCTCGGGCTTGCCAGCCGACCAATCCAGATCGGCCACGCGCAGGCCCGCGGCCGCGCCCTTATTGTCCAGCAGCACCTCGAGCGTATCCACACCCCAAGCGCGCATCTCGCCGCCCATGGCAGCGATGGCCTCCTGCTGGCCGTAATCGGTCTTCTTCACGTTGGGCCACTGCGGCCAGGGGTTGCTCGCCGCGCGCGCATCAGGCGCCGCCGGCAAGAACTCAAACTGGCGCACGCTGCGCGCACCCTGACGTACCGCGGTGCCCACGCAGTCGTTACCGGTATCGCCGCCGCCAATGACCACGACGTCCAGGCCGCGTGCATCGACGACAGGCTCGCCGCCATCGAGCACCGAGACGGTCGAGGCCGTCAGGTAGTCCACGGCATACACCACGCCGGGTGCGTCAATATTCTCAGCAGCCAGTCCACGCGGGGCGCGAGCACCGGCAGCCACCACGACGGCGTCAAAGCCATTGAGCTTGGCCGCCACCGCAGGGTTCGTAACGTCAGCACCCAGCTCAAACACAATGCCCAGCTCGCGCATGAGCGCCACGCGGCGCTCGACCACAGACTTCTCGAGCTTCATGTTGGGAATGCCGTACATGAGCAGGCCGCCCGGGCGATCGTCACGCTCAAACACCGTCACGCGGGCACCGCGACGCGCAAGTTCCCATGCAGCCACCAGGCCAGCCGGGCCAGAACCAACCACGGCAACCGTGGGCGCGCCCTCCCCCGCCGGCTCAAAGCGGCGCGGACCGCCGTTGGCCCACTCATGGTCGCTGATCGCGCGCTCGTTATCGTGAATCGTCGTGGGCTGGCCGTCGACCGAGCCCAGGTTGCACGCGGCCTCGCACAGCGCCGGGCACACACGGCTCGTGAACTCGGGCATGGGCGAGGTGAGTGACAGACGCTCGGCAGCCTCGTCCCAGCGGCCGCGATACACTAGCTCGTTCCACTCGGGAATCAGATTGTGCAGCGGGCAGCCACTCGGACGCGCCTTGCCAAAGCTCGCACCCATCTGACAAAACGCCACACCGCACATCATGCAGCGGCTCGCCTGGGCACGGCGCGCATCGTCGTCGAGCTCCACGTACAGCGGATCGAAATCGCGGCTGCGCTCCTCCACGGGGCGCAGCCCGTGGGTCACACGATCGATATCAAGAAAAGCACCGGGCTTACCCATGGCACTTACGCCTCCTTCTTGGTCGAAGCAACAGAGCTGGCGGCGGGCACAGCGCCAGCGACACCACCCGCCGCATCAAAGCGAGCGACATCGGCGGCGTCGGCGCGACCGGTCACGATGTCAAACGCCAGCTCCTCGGCCTGCTCATGCGTCTTGCCGACGGCCTCGGCGGCGGCGACAATCGCCAGCACGCGCTCGTACTCGGTCGGAATGACCTTCACAAAGTGCTTGCTCATCGTCTCAAAGCTGTAGAGCAGCTTAATGCCGCGAGGGCTCTGCGTCGCGTCCACGTGCTCCTGGATGAGCGCACGAATCTGCGCCAGCTCGCCGGCCGTCGGGGCCTTGAGCTCAACGCTCTCGTGGTTCACACGGGCATCGAGCGTGCCGTACTGGTCAAAGACGTAAGCCACGCCGCCCGTCATGCCGGCGGCGAAGTTCTGCCCGACCTCGCCCAGGATGAGCGCCAGACCTCCCGTCATGTACTCGCAGCCATGGTTGCCGCAGCCCTCGACCACCACCGTGGCACCGGAGTTGCGTACGCCAAAGCGCTGGCCGGCCAGGCCGTTAATGAAGCCGCGGCCACTCGTAGCGCCAAAGAACGCAACGTTGCCCACGATGATGTTCTCGTCGAACTTGTAGGTCGCATGCGGGTTGGGGCGCACCGACACCTCGCCGCCCGAAAGGCCCTTGCCAAAGTAGTCGTTGGCGTCGCCGCACACGTTGAGCGTAATGCCGCGCGGCAGAAAGGCGCCAAAGCTCTGACCGGCCGAACCATCGCAATCGATGGTGATGGAGCCGGCGGGCAGGCCCTCGGGATGCGCCTTGGTCACCGCGTTGCCCAAGATGGTGCCCACGCAGCGGTTGACGTTGGCGATATCGGCGCGGAAGCGAATCGGACGCAGGTGCGCACGGGCATCGGCCGTATAGGGCACAAACAACGTGGAGTCGAGCGTCTTGTCGAGCTCACTGTCCGCAGCCATCTGCGGCAGGAAGTGACGACCGTCGGCACCCGGGATGTGGGCACCGAACTCGCAGGTCGCGCTCGCCAGCACGGGCGACAGATCGAGCAGGTTGGCCTTGCGGTTGCCCGGGACCTCAATCTGGCGCAAGCACTCGGGATGGCCGACCATCTCGTCGACGGTGCGGAAGCCCAGGCTCGCCATGACCTCGCGCAGCTGCTCGGCAACAAAGAGCATAAAGTGCTCAACGTGCTCGGGCTTGCCGCGGAAGCCGCGACGCAGGCGGCAGTTTTGCGTAGCGATGCCGGCCGGGCAGGTATCCTGCTGGCAGTCGCGCTGCATGAGGCAGCCCATGGAGATGAGCGGCATGGTCGCAAAGCCAAACTCCTCGGCGCCCAACAGGCAGGCGACAGCAACATCGGTGCCGTCCATGAGCTTGCCGTCGGCCTCGAGCACCACGCGCGAGCGCAGGCCGTTTTGCAGCAGCGTCTGCTGGGCCTCGGCAAGGCCAAGCTCCAGCGGCAGACCGGCGTGCCAGATCGAATCGCGCGCCGCGGCACCGGAGCCGCCGTTGTGGCCGCTGATCAAGATCTTGTCGGCAGCGCCCTTGGCCACACCGGTGGCGATGGTGCCGACACCGGCCTCGCTGACCAGCTTGACCGACACGCGTGCGCCGGGGTTGGCGTTCTTAAGGTCAAAGATCAGCTCTGCCAGGTCCTCGATAGAGTAAATATCGTGGTGCGGCGGGGGCGAGATCAGGCCGATGCCGGGCGTGGACTGACGGACCTCGGCGATCCAGGGGTAGACCTTCTTGCCGGGCAGGTGGCCGCCCTCGCCGGGCTTGGCGCCCTGGGCCATCTTGATCTGAATCTCGAAGGCGCTGCACAGGTAGCGGCTCGTCACGCCAAAGCGCGCGCTTGCCACCTGCTTGATGGCGGAGTTCTTGGAGTCACCGTTGGCCAGCGGGGTCTCGCGACGCGAATCCTCGCCGCCCTCGCCCGAGTTGGAACGACCGTGCAGGCGGTTCATGGCGATGGCCATGCACTCGTGTGCTTCTTTGCTGATGGAACCGTACGACATGGCGCCGGTGTTAAAGCGGCGGACGATGTTGAGCGCGGGCTCCACCTCGTCGAGTGCCACCGGAGTGCGGCCGCTGGCATCAAAGTCCAGCAAGTCGCGCAGACGCACGGCACGGCCGGTGCGGTGCAGGCGAGCGCTGTACTCCTTAAAGGTGTCGTAGCTGTCCTCGCGGCAGGCGGTCTGCAGCAAGTAGACGGTCTGCGGATCGATGAGGTGATCCTCGCCGCCGAGCGGGCGCCACTTGGTCAGGCCCAACGTGGGCAGCTGATCGGGAGCCGGGCTCTTAAGGATAGCGAGTGCGGCGTCGTAGCGCTCGTTTTGCTCGCGCTCAACGTCCTCGACACCCATACCGCCCACACGGCTCACCGTGCCGGCGAAGTACGCGTTGACGAACTCCGGAGTGAAGCCCACGGCCTCGAAGATCTGCGCCGAATGGTAGCTCTGCACCGTGGAGATGCCCATCTTGGACATGATGGAAACGATGCCGGCGGTCGCAGCCTTGTTGTAGTTGGCGATGCCCTGCTCGGCCGTCACGTCCAGGTCGCCGCGTGCCGCCAGATCGCGGATGCACGCATGTGCGTTGTACGGATAGATGCCGCTCGCGGAGTAGCCCACCAGTGCCGCAAAGTCATGCGGGGACACGGCGTCGCCGCACTCCACCACGATGTCGGCAAAGGTACGCACGCCGGCGCGGATCAGGTGGTTGTGCACGCAGCCCACGGCGAGCAGTGACGGTACGGGCACCTCGCCCGCAGCGGCACGATCGCTCAACACCACGATGTTCACGCCGTCGCGGACCGCAGCCTCAACATCCTCTGCAAGCTGCTTGAGCGCAGCCTGCAGCGCGCCCTCACCCGCGTCGCGGCGGTACACGGCACGGAAACGGCGGGTCTTAAAGCCCACACGGTCGATGGCGCTGATACGCTCGAACTCCTCCTCGCTCAGCAGTGGGAGCTCCAAGCGCACCAGCTGACAGGCCGTACGGGAGTCCTCGAGCAGGTTGCCGTGGTTGCCCAGGTAGAGCGTGGTCGAGGTGACCATATGCTCGCGAAGAGCATCGATGGGCGGATTCGTGACCTGAGCGAACAGCTGATAGAAGTAGTCAAAGAACGAACGCGTCTTCTTGGACAGGCAGGCCAGCGGCGCATCGATGCCCATCGAGGCGAGCGGCGCCTTGCCCTGCTGGGCCATGGGACGCACGACTTCGTCAACATCATCCCAGTGATACCCGAGCTTGGCCATGCACACGGCGGCGGGCACCTCGGCATCCTCGGCGGGCGCGGGCGCGGCGGGCTCATCGAGCGCGTCGACGGTCAGCGTCTCCTCGGCGATCCAATCACGGTAGGGCTTTTCCTTGGCATAGCGGGCGCGCAGCTCGTCGTTGTAGATCACGCGGCCGCGGGCAAAATCGACCTCGAGCATCTGGCCCGGCCCCAGACAGCCGCTCGTCAGGATGTTCTCGGGGCTCACCTCGATGGTGCCCACCTCGCTTGCCAGCATAAAGCGACCGTCGCGCGTCACATAGTAGCGGGCGGGGCGTAGGCCATTACGGTCGAGGGCGGCACCCAGGGTACGGCCGTCGGTAAAGGCGATAGCGGCAGGACCGTCCCACGGCTCCATGAGCATGGACTGGTAGGCGTCGTAGGCGCGGCGCTCCTCACTCAGGCTATCGTTGTGGTCCCACGGCTCGGGCAGCAACATGGACGCGGCACGCGTGAGCGGACGACCGTTCATGACCAAAAACTCAAGCACGTTGTCCAGAATCGCGGAATCGGAGCCCTCGCGGTTGATGATGGGCATCACGCGCTCAAGATCATGCTGCAGCACGGGGCTGTACAGGTTGGGCTCGCGGGCGCGGATCCAGTTGACGTTGCCCTTGAGGGTGTTGATCTCGCCGTTGTGGATGATAAAGCGGTTAGGGTGCGCGCGCTCCCAGCTGGGCGTGGTATTGGTGGAGTAGCGCGAATGGACGAGCGCCACGGCCGTCTTGACGGCGGCGTCGTTGAGATCGATGAAGAAGCGGCGCATCTGCGTGGCGACCAGCATGCCCTTGTACACGATGGTGCGCGAGCTCATGGAGCACACGTAGAAGATCTTGTCGCGCAGGGCAAACTCGGCGTCGGCCTTTTTCTCGATGGTGCGGCGGCACACGTACAAGCGGCGCTCGAAGGCGTCACCCGCCGGCGTGTCGTCAGGGCGGCCCAGGAAAGCCTGCAAGATGGTGGGCATGCAGGCGCGGGCCGTCTCGCCCAGGTCGTGCGGGTCGACCGGCACCTCACGCCAAAAGAGCAGCGGAACGCCGGCTTCGGCGCAGCCCTCCTCAAACACGCGACGGGCATCCTCTACGCCCTTGCCGTCCTGCGGGAAGAACAGCATGGCCACGCCATAGTCGCCCTCTGCCGGCAGAATCTGGCCGCACTTTTGAGCCTCTTTGCGGAAAAAATGATGCGGAACCTGGAACAGGATGCCGGCGCCGTCGCCGGTGTTCTTCTCGAGTCCCGTACCGCCGCGGTGCTCCAAGTTGACCAGAATGGACAGCGCGTCGTCCAGAATCTGGTGATGGCGCTCACCGTTGATATCGGCAAGCGCGCCGATGCCACACGCATCGTGATCGAATTCGGGGCGATAAAGGCCCTGCTGCTGAGCGGAATCTGCCTGCATCGCGATCCTCCCCTAGATATTTAGACAGTCAGTTGAATAGGGATACTAGGAGCATCGCCGGCCCGTTGTGTTTCCCACCCGTTTCGAAACAATCGCGTAACGCGCGCCCTGCGAGTGGGTGCCGCCGAGCTCAAGGACGACAACAAGGGCCCCAGGTTCGGCCCGTCAGCCCACCGCTTCAAACATCTCAATCTGTAACAGGAGGAGCCGATTATGGCGCTTAGATGTTACAGATTGAGATTTTCTGCAGGACGGTTTTGGTTTGTCTCGATCTGTAACACGACGGGCCGGTTTTGGCGGTCAGCTGTTACAGATCGAGATTTTCCATAGGACCATTTCTTCCTGTCTCGATCTGTAACACCTAGGCCCAATTTCCATCCCTAGTTGTTACAGATCGAGACATTTCGGCAGCCCCCTTTCACCATCCTATTCAAATACAACAATTTTGTTAGTCTTAGTTAACTTTTTAGCCTAAAACGGGTATCCTTTGCGGCGTCAAGCAAACGGCACGCAGGAGCTCACCATGCTCAACCATCTCAAACA
>OLFV01001408.1_pt1 | contig 23036 bp, 14 predicted proteins | sample 1605551 | NCBI WGS metagenome assembly OLFV01 (sample SAMEA3888922, study PRJEB22519) | human gut metagenome | biome: human gut; feature: human-associated habitat; material: faeces | place: Denmark | collected 2011
AAACTTGAGCGATATTTTTTTGACGTGTATATACTAGCATCGCGGATACGCTTACAAAAAACGTCCCTTTCATCGCAAAAGGACTACTTTTACCTTCCATTAGTTGCCCTTTTGCTATACAATAAGGGCTTCTTTGCTCTCCAAATGTAGTACATTTGGAGAGCAAAGAAGCCCCGAATGAAGTGTAGGGTGATGTCGCACCCTACGAAAAGCTATAAAATCGGCTTCTGAAATCTCTAGAATCGATTTTTGTTTTGTAACACTTTTTTACCACTTGTCTTATATTTGCACACATTTTCGACTACCCAAACTGAGCCAACCGTTTACCTCGTCAGCGAGAATTTCATGCTCAATCCGAAGTCTTGCGTCGTAGTAGGATAACTGCTCGACGACAGCAACGGGGTGTTGGTCTGGCGGTCGTAGTAGAAGCTCATGGTGAGCATACGCGACAAGGTGTAGTCGGCTGAGAACGACAGCTTGAATGCTGTGTTGCCGCTGTTGGCTGCCGAGGTCATCGTGGCGATGTCGCGACTTATCGATGCCTGCTTGCGCAGACTGAGGTCGAGACGCAGCTTGAGGTCGTTGTTTATTCCTGCAGACGAAGTGTTGCGACTGTTAGAACCCGTCTTCTGCTGCGATGCACCGGCAGCCGTAGAACGACCACGCTGGCGCACACGACGATGACGATTGCCACCAAACGGATTGAAGTTGTTGAGCGTATAGGCTGCTCCTATAACCCAGTCGTGCGACGACGCCTCATTTATCTGAACAGACGTCATACTAAGGCTCATGACGCGTGTGGTGCGATACTCTGCCTTGATGGTCATATTGTTCTGCAGCGTCACGTCGATGCCGAGCAATGGCGAGAACGCCTCGTTGATGCTTACGGTCGACACGTTGAACATCGAGTTGGGCACGGGCATTCCGGTTGTGGCATCGTTGATGAATCCCAATCCGTTCATATACTCCATATATGTGCTGTACGAAGCATACGAGCCTACGGCGTAAATGCTCTTGTAAGCATGGCTTATGTTGACGCTCTTGAACACGTCGCGCAGCCATGGCAGCTTCGACAGTCCGCTATATCTTAAAGTCCAGTTGGGCAGCAGATGCGAGAGCGAAGGGAATATCGACAGTCCGCCGTCGCCCATCTCGGTGTAAGCGGAGAGGAATGCCGGCACCATGACATCAGCACTGTAACGGCTCACTCCACCGTTCTCTGCACTGAAGGGCTTGCCAGCCAATGCTGTTCCGGCAGGATAGACGGCACCTGCATAACGAGCCTCAACACGATTGCGTATCTTATCGAGCGACGAGCAGAAGCGCTCGAACGACTTTGAGCGATAGCCGTTCTTGGCATTGCCCGAACCCTCAAACGCACTGCGCAGCGACGTTGTAGTCATTGTGAACGTTCCGCTCTGCGTCGTGGGGGTGCCCTCGTACATATACTGCACAGAGCGAGCCGTGGTGACGGTGCGTGTGGCAGTAAGGTCGATCTTCAGATTGCGCACCGGCTCAAGCGTAGCACGCAGTTGCAACTCCTCGGTGCGGTTGGTAGTGGCTGGAGTGGCGAGCGAGTCGTTCATCAAGAGCCATCCGTTGCTACGTGCCTTCTCGATATATCCGTCGCCTATGAATCCGAAGGCGAAATCGAGACCTGGCGACATTGCTCCCATGCCAGAACGCTGACCAAACACATCGCCAATCATAGGCTTGAATCCAGGCAGCGACATGGCATACTGGTTGCGATAGCTCAGGCTGACATTGCGCACCATCATGAGCACGCGTGCCACCGACTGCGCCGTGCGATACCAGCGCTTGTCGTCGAGCGGTTCCTTAGCCGACACGGCTATCTTGAGCTTCAATGCCGAGTCTACCTTATTCATTATGCGTATGTTGTTGTCGTCGAGACGACGATAGCGCAGGTGGAACGGCTTGCCGTCTTCGGTCTTGGCGCTGACTATCAGGCGGCGTGTCTTACGGCTATGCGTCACCTTGAGCGTGGTGTCGGGCATGAGGGTTATCTCCTTCTCGTAAGCCCGCTTGTTCTTGGGCAACTGTCGGCGTAGCTTTTCGTCGCGTGCCGTCTGACGATTGTTCTTGGTACGCGACTGCTTGGTATTGCTGCGCGAACTGTCGCGACGGAAACGCTCGTTGGTCTTCTTGAGGAACGGTATGTGGTTGTACAGTTTCTCCATGTTGAACTGGGCGTTGATATTAGCCTGACGGTTGTTGGAGATGTTGTTGCCAAGCGACGTGCCGTCTTCAAGGTCGGTACCGCGCACCCAATTGTACGAAGCCGTATAGCTGGCGTCGGACGTAATCCAGTCGAACACGGGCAGCAGATTGATAGGCAACTTGTACGAAGCCTGGAACTGCTGGTTGTAGTTGAGCGGTGTGCCCATATGCTTAATGGATGTCCATACCGAATCCTTCCACACCTCATAGCGGTCGGGATACAAATCCTTATTGACGGGCATATATGGCTCTTCAATCTCGGCATTGGTAGCACTCTGGAAGTTCATGTGCAGATTCTTCGTAAGGTCCCAACGCAGATTGAACTCACGGTTCCACAAGAACTGCGACGCAAACGTCAGCGGCAGATTCTGATTCTCTGTAGCCTCCATGTCGCGCTCCTGCAATTCGTAGTAGTTGCGCGTTATCTCGGTGTTGAAGCCCACGTTCTGCGGCAACCAGTTGAATCCGAATCGGCGTGGCAAGTCGAGCCACTTCGATTTCGACTTGATCTTCTTGAACGGTTCGAGCGGTTTGTACACCGGACTCCACTGATAGTTCATAGCACCACGCCAATTGTCCTCACGTTCATAAACCGTAGTCTCGCCCGTAGTGTAGCTGTGGCTATGCGAGTAGGAGAACGAGAAGTTGGCTGGATCGTAAGGCATAGGGTGGCGCTTGGTCTGTATGCCCACCCTCACGTTCGACAGCGAGAGATTGGTCTGCGTCACCTTGGTCACGGCTATGCTCTCTATGGAGTCGCGCTCGTGCTTGTTGGCAGCGGCATCGAGAGCCTCGTCGAGCAGCATGTCGTTGTCGAGCGGATTGTACTTGGGCGACGTCTTCTCCTTGGTCACCGAGTAGTAGAGCGGAGCCGACACCTTAGCCTTGTCGGGGAAGAACTTGCCAAGCTCTACGTTTGTCGTAACCGAATAGTTGGAATAGTCGTCGGTGGAGCGCTGTGCCACACCGTCCTCCAGTCCGCCGAAGCCAGCCGACGTATAGCGTCCCTGCACATTGACATTGCCAAGGTCGGACAGCTGAACATTGAGGTTGCCCTGCGCAGCCCAGCCTCCCGAACTGTTGTAGTCCTTAAGGCGCAGCTCGTTGACCCACACCTCGCCACTCTTGGCACTTGCCGAATTGTTGCGCACACCGATTATCATCGTCTTCACGTCGCCAAGCGTCGGGTTGCCCACGATGGTGATGCGATTTTGCGGATTGTCGGTGTCGTAAGCCGAGTACGGACGATTGTACGACGCCTGTCCTATTGCCTTCGCCTTATTGCGCTCGCGCTTCAGTCCGGTGAGGAGCGACAGCGGGATGTCGAGCATATTGTCCTTGGGCCACACCTGCAGACGGTCGGCTGTAGAGTATTTGTTGTAGTCGTTGCGATGAGGTGTGAGCTTCAGCGGAATCTCGTACTCATAGAAGTTGTTCTTGTAGTCGGAACCGAGGCGCACGAACACCGAAAGCTGTCCGTTTTCAAGATTCGTAGTGTTCTGCTCAAACGAGTTGGCATGTACGAACATCTGCAATCGCTTGTACTGACGCATGTCGATAGACGTGTTCTTGTATACAGCCTTCGACTCGCCCGAAGCAAGATTATTGACTGTCATCGACAGCGCCTGCTCGTTGTTCTCTACAAGCTGTGGCTGCGTGGGGTCCTGCTCGCGCGATATGCCCGGAGGCAAAACGTAGTTGACAGGTGTCTTGTCGTTGTTTTCCTCGATGTTGACGGCACTCACCTGAAGAGTTCCGATAGATGAAGATGTATTGTCGAGGTTCTGCTCATAGACACGCCACTCGCCTCGCACGAGGTCGAGCGTACCGAAGCGCAGCACTATGGGGTGCTTGAATCCGGTAAGGAACATACGCATGAAGCGAACCGATGTGAGATCGGTGATGCCTCCTACCCTACGCTCGTACTCGCGCAATGGGATGCGGAACTGATACCAGTCGACCGACTCCTTCTGGTCGTTGCGCAATCGGCGTGTTGTGGTGCGCTTGTCGACGATGTAGTTGCGGCCTATCTCAAGGTCTTCGGGACGTATCGACACCTTATACTGGAAGTACTTCTCGTATTCGCCCAGTGTGTAATCCTGGTTGATGTCCTCAACATCGGGTGTCGACTTGTATGAAGTGTCGTAGCCCTCAGTGCGCGAATCGTTGTCGGGCGAGTTGCCCTGAGGGTTGTTGATGTATTTGTAGCGGCGCAGGATGGGTGCCTGGATGCGGTCGAGGTCCGATCCACGGTAGTAGTGGTAGTTGTCGCCGGCGGGGTCTGCCCATATCGAGTCGAACACGGCAGGGCTGACTTTGCCCTGAATCTCGCGCAAGAACTGCTGATACGGTTCCCACTTCTGCTCCTCGGCATCGTTGAGTCCGTTCATACCTACGTCCTGCAAGGCACGTGCGCCCTTAGATGTGGCAAAGGCATAGGTGGTAGTGGCCTGATTGGGCACCTTGCCCCACTGAGTTGTGGTGTAAGCCTGCGATCCGTCGATAGGCATACCGCTCTCGTAGAACTTCTTGCCGTCGCGAAGGATGTCCTCGCTCACCTCGCCAAGGTTGATGTAGAAGTCGCCTCCATATTCAGAAGCCTTGCCCTCGCGACGTGTATAGATGAAGGGGTCGAGCATCCAGAACTCTATGTACTCAACGTTGGCAGCCTCGAAGTCGTTGGTGTCGAGCTTGCGCATCATGCCACCCCAATGCTGCTGCGGATTGTTGAGGGTTCCGTCAGGAGCCAGATCGGGATTGAAGTTGTACGGTCCGCGCTCGTTGGGATAGTAGGCAAGATTGAGTATGGACAGCGTCGACGTAGCTCCGTTGTACGAACTCTGGTCGCGGTTGGGGAAAAGCTCGTTGACATAGAACTCGCGAACGTAATGGTTGCTGAGCTGTTCGAGGTCGCTCTTGATGTGGCTTGGCGTGAGCGACGACGAGCGGCGCGTGAACAAGGGGTCGATGGTGTACCACGCAAGTCGCGAGCGGTTGAAGCCCGAGCGCAACGTGGTCATGTCGGCCTGTTCGGGGAACATCGACGGCACAGACGAGATAACCCACGACGTAGGTGTAGACACATTGATGGTGTTCTTCGAGTTCTCGAAGTCGTCGATATACGACGCATTGTCCTGTGTGCCGCGGCTCTGTCCGGCTATGAGTTGGGCAAACTCGCCCGTAAACGATATGTGCGACGGCTGCGTAAGGTGGAGCAACGGCAGCTTGTCGAGCATATTGGTTAGCCACTGGCTCTCGCGCTTCCAGTTGACGTTGATGCCCCAAAGGGTGTTGTTGAGCGGTTCGGCTCCCATAGCCACCTTGTTTGTAAGCGACTGTTCGGAGAGGTGCTGTATGGTACCCGACAGCTGGAAGTTCTTGGAGATGTCGTACTCCCAGTTCATTCCGAACATCGTCTTGCGCTGCATGCCATAGTCGGTGTTGCTCTCAAGCGATACATTCACCTGAGTGCCGGCATCGATAATGCTCTGATTGAGAATGGTCACCTCGCCGGCATAGTAGTCTACCGAGTAGTCGGTGCCCTCTGCCAGCACTATGCCACCAGCCGTCACCACAACAGAGCCTTGCGGAATGTTGTAGGCACCGGTCTGTATCACGTTGGCTGACGTGCCGCGGAACTGTCCTGTAAGCATATACTTGTCCTTCTCGGCTATCTGCCGCGCCACGGTCTTGGTAGAGTCGTAAAGCTCGGTGAAGGCGTATTTGGCGGCACGGTCGGCTGCCACGCCATTCTGCACAAGATAGTTGTACATATACTTGCCGAAGGGTTCGGCTACGGGGAAGAACACACGACCGTTGGACACGGTGTAGCCTTCAACGTAGTCGAAGAATCCGTTGGAGTGTGCCTTGTTGTTATTGTCGAGACGATCGGCACCGAGCATCTTTATGATGGTCTGGCTCTTCACCTGCGGTTCGGGGATATAGGTGAGGTACACACCAGCCGTATCGCTCTGGAACTTGACGTCGAGGCGGAACTTGTCGCGCTCTACCGACGAAGCCAGATAGTAGACGTTCTTCATCATAAGTCCCCAGTTGGCTTGCTGCGGATTGTTGCTCGTGTTCTTGAGCGACTTCACAAACAGCGCCTTCGAAGCGTCGGTGTTGTCAGCGGCAAACTCGCCCACCTGATAGGTCACGCCGCCGTATGTGTACTCATAGGCAACGGCAAGCACCTGGTCGGTCTGCAACTGTGTCTTGAGCGAGATGTAGCCAAGGGCTGTGTTGACGGTATACTCCGACGAATTGAGCAGACGCGCCTTCTCAAGTTTCTCGTAGTCGGCACCGCCATTGAATCCCGGTATGGCGTCGAGCGTGGCTGATGTCTGGTCGATGTCGCGTGCAGCTGCATACTGATTCACCATGCTCTGATACTCGGTATTGGCAGCGTTCGAGGGCACGGGCTGTCCGGTCACTGCCCATGACGTATTGGACACACGGGTGTTCTCACCGAGGTCGGCGAGGGCGATGATGTTGCGGGTGTTAGCTGTGGTTCCGGTCTTGTTGGTTGCCCACACCTCAATGCGGTTGATCTTGATGCCCGACGTTAGGTTGGGCAGCGAACGCATCCAGTCGTCGTATTTGTCGTGGAAGAACTGTGCAAGGAAGAAGTGGCGGTTCTCCTCATAATTGGCTGCTCCAATCTCAAACGGCGTGAGCTGCTTGCCTCCCTTCGACGATACGCTCGTAGTAGACGACTTCTTCTGCGAAGCAACGAGTTGCAGTTTCAATCTGCCGAACTGCAGGTCGGTGCGCAATCCGAACAGCGACGAGGTTCCCTTCACCAACGACGAGTTGGAAGGGAACGACACATTGCCAGCCTCAACGAGCTTAACTATCTCGTCTTCCTTGCCCTCATACTTCAGCTTCATGTTCTGGGCGTCGAAGTCGAACGTAGCGTCGGTGTTGTAGTTGAGGTTCATGTTCACCTTGTCGCCCACACGTCCGTTGACGTTGACATTTATCTTCTCGTCGAAGTCCATGGTCGTAGTCTTGCGGTTGCGGATGGGAAGCGACGGATTGTCGATGTTCTTCATCGTGGCTCCGAACTTCAGCTCGGCTGTACCTTGTGTACGTATGCGCACACCGCCGGGACCGAATATCTTCTCAGCCGGACCCAGATCGAAGTGCATGTCGCTGAAGTCGAACTTCTCCTTGCCCTTGGCCTGATATATCTCGTCGTTCTTCTTGCGGAAGAAGTTGCGCATAAGCTGGCGCTCGCTCCATTGCATATACTCCTGAGCGGTCATCACCACGGGAGCAGCAATGTACGTTCCGCCAATCTTCTGCCCTACCACATACTGGCCAAGCGAGTCGTCGTACTCCACCTGCTGCTTCATGTTGTCGGGGCGTTGCAGGTCGGCGGCGCCCTGATGGAGGTCGTCGAGCGTTATGGGCAGCGTGCGCTGTATTCGCCAGCGCGGATGCAGAAGCGAGTCGGGTATGGTGTCATCGTCGGCAAGCAGCGGCTGAGCCTTGATGGCTATAGTGTCGGCATGCGCCTGACGTATATTGCGACGCTGCGGACGTTGCGACATAGCAAAAGCAGCCACGGCCGCCATAACGAGTATGACGACTACCGTTCGGGCTGATAAGGTCAATTTCAGCCCTTTGCGTAAGAATAGTAATATGGTGTTAAGAATTTTCAAAAGTCGCGTAATGTTACTTTATCTGTTTCAGTGCCAGCTTCACCACCTGCTCGACAGGCAATAACGGGTCGTCGGTAAGAATAGCCGTGACAACCTTGGCTGTAGGAGCGGGCGAGAATCCGAGCATAGTGAGTGCTGCCACAGCCTCATCACGCACGTCAGAGGGTATGGTAGAGTCGGCAGCTGTGCCAGCCGACACTTCCTGTGCAATACCGAGCGACAGAATCTTGTCCTTAAGGTCGATGATGATTCGCTGAGCTGTCTTCAGTCCGATGCCCTTCACGCCCTTAAGCAGACGCTCGTTGCCCGACGATATGGCGCCAGCAAGTTCGGCAGGAGGAGCTGCCGAAAGTATCATACGAGCCGTATTGGCTCCAACGCCCGACACGGTGATGAGCAGACGATAGAGGTCGCGCTCCTGCTTTGTGGCAAAGCCGAAGAATGTATAGGAGTCGTCGCGACCGCCCGTCACAAGGCTCTCGTGTACATACAGCTTCACGTCCTTCTTGCCCTGTATGTTCTCGTAAGTGTTGAGCGATATATTGAGCGCATAACCCACGCCATAGGCTTCTACAATAGCCTGTGCTGGGGTGAGCTCGGCAAGCTCACCCTTTATATAATCAATCATTTCAGTTTAAACGTTATATAATTATGTAATATTACAACTTTTATAACGCAAATGAGGGGTGTTTATTGTATTTATATAAAAAATCCCGAAGACATTCCTACATGGAACATCTTCGGGATTGATATTTCGTAATCTTTTATTATTTACTTTACTGCAATCTTGATGGTCTGATTGCCCATTTTGGCGATGACAACAGATTCGGACACGGCTTGCGATGCTGCGCCATTGACAGCCTTGGCAGCACTCAGCTGCTTGCCGTCAACAGTATAGAAGCGCACAGTCTCGTCGTTGTTGAGACCTGAGAGCGTTACGATACCGTCGTTTGAAGTAACGATGATGCCACGAGTGGCTGTCTGATTGATATTGGTAGTGGTGTTCTGCAGATTGGCTTCCACCCAATAGAGGGTTGCCGTAGCATTGTCAGAAGGCTCGTAACCGTCGGCTGTGGCGTAAGCCGAGATGTTGTAAGCTGCCGAAAGATAAATATTACCATCATAAGTAATGTTATTTGTGGTAGCATCATCACACGATATAGAATAATGACAAACAGAATTTGGAGTGGCACTAAAAACTTTAATAGTTCCGTTATCATAATTAATTGTAGGTATTTCACATTGAGCAACTCCAGTTCCTGAATTGTCCAAAGCAAAAATAGGAAAATCCTGCCAAGTACTTGAAGTTTTATAACTATCTAATACTGACTTTGGAACATAAATTTTACATCCTGTAGGTAAACTTAACTGTGAACCTGTAGGAGGAACCATTGCAAGACATTTCACCTCTTTAAGATTTTCACATTGAGTAAAACAATAATACGACAAGTCTTCAAGATATAAAGGCAAAGTGATGGAAGTTAGACTTTTACATTCGCCAAAGCAAGTCATACCTATTCTTTTAACAGAATTAGGAATTTCTATATAAGACAAATTTGTACAAGCAGCGAAAACAGAAGATCCTAATGATTCAACTGTATTAGGGACTATAAAACTGGTCAAGCCATAACATCTATTAAAGCATCCATTATCCAAAGAAGTTATTGTTTGTGGCAATTCTATTTTCTCTAATTTATAACAGTCAGCAAATGTCATATTCAGTCTACCTATTTGAGCTTCAATCTTAGCGCTTACCAAATTCTCACAATTTTCAAAACAACCACTTCCCATACTCAATACCGAAGACGGAACTTCAACACTTTTAAATTTAATACAGCCATCAAAGCAATTATCACCCAAAGAAGTAACTGAAGAAGGTATTGTGATACTTGTTAAGCCCGAACAATGTCTGAATTTGTTAATAGTTGGTGTTCAGTAGTTTGCGCGCAATACGGTAGAAAAGTAGCGTTATTGGTTCTATAGGGACTCTAAAGTCGGAGATTTAACATATTTAACTTTTATTTACACACAAGCACCTATTTCGATGGAAGATTTGGCCTTCAAAAAAAAAGAAAAAAGGGACGCATTATAAAAGGAGCTGTACGGCGGCTTTGGGGTTTATCGGCAAATACTATTTTTCTTTTTTTGAAGGCTTACCTCTGTATGTGCTAAATTGAGCAGGCCGGTATTCTTGCGTAGATAGTTTTATTTTACTCCAAGCGTATATATAGTACGCTTAAAGTAAAATGTTCTGATGCTTCATTGCAAGGTTCATCAATGAGTGAACGATTTGTTCCCCCTTTCGCCCTATTGGCATTTGGCTTGTTTTTCATGGCAATAAATTCGTGGTTTGCTATATCAATTGCAGCAATGTTCATTATACACCCTTTCCTCTTTATCTATGTCGGCGTTCTTTAATCCTCACCACGTTCTTTCAAACGGTAATGTTCTTTTGCTATGGCAATGGCACGTTGCAATTTCTCGGAAAGCAGCTTTTTATCCGGTAGTTTCGTGTAATATTGAGCTACCTTGATGGGAGACTCTTCATCAAGCATAAGATACTCAATATGTTCTGTATTACCCTCGGAACAAAGTATCAGACCGATTGGCGAAGCCTCGCCCTCTTTCCTGTCATGACGGTTGAGATAGCGGAGATACAGCAGCATCTGCCCCTCGTATGTCGGCTTGAATTTTCCGAGTTTAAGGTCGATTGCCACCAGTCGGCGCAATCCCCTGTGGTAAAACAGCAGGTCAAGCCGATAATCCACTCCGTCAACAGGGATGCGCTTCTGGCGGTCGACAAATGCGAAATCAGAGCCGAACTCCTTAAGGAAATATTGAATTTGATTGAGTATCGCTGTTTCCAAATCGCTTTCGCTGAAAACATCAGGCAATCCGAGCATGTCAAGAAAATAACTGCTGCGGAATACCATATCCGGCTGTAATTCGTTTTTCTCCTTTACCTTGTCAAGTTCTGCCTTGATTATCTCGTCCGGCTTACGGCTGATGGCCGTGCGCTCAAACAGTTGCGCATCTATTTTCTCATCGAGGGTACGTGTAGACCAATGTTCAAGGCGACACATTTCCATATAAAACTGACGGGCCACACTGTTGTTCAGTGCCATTAGTGACCGCAGGTGCGTCCAACTCAATTGTGTACGCACTGCGTACATTATCTCGTCCTCACCAAAAGTGTACGCAGCGCGTACACAATGTTGGAGTTTCTGATAACCCCACCCACCGCCATACTTGGCTTTCAGTCTTTGGGACAAACGCTTAAGAACCTGCTCTCCGTAATCTGCCCGTTTGTTGAGTAGCACATCTTCCTTAATCCTTTTGCCGACATTCCAGTTCATCATGGAAGCTTCGGAATTCACATACACAGCAACCCGATAACGGGCTTGCTCTATAATATTACAGACATCATCATAAAGCTGATTTTCGAGATTATGGTCTATTTCTTGTGCCATCGTAATTGTTTTATTAACGCAAAATTACAAATTTATCGGAAGATATGGCACTACTCTTGGAAAAAATAGCTAATTTTGCCGTTGCAAGTCTTTGATCTGCACGACATTTTGGAAAAATAAGAAGCGTTATGCTTATCTTGAGATTTGTGAACGTAGGAAATTCAAGAATCAGTGCAAGAGATAGCATAGTGGTTCTCACGCTTATAGCGTGGGCTGCTATTGTTACATCTGCACTAATGGTTTCCTACGACCTACAAATCAAGACGTGGCATAGTTGGCTCACGTTTTCTATATTTAACTAATTCTCTCTGTTGGGCCTACGAGAGCCAATAAAGAATATGAAGAAGCTCATTATTATTCTTATTTTCGGTTTTTCGATATTCTCGGCAAAAGCCCAAAGCATTGACGAGCGTATCGGCGCGGCGATGAATTCGTCGGACTTTTTCGGTCTGTATGACATATATCACAATGCGCCGAAAGATTCGATAAATCCCTTTTTGGAAGTATTCTCCAGATGTTTAATTGGCAACCGCTTCAATCGTCCTGACATTTCCATCCCGGCCTTTGATGAACTCCTGAAAAGCCAATCAGAAAATCTTGACCTAAACTTGCTTCTTCAAAGTTCCGTCATGTTCTCAATGGACTTAAGCCGTGTCGGTAAAAATGAAGAAGCATATAATCTGCTGTCCGCAGTCTTGTCATCGGCTTACCAAATGGTTGATTCGGTAAGTCTTTCTCCGTATGCTGATATGATGGCGCGATACAAAGCTCTGACAAAGTATTCGCCTTACAGTATTTCCTTTGTCGGAGAGAGAGGTATTGTTCCGTTTGATACTGTTTGTGCTGGGAAACCTGACAGCAAACAATATCTGATACAGATTACTGAAGCTACAATAAACGGTAAACCTGCGAGAATCACATTTGATACCGGCGCCGGCGTCAATGCTATAACCGATTCCTTGGCAAATGCCTATGGTCTGGAATTGCTTGATGCCAATGCCACGGCAACAGGAGTAGCATCTTCGGCCGGACGGTATGCTGTTGCCAAAGAATTGAAGTTAGGGAACATTACGGTCAAAGATGTGCCTTTTTATGTTATTGACATAAGCAGCCACCATGAAGAAGCTGACAAGTATATCAATGTCCTTGAATTTGTTGTAGGCAGCGAGCTGATGCTTCAACTCAAAGATGTTGCATTAGACTTCGCGGCAAAAGAAATACAAGTTCCGCGAATTCCGGCTGAACCATCCGACGTGCGGCCTAATATGTGCTTTTCATCAGGCATGAATCTTCTTACTGCCGCCGAAGTCAATCAACAACCCATGCTTATAAAACTTGATAGCGGAGATGCATCATACGGATGGCTTAACAAAGCGTTTTTCGAGGCTAACAAGGATTATCTCATATCACACTGTCAAAGCGACACCATCAATCAGGCCGGTGTCGGGGGCGTGTGGTCGGTACTTTGCTATAAATTGCAGGACGCGACACTGGCTATTGGCGGCAATTCGGTTAAATTGCCGTTGATTCAAGTGCAGACCGAGCAACAAGCCGCCGGTTACTTAGATGACAACAACCTCGGAGTTAAGAGCATGATGCTGTTCCGCAAAGTCCGTTTTAATCTTGTTGATATGGTTTTCTCGGCCGAAATATAACTCTCTCATCTTCGCATATTGCATGAAATATAGATTATTAGCAACAATATTATGCGCCACAGCCACAATCGCGGCAAGGGCGCAGACCGAATCACCCGATAGTATCAAGACACAAGAACTTGACGAGGTGGTTGTCGAAGCCCAGATGCAGCGCACTAACGCTACATCTTCAACATATACCCCGACCACAAGGCAGAAATCGTCCGCGCAAAACGCCATTGACCTTTTGCGACAGCTCGCCATTCCGCAAGTCAACATCAATCTCGTTGACAATGCGGTTACGACACCGGGCGGACAGAATGTAGCGGTCTATATAAACTATATCCCTGCATCGGCGGAAGAAATCGAGGGCATTTTGACATCTGATGTGCGTCGTGTCGAATATCTCGATTTTCCTACCGACCCTCGTTTTCAGGGCAACGAGCATGTAATCAATTTCATCATGCAGAAGTACGAATACGGCGGCTACACCAAAGCAACGGTAAATGAAAATTTCTTTGTAGGAAAACTGTCAAGCCGTGCTTCGATATATTCAAAGTTCGCATATAAGCGAATGACATATGATTTATACGCCGGTGCATCAAACCATGACATCAAACATTCAGGTACGTCAACCATTGGGAACTATACTCTTGAAAACGCCGCCGGCGAACCTTACCTTATTACGCGAAACGAAATATTCGACAACTCTCATTTCAGGTATAACCAGTACCCCGTTACGTTCAGAGCCATTTACGATTCCGACAAAGTGCAGATAGCAAACACTGTCGGCTTTAACTTCGATCAGTCGCCGACGGCTGAAACTTCCGGCAAGCTGTCGTTTGTACCCCGACAGGCAGAAGACTACTCATATAGCAGATACGAGCCTTACACCAGCCGTTATATTATATGGTCTGGCAATTACTATTTCATTCTGCCCCGAAATTTCCATCTTAGCGTTTCGCCTGGCATAAATTACGGACACACCAACAACAATTACCGCTATCAGACTTCAGCCACCGATGCCATAGTAAACGACTCCAGAGAAAATGTATGGCAGTTCAGGGGAAGCACCACTCTTTACAAGATATTCACAGACAGACAAAACGGCTTCTTCCGCGTTTATTACGGTTCCACATCCAATGATGTGAGCTATTTAGGCACATCTCCTTACGACAATGATTTCCTCGACACCTACGCCGGAGCCGCACTCGGTTATAACTTCTCCAACAATCAATGGAATATAAGTGCTGATGTTTCCCTGCAATGGGAGAAGAACAAAATCAACGATCAGTCCGTTTCAGAAGTCTATCCTCTCGCGAATGTATCAGCCGGATTCTCTCCTTCACAGAAACATTCTTTCCGGGCATACTTCCATTTTGGCGCGAACTATCCAGGTGCAAGCGAGAAAACGCCGAATATACTGCAACAGAACGAACTGATGTACTATACCGGAAACCCCGAAATCGGACTTTCCCGACAGGTTACGTTCAACCTGTCTTACAACTGGATGCCGTCTAACAAATTCTCGGCTACGGCTTTTGCCCAATACTTCGGAGAATATAACCTGTATGTGCCCGTTTACAAGCCATACAATGACGGTGCAGCTTTGCTTCGCACTTTTGAGACCAACGGCGACTACAATCGCACTCAAATCGGAATGTCGTTTAATTACAAACTGTTGAACGGCAATTTGCAACTTGCCGCCTCACCCTCAATTTCATTCTATCGTATGACCGGACTGTTTGACATTAGTCGAAGTCCGTTCACTTGCAACGCATCGGCTACTTATTATCTTGGTAATTTCTATTTTCAGGCATCATATCAGACAAGAAACCTGACAGTGCAGGGCAACCGTGGAGTAATATATAAAGACCGTGATTTCTACCAGATACTCGCAGGATGGAGCAGGGCAAACTGGAATATCAGGGTAAGCGCGATGAATCTTTTCCGCAGCGACTGGCTGTGCGCCACTAATATGTTATCCACTCCTTTATACTCAGAAACGCGCTTTGCCGATGGAAACAATTTTCACCGCCGACTCAACCTGTCTGTTACTTATACATTCGGTTACGGCAAGAAAGTACAGCGCGGTAATGAAGTCGGAGAACAATCCGGCGCAAGTTCAGCAATTATGAAATAACCACAAATACCATTGAACATGAAGAAACTGCTTCTGTTTTTAATTCCTCTCCTTGCACTTACGTTCAGTGCCTGCGATGATGATACTCCAGACTATCCCGATACCAAACTCATCAAAGGGCAATGGCAATTAGTTGAGGACGGGAGCAATGAGAATCCTCTTATTTACCGTTTTACTACCGACAACGAAAACACTTGGTCGTGGGGCGGACTCGTCACATATTACCTTTTGCCGGACGGAACAGCCGATTTCCATAAACGATATACATGGCACGTTTCAGACCCAGCGAATGAAGAAGACGAGAAGCCGCGTCTTGAACTCACCTGGTATGATGCGCCCGACAGTGATAATTTATGGGATGCCACGGAATATTATATCGTCGTAAAACTGACACCAACGGAAATGTGGCTGAAACGTTATCAGAACGGTTTGTCCGAAGAAATTAAGAAATTTATCCGCCGCGACGACCTGCCGGTTCCACCGATACATTTCGATAACTGATAAAGCAAGGCATACCGTATAGGAACCTCGGCAGCGAATGTCGGGGCTTCATTTCATGGCGATGTTACATGCAGCGTATGAGTTGATCTTGTAATCTCACCCCATGCGAGCTAACTGGCTCTATGAATTTGACCGTCCCATGTCTGGGCGGTCATTCCGTTTTTAAGCGGAAATAACGGCAATCATCGACATTGCCGCATAAAGAGGGTTTCATAATTAATTGTATATGTTTTCTATACCAATGTCGCTAAAATATTGAACGGGTAAAACTGTTTTTACCATATTAACCGCATCCTTTTTCATCACTTTTTGCATCGAAAAAACCTTTCTCGATGCAAAATTTCATGACCGATTTTTGAAAAGATCCACCTCTTTTCGGTCGATATATCGACCAACCGAAAGCATTTTTTAAGTCATCCGTCACCGTCGTTTTTGAATTTTTCCACGAAAATTCTTTCATAATCTCACAGCTTGCTGCCGCTTTTTGCGGTCTCTCCCGGTTTTCTGCTGAAAATCCGGGGTATTATGCTTCCCACGGTCATTTTTCACCCCTTTCGGGGCTTAAAACAGCCTTGTTTCCCGGCAAGCCGGAAGTCACCAGACGAAATCGGGATTGAAGCGGTAAGGCTTTCCTTTCCTGTCGCCTTCCTGTGTGACGACACGCTTGTTCTTCAGGCACTGGATTATGCCGCTGACATGATTCTCTCCGACCGACCGTCCGAGGATTTGTCCGTAAGCGGACCTGACCGCTTGGCGGAAGTCGGAGTAACCGTACTCCTTCGACCGGTCGATGAAGATTATGCCGAGAGCCTGGCGATGCTGCGCCTCTGTTACCGACGAGTATGCGTCGAACTTCCCGACGGCCGGTCGTCCCGTCTTCGGCTCGTCGAAGCTGTAGCCTCCGACAATATCCGGCACGGCGATACTGTCGCCAACGATGCGGAAGACAAACGGCGGGAACTCCGCCGCCCTCGTATAAGCTGGACGGACAACGCTGATGTCCGCGTCGGTCTTGTCTTTCTCCACAAGCATGACCGTCTCGGCCTTGTTGGCAAGCTCCGTGCCGAGATGCCCGCGTGCGTTCTCGTCCGACTTGTTCTGATGAAGCACGGTGTGAAGATGGAACTGGTAAAGGTCGGTCCACTTCATCAGCAGCGAGATTACAGTTGTCGCTTCCGTCGGGTTGTTGATGTCATGGAGCAGATCCCTCACGCCGTCGATGATGACAAGCCCGATGTCCGGCAATGATTCCATCGCCGCGTCGATGATGGCGATGCGCTCCTCCGGGGTGAACTGCCGGAGCGAGAGGAACACGAGCCGGGGATTGTCAATGTCGGGACTTTGCCCGGCAAGTCTGAGTATGCGTCTCATCTGGTTCTGGCAGTCGGTACGGCTCTGCTCCGTATCGACATACAGCACGGTCTGCCTGTCTGCAGGAAGCTCCACTTCGTATGCCAGTACATAGTCACCGCACAATGCGGCGGCAGCCATTGCCGACACGTTGAAACTCTTTTTGCTTTTCGCCTTGCCAATGGACGCAGAAAAGTTTCCGAGCGTGCCAGCACGTACACCGTTCACACGAAGCACGACCGGAGCATCAGCATAAGTCGTTTCGACACTGAGCCTCGCCTGCTGCCAGCCTTCCCTGTTCTCCTTGTCACAGGGAACTGCCGTGTTGTTCAGGTAACATTCACTGCTCATCGTTTCTCCATGATTTAGATTTCGGCTTGCGACGGTTGGACTTCAGTATCTCCTTGTTCTGTTCCTCTGCGGTCATCGGCACGGCAGTCTTGCGGTTGCACTCCAGCCATCTGTCAAGCTCGTCCTTATAGAGCACATATCGCTTGCCGGGCTTGGTCGCCGGAATCTCACCCTTGGCGAGTTTGTCATAAAGGGTGTTCTTGGGGAGCGTCAGATACTCCGCTGCCTCGTCCACGGTCATAGGCACGTGACGGTCGGCTGGTTTGGTTTTCTCTTGCCGGTGGTGCATTTCATGCAACATCTGTTTGATGTCACCCACATCGCTGAGGATGCGTGTCACGGCTTTCGGAAGGTCGTTAAACGACAGTTCGTTGTCTGCGGTGTTCATTTCGTTTGATTTTAGTGATTGAAAATTCTGCCGCAAAGGAAAACCATTATGTAACGGTGAAGAAAATAACCGACAGCAATCAGGAAATAACCGCATTTTAATCATATCATGCCGATTCCGGTTGCTGCCCGGAGCTGCTTTCTGCTGTGTGATATCGAAAACCGAGGCTTCCGGGAAGCGGTCTGTCAAGAGGAATCCTGTCGGTTGAAGCTGTCTTAGTCATGTTCCGGAGTGACGGTATGTCAACTTTCGACAATGCCGATGCGAAAAGTCTCTTGGCAAAGCTGGCGCGGCATTCCCCGTCATAGCCGTTGTCCCTGCCGAGCCGTTCACCGATATTCCAGACGAAGTGGCAGAGGTCGTTGGTGCTCAGCCTTACCCGCAGTGCTATGTCAGAGGGCTTGTATTCCGGATTCAGGCACCAGCACTGTACTTCGTTGCACAGGCGTACTATGTCATCTTCCGATACAAAGGGCGACATGGCATGTCCGGCATACCCGATTATACTCTCGATCAGTCCTGCCTTTTCCGCTGCCTGACGCTGTTCGTATTCGAGGCAGATTTGACGGTAGTCGAACGGCATGATTGGTTCTGACGGTAACGGGGAAGTCTGTGGCTCTGGCTCCGGTTGTGGCTCTGGCTCGGATTCCGTATCGTCAGATGGCTCTGTAAGTTCAGGTGCATTACCTTCTTCTGATGTGTAGACTCTTACAGCCTCTGCCGTTTCGTTCACTTTTAAGGAAGTTCTGATGCTGTCAAACAGATTGCCCGGCAAGGAGATAAAAACGGTATAGTAACATAGCCACAACAGCATGTTGCAGCCGAGGAATGTGCCGGACTTGATCATTCCGTCCCCGCAGAACTCCGTGCCTATCTTGGCTGATACCATAAGTGACACGGCGAGAATCGCCACACCGGGGAAGCCATAAAACAGGCAAAGGTCTCCTAAAGATGTTCTTGGCTGATAGTGTTTCTTATCCATCGTTATTCAAGTTTTTGATTGTTTTTGAGCACAAATTTATACCACGACACCCGGTTGTTGTCGGTTGTCGGATGCCAAACAGCCTGATTTTAGGTTTAATTAAAATAATACGCCGTTTTCATACTTGCTATCATACTCTGAACAAGATTTTTAAGTTACAAACAGACATGAAAAAAGCGGGGACATAATCCTCGCTTTTATTGAGTTCCCGACATCGTTTTAATAAACGACATATATATGCCCTCTGAATAAAATAAAACGATGGCAGGGATAAAATTATGGACTTACGGAATCTGTGTTTCTGTGTCAGCCGTCGGTTTCAGCGTTATGCGGCTAACCGACAACCGTTTCTGCTCGTCTGCCATATCTGCGTAAATTTGGGTTGTTTCCACGTTCTTGTGCGCCAGCATCTTCTGCACCACGTATATGCTCGTTCCTGCCTCAACCTGCAACGAACCGAAGGTGTGGCGGCTCCCGTGGAACGTGATATTCTTGGTTATACCCGCATCCTTCAGCCAACGTCGTAGCGGAGCCTGTGTCATGTAGTCTTGAAAGCCGGAGAACACTGGTCCTGTGCCTCTCGGCCCGATAAGTTCAAGAGCCTCGTCGCTTATCGGGTTGTTCACAAGGTCTTTGGTCTTCTGCATGCGGATGGTGACATACATTCCACCGTTGCCGTATGGCTGTATGTTTTCCCATGTGAGATTGCGGATGTCGCTCTTGCGCAGTCCCGTCAGGCAGGCGAAAAGAAACGCTTTCTTGAGGACAGGGATTTCGCAGGGTGTCTGCGCGAGCCGCACAAGTTCCTGCTGCGACAGGTGTTCCTTGACGGTCGGTATCGTGTCAATGCGGTCGAGAAAGCCGTTGGGGTTCTCCTTGATTTTACGGTCACGGTAAGCGGTATGCAGACAGGCTCGGAATGTCGACCAGTAGCCCGCCACGGAATTGATGTGCAGCGGCCTTTTGGTATGGAGGTACTGCCGGGCATTCAGCAAGTAGTCCATGAACCTGCGGCACAAGTCCACATCGACCTCGCCGAATGAGCATTTGCCGCCGGTGAATCTCTCGAAGTGCCTGTAAACGTGCTCCCACTTGGTGTTCTTCTTTGCGGCAAGCCCTCTGAAATATGCGAGGAAGTCGCCTTTCTCCTTTTCCTTGTCGAAGAAGTCGTAACGCTCGTTGACGATGCTCTCGTAGCGTCGGCAGCGCAACGCCTCGGCTTTCTCCGCCATACGGTCGTTGTAGTCTCTTTCACGCGCGTTCTTCGGCCTGGCATAGATGTAGATGCCGAGCGATTCGTGGCGCATGACTTTCATCGTTGTCTCGTCACGGTAGCCGGGATAGTAATCCAGATAGTACGACAGCATCCTGCCGTCCTTGATTTTGCGTGTCCTCAGGGACACTGTCTTGCAGATATTGGTCATCGCTGTAAATTTTTATGGGTTTGTAACTGTTGTCTGTTGTTGCCTCTTGTTCGGCAGTGCAAAGGAAAATCATTATCCGACGGTGACAACCATAACCAACGGGCAATGGCATTATAACCGGATTTTCTCTGAGATACTATAATCCGGCGACCTCTCGCTCCGCCATGACGCGCTCGACATCCTCGCGGACAAGCAGGTTGCGGACTCCGACCTTAACCTTGCCGATGCCTTTGACCTTTACGATATGGTGCAGGTTGGCTTTGCTCAGGCCGTATTTTCCGGCAGCTTCCTCAACAGTGACATACCTGTCATCTTCCATGAGGTCAGAACGGCGGTGTTCCTCTATGTGGCTCTTTGAATAATAGGCCGTACCGTGTTCCTTTTTGGTGGGGATGTGATGGCGGTAGGCATACGCGCGGATTGCGGATGCCTTCATGCCGAACTGCTCCTCCACTTCCGAAGTGGTCAGCCATTCGGTTATGCCGGAAATGTCAGCCGCGACACCGAAGTGCGCGTCTATGTCCTGCTTGCTGTAATAGATGCGTCCCGCAATCCTGCAGGTGCGTATGCGGTAACGCTTCGCGCAGGTGTACAGCCAACCTTGCCCGATTTTGAAGGTCTCCATCACTTCCTCGCCTGTATAGTATTCCATCGGGCTGTTGTCCGCTTCCGGTGTCTTTCTTTTCGTAGAACTGGAACCACTCTTTGCCGTCCTTGCAACAGGCAGCACACGTTCGTACGGACTTGCCGCCAACAGGCTCTCTATGTCTGCACGGCGGATGAGGGACATGCGGCTGCTCAGACGCGATGCCCTGAGCCGTCCTTGTCCGACGAGTTTATAAATGTACTGCCGTGTGCAACCCATCAGCAGGGCGGCCTTCGAAAAAGAAAGGTATTCCTGGTTCCGCAGGTCTATAAGCGGTTCGACCGCATTGATGAAATCGTTGCGGCGTTTCTTGCGGTTCTGTTTCGCCTGTTCCGCGCAGGTCTCGCAGCAGTAACGCTGGTTGCCGCTTCTGATGGCAAACACCTTGCCGCAGTTTTCACATTTCCGTTGGGTTCTCATACACGCATATTTTTGTGGTTCTACAATCAAATCCGTGTATTCCCGCCGCCTGTAAATCGAAGTCAACCGTTGACAACCATTGTCAACTCCGCCATACGAAATGACGGTTTTTGAGTCCGCTCATCCGTCACTGTAAACGACAGCCAACCATCGTAAACCGATGTAAACTATCCCCTATAAAATGACGAAAGCGGAAAGCCTAAGCTTCTCCGCGGTAGAAATACGTCACAAAAATATGCCTAAAAACGGGTATCTCCAAATACCACCCGCAAAAGTGTTAAAATAGGCAACATTCTAATAATCAGCGATATTATCCCCATTATTCCGTGTTGTTCATAGTCTTTCCCTATCCTCTAATTACATCCACGAAAGCAACTCTCACCCAAAGAAGTAACAGAAGAAGGGATTGTTACGCTCTTCAATCCGCCGCACTCCTTAAATGCATTATCTCCAAATGCAGTAACGGGATATTCCACTCCATCGCTTGCCTTTACCTTTTCCGGCACAACGATATCGCCAGAATACTTTTCGTCACCATTGTTTGCTGTGAGCGTTGCAATCTTGGCATCAGAATCTATCAGATAGCGTAAGCCATCGATAGTCTCGAAGCTGGCTTGGGCATAGGAATTACTTGTGGCTAAGATAGCGATAACCACCAAAAGAACAAGGCTCTTGAGTGAGCCGAAACGTTCCTTATTCGATAAAGAGGAGGAAAACGATCTGTTGATAATCATATAGTGAAAAAGTTAGTATTTATAATACGTTTTATTACACGATGCAAAAGTAAATAAAATAAAGCAGAACAAGCAGGCAAACCGATAATAAAATTTGCACGGGACATCTTTTCTGCAAATTAAGCGAGCTTTCACCTCGCCACTATCTTATATTTGCATTTTTAGCCGCTCAAAACTGCGAGTTGAACGTAAGCGTATCCGCGATGCCGCCTTGTCCATAATCATTCATTCCTTTACCTTTGCCACATGAATAAAATCTCAATGATATGATTGCATCAAAACGATACGAGAGTGTATGGAATACGTTCTTGAAAGGAGGACATCATACTCGATTATATGAAGGGTTACCAGGGAGCCTTCCAGTCAGACGGCTTCTCCCCATACCGTAAAATGGCAAAGTGGCTGTTGCGCCTGGCATGCTTCCAGCATGTGAAGAGAAAGTTTCTCAATTGCGGGGACGATTTCGATGCCAAGGTTATCGTACGCCTTATTAACTTCCTATTACCCAAGACCGATAAGCATGAAGCCGTGCATTATATGCTCAATGAGTGGGGAACACTGCCGCCAAGAACACCGCTAAGCAAGTACCGGGAATTGCTGCCGGACAAATGGAAACGAAAAAATATCGCTCAAGAATAAAAGCTCGAGCGATATTTTTTACGTGTATCTATTAGCAACGCGGATACGCTTACGATACGAAAAGGTAATAATTTAACGTATTTAACTTTCCATCACACCGATATTACCCAAAAGTGTATGATGTTGGGCGGCAACAGGCATTTCGCAACAGTGTCAAAGACGTTATCCAAGATTCTAAGACGATTGGTTGCAAGCCAAAGTAATGCGATATGCGCTTGCGTATCTTGTCTGCTTTCAGATTACGGTAAACCATGTTCACAATATAGGGAAGTAATAAGTCTGCTCCGCAAGGGATATTCCGTTCGGGATGTGGCAAAGTTGAGTGGTTAAGGGGTAAATACCGTACAACGAGTTAAGCGATTACTAAAAATGCAATCACCGCAATAATACTATTAATTTTACGTTCTTTTCAAAGAAAGGGGTTGTGCAATAGTGGCTTAAAGGCTAAAA
>OLFV01001413.1_pt1 | contig 22931 bp, 13 predicted proteins | sample 1605551 | NCBI WGS metagenome assembly OLFV01 (sample SAMEA3888922, study PRJEB22519) | human gut metagenome | biome: human gut; feature: human-associated habitat; material: faeces | place: Denmark | collected 2011
GTATAAGCGTGGGTTCATCATATTTGGTGTGGTATCTTTAACTATGGGAAACTCCCCGCTCCCATTTGCTGATCGTGCGGTCTGAAATATGAAGCTGCTCCGCCAGCTGCTTTTGAGTCAGCCCCTGTTCCTTTCGGAGCTGTGCGATCAGCGCGCCGGTATCCGTCTGCCGCATAACGTATCCCCTTTCGGTTTTTACTGGCTTGATTGTATCAAAAAACCGGCACTCCCGCAACAAACGCTGCGTGGAGTGCCGGTTTTCCGCTTAATTCAGCATCCGTTTCAGGTATTGCCCCGTAAAGCTGGCAGAACAGGCCGCCACCTCCTCCGGGGTGCCGGTGACAACGATGGTGCCGCCGCCGTCGCCCCCCTCAGGGCCAAGGTCGATGAGGTGGTCGGCGCACTTGATGACGTCCAGATTGTGCTCAATGACCACCACGGTGTTCCCCGCGTCCACCAGCCGCTGGAGGACCTCCAGCAGCTTGCGCACGTCATCGGAGTGCAGGCCGGTGGTAGGCTCGTCCAGAATATAGATGGTCTTGCCGGTGGCCTGCTTGGAAAGCTCCGTGGCCAGCTTCACCCGCTGGGCCTCGCCGCCGGACAGCTCCGTGGAGGGCTGGCCCAGCTTCACATAGCCGAGGCCCACATCCTGTAAGGTTTGCAGCCGCTTTTTCAGCTTGGGCAGGGCAGAGAAGAAGTCCAGCGCCTCATCCACCGTCATATCCAGCACATCGGCGATGTTTTTGCCCTTGTAGCGGACCTCTAAGGTCTCCCGGTTGTAGCGTCTGCCCTTACAGACCTCGCAGGGGACGAAAATATCCGGCAGGAAGTGCATTTCGATTTTCAGCAGGCCATCGCCGGAGCAGGCCTCGCACCGGCCGCCCCGGACGTTGAAGCTGAACCGCCCCTGTCCGTAGCCCCGGCTCTTGGCCTCCTGCGTAGAAGCGAACAGGTCCCGGATGTCATTGAACAGGCCGGTGTAGGTGGCTGGGTTGGAGCGGGGCGTCCGCCCAATGGGACTCTGGTCGATGTTCACCACCTTGTCCAACTGCTCCATGCCCTCGATGCGGTCGCACTTGCCAGGGCGGACCTTCATCCGCATCAGTTCCGCGCCCAGGCGCTTGAACAGCACCTCGTTCACCAGAGAGGACTTACCGCTGCCAGACACGCCGGTGACCACAGTGAAGGTTCCCAGCGGGAATTCCACGTCGATGTGGCGGAGGTTGTTCTCCGCCGCGCCGATGACCTTCAAAACCTTGCCGTTTCCGGGACGGCGGACAGCAGGCACCTCAATTTTCTTCTTTCCGGACAGATACTGCCCCGTCAGACTGTCGGGGTTAGCCATCACCTCCGCCGGAGTGCCTGCTGCCACCACCTGACCGCCGTGAACACCGGCGCCGGGGCCGATGTCGATGAGGTAATCGGCGGCCCGCATGGTGTCCTCGTCATGCTCCACCACGATGAGACTGTTGCCCAGATCCCGGAGGTTTTTCAGCGTTGCCAACAGCTTATCGTTGTCCCGCTGGTGCAGGCCGATGGAGGGCTCGTCCAGAATATACAGCACCCCCATCAGACTGCTGCCGATCTGGGTGGCCAGCCGGATCCGCTGGCTCTCGCCGCCGGAGAGGGTCCCGGCGCTGCGGGCCAGCGTCAGATAGCCCAGGCCCACGGACTTCAAAAAGCCCAGCCGGGAGCGAATTTCTTTCAGAATTCGATCCGCGATTAGCATTTGCTGCTCCGTCAGTGTCAGGCCGTCCATCCAGATAAGTGCATCCTCCACAGAGAGGGTGGTGAACTCGTAGATGTTCTTCTCCCCCACCGTCACCGCCAGAGATTCCTTCCGCAGACGGCGGCCCTGACAGTCCGGGCAGGGACACTCGCTCATCAGCTCCTCCAGCTCCTTCCGGCTGGCGTCGGACTGGGTCTCCTTATAGCGGCGCTCGATGTTGTTGCAGATGCCCTCAAAGGCCTGCTTCAAAACGCCCTTGCCCCGGGGCTGGTCATAGTGCAGCTCCAGTGTCTCCCCCTTGGTGCCGTAGAGGATGATGTTTTTCGCCTCATCGCTGAGACTGTTCCACGGCTCCGTCAGGGAAAACTTGTACTTTTTACTCAAAGCGTCGAAGTACATCCGGGAAATACCGTCCCCCCGAATGTTGTTCCAGCCGCTGGCCTGAATCGCCCCGTCTAAAATGGACTTTCCCCCATCCTGGATCATGAGGGCGGGGTCGGCCTTCAACTGGTTCCCCAGACCGGTACAGGTGGGGCAGGCGCCGAAGGGATTGTTGAAGGAGAACATCCGGGGGGTCAGCTCCTCCATGGAGATGCCGCAGTCCTCGCAGGCGTAGTTCTGGGAGAAGGAGAGGTCCTTTTCCTCCCGCAGAAGGTTGACGATCACCAGTCCGCCGGAGAGCTTGGCGGCGGTCTCCACGCTGTCCGTCAGCCGCTGGCGGATGTCAGGTCGGATGATGAGCCGGTCAACGATAATCTCAATGGAGTGCTTTTTGTTCTTCTCCAGCTTGATCTCCTCGTCCAGCTCGTAGAGACTGCCGTCCACTCTGGCCCGGACATAGCCGGAGCGCTTGGCATCCTCAAACACCTTGGCGTGTTCGCCCTTTTTGCCCCGGATCACCGGAGCCATCACCTGAATTCGCGTTCCCTCCGGCAGTGCCAGCACCTGATCGATGATCTGGTCGATGGTCTGCTGGCGGATCTCCTTGCCGCAGTTGGGGCAGTGGGGCGTACCCGCTCTGGCCCACAGCAGGCGGAGATAATCGTAGATCTCCGTCACGGTGCCCACGGTGGACCGGGGGTTTTTGCTGGTGGTTTTCTGGTCGATGGAGATAGCGGGGCTGAGGCCCTCGATATAGTCCACGTCCGGTTTGTCCATCTGGCCCAGAAACATCCGGGCGTAGGACGAAAGGCTCTCCACATACCGTCGCTGGCCCTCGGCGTAGATCGTGTCGAAGGCCAGAGAGGATTTTCCGCTGCCGGATACACCGGTCATCACCACCAGCTTGTCCCGGGGGATGGTGACGTCGATATTTTTCAGGTTATTGGCCCGGGCACCTTTTACAATGATATTTTCCTGCATGATCTGCTTTTCCGCTCCTGTTTCATGTAGTCAAAACCGGTTTTCGGTCATAGCATACACAAACCATTTTTTAATGTCAACTATGCGTTTAAATCTGCAAAAATGACATTTTTTTAAACTTTTATATTCATTCCGCAGTAACGTCCGCCGTCTGAGCCCCCAACAGGGCAATGAGGTCCGCCGGGGCCACCTCCACCTGCGCGCCGATCTTTCCGGCGGAGACGCAGATGGTGTCGAACAGCTCCGCCGTCTCGTGGAACACCGTGGGGAACTGCTTTTTCATGCCCACCGGGGAACAGCCGCCGTGGACATAGCCCGTCAGGGGCAGCAGCTCCTTTTGAGGCAGCATGGCGATGGATTTCTCCCCCACCGCCTTGGCTGCCTTTTTCAGATCCAGATTTTCCGCCACCGGAATGTCGAACACATAGTATCCGCCGCCGGCGCCCTTTGTCACCAGGGTCTTGAACACCTGCTCCGGGTCCTGATTCAGATACGCCGCCACGGAGACACCGTCCACCGGGCCGTCCGCCGGGTACTCATGGGGCGTGTAGGCGATCTTCTTCTGCTCCAGCGTCCGCATGACGTTGGTTTTTTCTTCCTTGTGCTTGGACACAGATCTCACCTCTTACAAATACATCCGCAGCAATGCCAGGATCAGCATGTGGGCGGGATAAAAAGCGTAGCAGGCATACTGGATGGCCTTATTGTGAGCGCCCTGTCTGCCGTTATACAGCCAAATGGGGATCAGGGCCAGCAGCGCCAAGCCCTGCTCCGGGAATTCCAAGGTCCAGCTCCCCAGCGTCAGGGGGATGGTCATGCCCCCCAGCAGTTTGCAGTTCAGGAAGGCCAGTCCCGCCACCTCGCCGATCCAGCCGTGAGGGATCTGGCGGCAGAGGTAGAAGATCAGCACCGTGACCACGCCGCTGCCGTAGTAATCCACCATGCCGATCGTTCCCAGAAAATAACCCATGGGCAGGCTCAAAACGGCGGCGAGGATATACATCCCCATCCCTTTGCTCCGGACCTTTTCCAGCCCCAGCATCAGCAGAAGGGCGATGAAGAAGGTGAACATCACGTTCTGATGGAAGGGGAACACAGGGGAGGAGTAGTACAGGTAGTTGAAGGGGATCTCGGAGATCAGGGCAAAGACCAGCATCCGCAGCAGGTACTTTTTCCGGTCATGGGTCCGCTGAAAGCCCTCCGCCACCTGAAAGGCAAAAATGGGAAAGGCGATGCGGCCCACCGCCGTCAGCCACATGACGCCGGGCAGCACCGTGGCCCACAGGTGGTCGCAGAGCATGAGGGCCATGGCCAGCAGTTTTAAGGTCAGGCTGTCCAGACACCCCTTGGTTTTTGTGTGTTCCATAGTATGTTTTCCTTTGCAATGTTTTTTGTGTTTTTCTGTATGTAAAATGCCCGTTCGGACATATATTGGCTTGCTTTTGGTCAATTCCCCGTTTTCAGTCGGCTACGGCAGCGCCCGCAGGGCGATGATGTACCCAATGAGAATCAAAAAGGGATAAACGCACCAGCCCGCCCGCTGCATTCCCAGATAGAAGTCCGAAGGCTCCGGGTCTTTCACATCGCACATATGCTGCCAATGGAAAATCACCAGTGGAAAGGCGGCGTCCAGCGCCAGCAGGGCGGAAAGCAGCAGCATGGCAAAATACAGCTCCCAGCTGCCCCGGCTCACCAGCTGCGGCCCACGGGCAAAGCTGAGAATCGTCCCTCTATCCGTTTCATAATGCTCCCAGTAATCGTCTCCAGCAGTGCTGCTATAGGAAACGGACATGGCAAAGGGATCCCAGTTCCCGTCCAGGTCGTACCAGCCCATGCCGTACTCCGGATCATAGCCGCCCTCAAAGAGAAGGATATCGTTTTGGGTAATGCGGATGTGCTCCACAGGCCCCAGCTGCTCCGCCTGAATGGGCGGCAGGCCGGTTTCCAGGGTGCAGTCATCTTGGATGCGGTTTCCGATCCGGAAGTCCACCTCCGTCAGGTTTCCGCTCCCGGCGGCCCGCACGGTGATCTCCACCTGCTCCCCCCGCACCTTGCCGTTGTAAATCACAGACTCTTCCGTTTCCGTCCGGCGCAGCAGTCCGCCCTCGAATTCCACGCCTTTCCGGACATGAGAAATCAGCGTCAGGATTCCAAACAGCACCACCATGGCCGCCATGGAGATCAGGACAGCCTTTTGCAGAGCAGAGCGTTTTTCCATATATACCTCCTGTATTTTCCCAATCGGTTTGTACAGCTTGTTTTCGGTTTTGGCGCGTTTTCTCTCGAAATTTGTCCGCTATTTACCGCCCCGCAGCTCGATGATGCGGTCACGCAGCACGGCGGCATACTCGAATTCCAGCAGCTTGCTGGCCTCCTTCATTTCCTGCTCCAACTTGGCGATCTCCGCCGTCCGCTCCGCCTCTGTCAGCTTTTTGGGCTTGCCCTTGGCCTTGTGTCCGGCGTCCTCGCTCTTGGAAATTTCCAGGATCTCCCGGACATCCTTGATGATGGTTTTCGGCACGATGCCGTGGGCCTTGTTGTAAGCGTCCTGAATTTTCCGGCGGCGCTCCGTCTCGTCCATAGCCGCCCGCATGGAGGGCGTGACGGTATCGGCGTAGAGGATCACCAGGCCCTCCGCGTTCCGGGCCGCCCGGCCGATGGTCTGGATGAGGGACGTCTCGCTGCGGAGGAAGCCCTCCTTGTCGGCGTCCAATACCGCCACCAGAGAGACCTCCGGCAGGTCCAGACCCTCTCGTAGGAGGTTGATACCCACCAGCACGTCGAACTCGCCCAGCCGCAGATCCCGGATGATCTCCATCCGCTCGATGGTAGCTACGTCGGCGTGCATATACCGCACCCGGATGCTGTTGGCCCGGAAAAATTCCGTCAGATCCTCCGCCATCTTTTTTGTGAGAGTTGTCACCAACACCCGCTCGTTCCGCTTGGCCCGGGCGCGGATCTCCTCCATCAAATCGTCGATCTGGCCCTCTACCGGGCGCACCTCCACCCGGGGGTCCAGCAGTCCGGTGGGGCGGATGACCTGCTCCACGATGTTGTCCGCCCGCTCCCGCTCGTAAGGCCCCGGCGTGGCGGAGACGAACACCGCCTGACCGATGCGGCTCTCAAATTCCTCGAATTTCAGAGGCCGGTTGTCGAAGGCGCAGGGCAGGCGGAAGCCGTACCGCACCAGCGATTCCTTTCTGGCCCGGTCGCCGTTGTACATGGCCCGGACCTGAGGCAGCGTCACATGGCTCTCGTCCACAAACAGCAGGAAATCATCGGGAAAGAAGTCCAGCAGGGTCATAGGGGCGCTGCCTGCCGGACGGTCGGAAATGATCCGGGAATAGTTCTCGATGCCGGAGCAATATCCCAACTCCCGCATCATTTCCATGTCATATTCCGTCCGCTGGCGGATGCGCTGAGCCTCTACCAGCATCTCATTGTCATTGAAATATTTTACCTGGTCCTCCAGTTCCTCCCGGATCTGGCCCAAGGCCCTGTCCATCTTCTCCTTGGTGGTGACATAGTGGCTGGCGGGGTAAATGGCCACATGGTTCAGTACCCGGTTCACCGTACCGGTGAGGGGGTGAAAGTCGGAGATCCGGTCGATCTCGTCCCCAAAGAACTCCACCCGGATGGCGTGATCCTTGTAGTAGGCGGGGTAGATCTCCACCGTGTCCCCCCGCACCCGGAAGCGGTTCCGCTCAAAGGCCACGTCATTCCGCTCGTAGCGGTTCTCCACCAGACGGCGCAGCAGCTCGTCCCGGTCCCACTCCGCCCCCTGACGCAGAGAGATCACCATCTGGGCGAAGTCATCCGGCTCGCCCAAGCCGTAAATGCAGGACACGGAGGACACCACGATCACGTCCCGCCGCTCCAACAGGGCGCAGGTAGCGGACAGCCGCAGGCGGTCGATCTCATCATTGGTAGATGCGTCCTTGGCAATATAGGTATCCGTATGGGGGATATAGGCCTCCGGCTGGTAGTAATCGTAGTAGGAGACAAAATACTCCACGGCGTTGTTGGGGAAAAACTCCTTGAATTCCGCACAAAGCTGGGCTGCCAATGTCTTATTGTGGGCCAGCACCAGCGTAGGCCGCTGGACCTTCTCAATGACCTTGGCCATGGTGTAGGTCTTGCCGGAGCCGGTGACGCCTAACAAGACCTGCTCCTTCAAGCCGTTTTCGATGCCCGCCGCCAGTGCGTCGATGGCCTCCGGCTGGTCGCCGGATGGCTGATAAGGGGATACTACTTCAAATTTCGGCATAGCCGTCTCTCCGTCACATTCAAATCTGCCCGCCGGTGTGGCTGTTCCAAAATGCCTCACGGGTCAGGCGCATGGGCGTTACCGTGCCCCGATAAAAGGAAAAGGGCGCGCCGGTGGTCTCCGCGCCGAATTTTTTCAGGATATGCACCGTGGTATCCCGGGCCTCCATGGTGACCTCCCGGATGTCCTGCGCAAAAATGTCCGTCAGGGCCGTTTCCAGCAGTGCGGTCCCAACATGACGCCCCCGCAGTTCCGGGGAGATGACGAAGCGGCCCATGTGCCATGCGTTGTCCTCCCAATACAGGGCCACGCCGCCCAGAAGCGCCCCGTCCTCCTCCACGCACCACCACTGGGGGCGGTTTTCCGGCGGCAGCGGGGTCAACGCCCGGGGGATCTCCTGTTCCGTTTCAAAAATCTGGCCCGCCAGAGCCACCAGCCGCTCCGTGTCGGCCTCCCGTCCACGCCGGATCTGCATGGTTCTCTCCCCCTTCGCAAAGACAGTCTGTGGCTCTCCCCGTTTCCCGGTTATTCTACCACAGCTTTTCTGAAATTTCAAACATTTGTTCTATCACATCATCCACAGGAAACCGCCCGGTCACAGGTGCTCCCATGGGGTCAGGTAGCCGCTCTGGGCCATGGATACAAAATCGTCATCCGCCACGATGATGTGGTCCGCCAATGCAACACCGATGGTCTGCAAGGCTTGCGCCGCGCGGGTGGTGGCGGCGCAGTCATCGTCCGAGGGCAGCGCGATGCCGCTGGGATGATTATGAGCCAGGATCACCGTACTGGCAGAGGTGAGGATGGCATTCTCCACCATCTTTCGGATGTCCAGCGCGGCGGAGGACGCCCCGCCGTCATTGAGCCGCTTGCAGGCTAACAGCTTGCCCTTTCGATCCAGGCACAATTCGTAAACGATCTCGTGGGTCTCCCCGGCGTACCGTTCCAGCAAGTAGGCGCCCACAGTTTCCACATCTGTCATGGGACAGCTCTGAACAGCGTCCGCCAGGCGGGCCTTGCGGCCGATCTGCCCCGCCACCTTCAGCAGCACCGCTGCGCTCTCGCCGATGCCCTCCACTTTTTTCAGATCCTCCGCCGGGGCTGACAGCACGGCGGTCAGGGAGCCGTAGCGATCCATGAGCCGGTGGGCAATGGGGTTGGTGTCCTGCCGGGGGATGGCGTAATACAGCAAAAGCTCCAACGCTTCGTGATCCGCGAAGCCCTCCAGCCCGCTTTTCAGAAAACGCTGCCGCATTTTTTCACGATGTCCCTGATGGATATTTTCCATACGAATCCCTCCCCCGGACCGTTTCTTTTGCCGAAAATCAGGACAAGTAAGTAACGTGGTATTATAGCATATTCTGTGAAAAAAAGGAAGAGCGGACAGCCGTCCGCTCTTCCTTTTTCCAGAGAAGTTCCTTCTGCGTAGACGCTTACAGGTTCTTCTCGTAGGACTCGATCATCTTCTTGACCGTGTGACCCGTACGACTTCTGAGATTCTGAAGGACCTTTTCGGTTGTTTTCCCCGTAAAGATCTTGATTTGCAGAGACATTGAGCCGTCAACGCCGGGCGTGACAAAGATTTTGTCGATGTACTTCTCAACAAATTCCTTGTCGATCAGTCCCTTGACCGCATCCCGCTCCGCGTTTTTCAGGACCCGTCGGATGGTCTCGATCTGCTTTTTGTAGTCAGATGCGGAGTCACGCTGCTGTGTCAGCTCCATCAGCTCCTGTTGAGCCTCGTCCAACTCCTTGGCGCACTGCTTGTTCATGGAGAGAAAGTCTTTGTCCGACAGTTCGCCGAGGGCGTTATAGGTCAGCAGCTTCTGCTTTTTCTTTTCGACGGTTGTAATTTTCTGCTCCAGAGCTGTGATCTGCCGCCCCAGGTCGCCGTCCCGGTCCAGAGATTTGTACATTTCCATGTACTCGTCAACCATGGCCTCGGCATCGTCCTCCGTCTCCCGGAAAACCTCCAGCAAAAGCGGCTTTAATTCTTCCTCGTAGATGGGGAAAGAGGCGCAGGCGCCCGCCCCGCTTTTGATCTTATTGCTGCACACCCACTTGCTGTTTTTGTTCCCCTGCTTGTCCTTGGATTCCCGGCGATAATAAGCCGCGCCGCAGTCCGTACAAAACAGCTTGCCCGTCAAGAGGTTGGCGTGGTTGCAGATACCTTGACGACCCTTCACATCCTCGCTGCGCTTGCGCAGCACCTCGTTGGCCTTGTCCCACAGCGCCTCGGATACAATGGCGGGGACGATCTCGCCCGTTTCATCCTTGAACATGACCCACTCTTCCGGGGGCAAAAATTTCTGCTTCTTGGTGAACAGGTCGATGACCTTGACCTTGTTCCCTACATAGTATCCCTTATACTTGGGATTTGAGATCATACCGGACATGGTGGTGTGGGCGATCTTCTTGCCGTTGTGGTTGCGGTAACCCCGTTTCCAAAACAGATTTTCGATCTGCTTCATGCTGTGCTGACCTGTGGCGTACAACTCAAACAGTTCCCGCACCATGGGGGCCTCATCCTCGTCGATCACAAGCCGCCCGTTGTCCTTTCGGTAGCCGAAGATACGGCTGTTGCCCAGCACCACGCTGTTTTTGATGGCCTGCTGGTGTCCGAACTTCACACGGCTGGACAGTTTGCGCAGTTCGTCTTGAGCGATGCCGGACATGATGGTCAGGCGCAGCTCGCTGTCCTCGTCCAGGGTGTTGATATTGTCATTCTGGAAGAACACCCCGACACCCGCGTTCAGCAGTTCGCGGGTGTACTGGATGGAGTCCAGGGTGTTACGGGCGAAACGGGTGATCTCCTTGGTGATGATGAGGTCAAAGAGGCCGGCGCGGCCATCTTCTACCATGCGGTGGAAGTTTTCGCGCTTTTTGGTGGTGGCGGCAGACAAGCCCTCGTCAATGTAGCCCTCCACATAGGTCCAGTTGGTGTTTTTTCGGATCAGGTTTTCGTAGTATTGAATTTGGTTGCCCAGAGAATTGAGCTGTTCGTCGCTCTCGCTGGATACACGAGCGTAAAAGGTCACTCGCATAGGAATATCGTAGATAGTTTTCGTTTTCAGCAGCTGCCGAATATTGTGGATATCCATAAGTACGCCCTCTCGTAAAGTTCGTTTTATCATGTTCATTATAGCATTGTTGCAACAGCGAATCAAGCCTGTGCAAATATTTACAAAAGGAGCGCAGTTCCCCCGGAACTGCGCTGAATTCTTCTCCCTCGTCTTGCGCTCTTTCTGATGATTTACGCCTTTTGCGAAACCGGATACTTCGTCCAAATCAGGTGGTTCATCTTCCGGTATTCATCCATGGTGATCACTCCCTGATCACGCAGAGTGCGGTTGAAATAACTGAGCCAAAGATAATGCTGCATGTTGCGCTCCAGAATTTTCTGATCCAAGATAAAATCGCCTCCAGTACATTCCATATTTTTTCCAGAAAGAGGGCGTTTATTCTCCTTGACTAAGTTGTTCCTGCAAACAAAAAGGCATCAGGAAATCGTCTCCTGATGCCTTCGCATAATGTGTGCAGTTTTGTGTGGTATGTAAATAAGGGTATGCGAGCATCGCAAAAAAAAACGCAATACTCCTGTTTGATAGAAAAAGAACGGAAACATAGCCGCTAAGCGGCAAGGGAAGAAACTGACTGCCTGATCGGTAGTAAAAAGAAACTGTTTACACATTTAGTGTAATGAATCATGAGACTGAAGTCAAGAGAAAGTTTTTCGACTTTATTTGATTATGCTGCAATCGTTTTTAGCGTTTAGACCGCCAGAATGTAGTTGCAGACCGTGACATCCAGACGCCAATGGGACAGATGGAAGACGCTCACAGCCATCAGAGCCAGTCGATTGTACACGACGGGCAGGTTGTGTTCCATGGCGAGCTTGCGGTTGAGACCACGCAGATAGTATTTTCCATCTATCTGATCGTGATTCAACTTCTTTCTGTGGAATGCGAAGCGGGCTACCAGCTCGCGGATCAGTTGTTCCCGAAACGCCGGGTCACGGATGGCATCCAGATAATACAGATAGGCTCGCTTGGCCTGGCAGGCACGGAGATGGTGCAGATCGATCTTATTGTTCAACTCGGTTTTATCGAAGATGTATTCATCGAGATGCACGCCCGTGAAATAGTCGCGCACAAACTCCAAATTGGAAGGGAGAATGCGCTGATTCTGAACCTTACCGCCTTTGCCCCTGACGCAGATGCACAGGTGGCCGGACTCGTCCTCTACCAGGCTGCCGCCGCAAAGGCGGTGATATTCCAGGCGGCGGAGTCCTACGCGCGACGCAAAGTCATACAACCGAGGGGATGTCTCTCGCCGGGCATCCTTGCGGCTATCCGACGCCTTAATCCCGCGGCTGCGGGTGTTTTGCGCCACATGTCTGACGGGCTTTTGGATCGTATCCATGTCAACATCCCAAACCCGGCAGACCCCCGCCAGATAGGTGTGGATCGTACTGGCGGAATACCCTTTTTCGATCAGAAAATCGGCATAATCCTGTATGTGCGGCTTGCAGTCATCAAAGTGCCGGCAATGGTTCATCGCGAGAATATCCCTCAAAAAAAGCCAGAGGAACATTGTACATTCCTCTGGCTTTCTTATGTTATAGAAAAACCTTTAGCCGATCTGACACAGTTTTTTATTACATAAAGCCGCCACTTGATAAGAGCAAACTTCGTGCTGCTACTAAATTAAAAATCAATTTTTACGGATACGAAATGCCGGATATCATCAGCGGCAATCGCCTGAGAAATATCGTCGAAGACGCCGGGAAAGGTGCAACCATTTTGGCAGTCAGTACGCCGGAAGATAACATTCCTGAGCTCAAAACCATCTGTCGCAAGGCTAGTCTGCAGATGTCTGGATATGAGATGCAAGGCCTTATTGACGGTCTGTCTAAGTCCCACAAATGGGATGGAGACATGATTAAAAGTATCAGCAAAGAGTGCAGTCAGTGCCCGTCCGAAGACTATGTTGCAAGAGCTGTTTTGCGTGCAAATCGCATTGCTTACAACCCGAAAGTGGGCATCATGATTTACAATGGCGTCTATTGGGATATAGTTGACGACAGTGTTCTGCATGGCCTGATTGCCAAAGAATTAGGTCCGTGGCAGAGCGGTAGCAAATGCAAAACAATCACAACTCTGATTAAAGCTCACACCAGCACAACACAACTTTTAAATCAGAAGAACATCATGAACTTTATTAATGGCGCTCTTGAAATTAACGGTGACAAGGTTAATTTTCGGGAGCATCGTCCGGAAGATTGGTGCTCATCCAACCTCATTTACCCATACATTCCAGACAAGTACAGCCCCGAATGGGATCGGTTTGTATACGAAATTATGGACAGAGATTCACGCAAAATTGCTCTGCTTCAGGAAGCTGCAGGTTTCCCACTTTTCAAGGATAATAAATCGATGCAGACAGCATTTTTTCTGCAAGGCGATGGTGGAAACGGCAAAAGTTTATTCATGGATGTGCTCCAAAAAGTTTACGGAGACAACTGTGTTAGCCATATCAAAATGGAAAATCTAAACAAAGATTTTCAGCGCATCCAACTCTCAACTTCACGGTTTAATGTCTGTGACGAGAGCAACAACGGAGACGCACAACTCAGTTTGGATGACTTTAAATTGTTGGTCGGTGGCACCACAACAAATGCATGCTACAAAGGGAAAGACTTCATTAATTTTGAATGTAAGAGCAAATTTTTTGTGCTCTGCAACACATTCCCGAGAGTGAAAGATGTATCAAAAGGCTTCATCAGAAGGTGTAAAGTCATTAAGTTTACACTCAGTTTTATCGATGAGGGCGAGCCGAGGTATGCTTGGGAGCGCAAGGCGGATACTAAACTATTTGACAAATTAGAGAGGCCAGAAGTGCTCCCGGCCATCTTCAATTGGGTTCTTTTAGGCTACTTAAACACGGTCAGGCGTGGTTGTTTTACGACAACTTCAGAGTCGCTTGAGGCCAAAAAAGAGATTAAGGAATTGACCAATCCGCTCGCAGTTTTTGTTCATGAAATCCCTGCAGAGACAGAAAAAATGAGCAACCAGGATATGTACCAAAGCTATCGTACCTGGTGCGATATGAATGGTTGCACGCCGATGTCCAAGAAGAGCTTGGACAACCTATTACCACCGATTATGCGTTCTGAGAGACATGATTTGGAGAAGTATCATATTGGTCCGGAACGTGGTTGGCGCAAGGTAAAGGACCTTGAAAAATAGCTTTTTCCGAACACGGATACATGGATTTTCAACAAGGGCAATGTAATCGGAAAGCGCTGATTTTTCTCGGTTTCCTGACCGGACACACCTACAAAACCTGGCAAGATAAAGAATCTATGTTGGAAGGATAAACTGAAGGAGAAAAAGCAAGGGTGTCAATTTCGAGGTCCTCGCTTTCTTCTGTAGCATATCGGTATGGAAAACATAATTTTCCCAACGATGTTTTGTAAAAGGACGGCGACAAGGAATGTTCGATATTCCTTGTCGCCGTCTGTACAATTGCTTTGTTGCAATCCGGCACCTCTCATTTTTCTGGAGCAGCCATGAGCAAAACTCCAAAAGAGTAGTAATTGCAATGGTCCCCGGCCATGGCTGAAACCGAAAATCACTCCATTGATATAGAAAGCGGAGCCCCTTTTTGGTAAAATTGACTTGAGAGAAAACCAACCAGAAAGGGGCTGGCCGCTATCTACCGACAGGAAATCATTCAGGATGTGACGCTGTTCACATCCCAAAGCGCCGTCATGTTTTACGACAAGCTTTTCAGCAGCTTGGACTTCTTTAAGGCGTCTGGACTGGGTGTGTAACGGAAACAGCGCGGCAAACCTTAATACGCTGGCCACCGTTCTGCATGATTCTCACTCCTACCGTTCTGCCAAACAGCTTCGGCGTTCCACTTGATCTGTCTTTTCCATACCTTTTGCAGGCGCGGGGTTTACCGCGCTATGGTTTTTGCGCCCTTGAGATGCCCTAAGCTCTTTTGATTCCCATCTGCCTTGTTTGCGGGCTGCTCATTCCGCCTGTTTTGCTTATCTCTATCCGGAGAATTTTTGCAGTGACGACCGTGGTGGCACAGAATTAACGGATGGCACAAGGAGATGTCGCGCAGAAGTTCTCAAAATAGTATCGCAAATATGTTTATATACGCCTAATTTATGAGCTTTTTAACAAGTTTTATCAAATAATTACACCATTACATCTAAAGGCTATATATTTTAATATGCAAGATATAATTTATGAAAGCGCATATATAAGAATAAAAAGGAACTGTGTCGCGTCGCAAGGTTGAAAGATACGCTTTCCCTCTGACAAAATCGGTATTTAATGTGCGTTTCCTTGCGTACAGTTCCTTTCTGATCTTCTTTAATCTCTGAACCGTAATCGTACAGGGCAGTAATCCCAGTGCCGGAGGCCTTCGGCAGCTTGGGCAGTTCTTCTGCGACTCTTTCGCCGAGCCTGGTCTGCCGGCGAGTGATGGCAGTTTTCCATACAAAAGAGTATCAGCTCGCATTAGCCTCTATCTTGGTACCATCGATGAATACCGTGGATTCTTCAAAAAACTCTCGCCGTACCGGGCCAAAAGTTTAACCATTTGATTCAGCAGAACCTCTACTACGTACGGAAGATGGTTCCTGCGAAACCGTGCAATATCGCAACCTCTCCCAAAGAACAGGGCTTTCTAAAATTCAGAGAGAGTAAGGATTGTTTATACTGATGAGCGAGTCCGTGTATACGCCGACGTTCCCTGATTTGTCAATAGTTAAACAAGGCATTTTTCTCAACTTCCCAGCCGGTTTCCGAGCTCGGTTATGTATCGGAATGTTCTTTCATCGGCTGCCAATGATGTCAATAGTAGGCCGCCTTCCGCGTGCCTGTTGGTCAAAAATCCCGCATTCAGGAACACACCAAATCTCATAGGGAATCGACCAACGCCTTTATCTATCGTGCGGTGAACGAGGCCATCAAGCGCGACGAGAAGAAAAACGATAGCGCAGAACACAAAACAGATCCAAACTGAAACAGGATAGACGCAGAGAAGTGCCCTGCGTCTACCCTGTTAAAAGCGGTGTTTCTCGCTTTTCGGTGCTGCAATACGCTACAATACCCCTATCACCAGAGATAGGGGTATTTTTTATGGAATACTATATGACGAGCGAGAAAATCGATCACTATTTGAAAGCCCTCGAAAATGAAGAGCGCGCTGCGGCGACGGTTGAGAAGTACCGCCGCGCTTTATTGAGCTTTGCTGCGTTCCTGCGCGGCGCGGCGGTCTCACCGGAGACGATCCGCCTCTGGAAGAATGAACTGCATGAAAGAAATTACGCGCCGTCGACGATCAACACTTTCCTTGCTGCGCTGAACGGCTTCTTCCACTTCTGCGGTTGGTCGGATTGCCGCGCGCGGTTCTTAAAAATTCAACGCCGCCTGTTTCGCGACAGCAGGCAGGAACTGACGCGCGCAGAATATGAGAGATTGGTCGCCGCAGCAGAGGCCGCGGGCGACCGCAGCCTTGCGCTCCTGATGGAGACCATCTGCTCCACCGGCATTCGCGTCAGCGAGGTGCAGTACATCACCGTCGAGGCCGCCAAAAACGGCAAGGCCGAGATCGCGCTCAAAGGCAAAATCCGCACCATTTTGCTGCCCTCCAAACTCTGCCGCAAGCTGCTCAAATTTGCTGCGCAGCAAAAAACCGCTTCCGGCGCAATCTTTCGCGTCAAAAGCGGCACTGCAATGTCCCGTTATCAGATCTGGTCGAAGATGAAAAAACTCTGCGAGCGTGCGGGCGTGGGCGCGGAGAAGGTCTTCCCGCACAACCTGCGCCACCTGTTTGCGACGGCGTTTTACCGCGCCTACAAGGACATTGTCAAGCTTGCAGACGTTCTCGGCCACTCGAGCATCGAAACGACGCGCATCTACCTCGTTACCAGTGCGGCAGAGCACCGACGACAGCTTGAGCGGCTACAACTTGTGTTATAAATAACGGAATCTATATTCCGTAAGATGAATACTCGCTGCCGATATAGGTATCACTATATTCACGGCCGAATCGCATGGAAATACAAGCCTTTTTCATGGTGTGGCCGTTCAAAAAAGCGCAAAAAACCTGACTCACTTTCATGTTTTTTCGTGAGTCGTGTGATTTTTATCCACTTTGCATTTTTTCTTGCCTTTATAGGAGAATTGTGCTATATTTTGTCATAAATAAAGGAAGCGAAATGTTCTTATCGCTTCCTTTGTATATACGGAATATAGATTCCGTTTTCAAAAGCTTATATTTTGGCAAAACCGCCGAAAGACGGCGATGCAAAGCCGAATGGGTCTAACGCCTTTTCTGCGGAAAATGCATGATGACCGCCGACTGCACAGACCTGTTGTGCACCATAGATCTGCCGCTCTATCTGGCTTTGCCGATAAGGCGGTTTTTTTAGGGAGTGAGGGATGAGCCGACAGACATTACAAGAATTCTGCACAACGCAGAAAAGGCCGGAACTTCTTGTCGAATGGGATTTAGAGCGCAATGCACCCTTGACTCCGAAAGACGTGACCTTTGGCAGTCATAAGAAGGTTTGGTGGTGCTGCAAGAACGGGCATAGCTGGCAGACTGCGGTCTATACCCGCTCAGGCGGCGCTGGATGCCCATATTGCTCCGGACGTCTCCCGCACATAGAAAGAAGCAAGGTGCTTTCCCAATATGCCCCAGCTTTGGTGAAGGAATGGGACAGCGAGAAAAACGCTCCTTTGACCCCCAGTCAAGTAACGGTGGGAAGTCATAGAGTTGTCTGGTGGCGCTGTCCGAAAGGCCACAATTACCAGACATCTGTCAAATTGCGTGTGCGCGGCTCCGGCTGCCCTTATTGCGCTGGACGAGCGGTCTTGCCGGAGGAAAACTCTCTGGCGGCCATTGCTCCGGAGCTGCTATCAGAATGGGACGTGGAAAAAAACGCACCTTTGACCCCGGAGCAGGTATTAGCGGGAACCCACCGGAAAATATGGTGGCGGTGTAAAAAAGGTCACAGCTGGCAGGCTGCGGCTGTTTCCAGAATACGGCAGCGGACGGAATGTCCTGTTTGCGCCGGTCGGAAAGTGATTTCCGGTGAAAACGATCTTGCGACGGTCCTTCCGCAGTTAGCGGCGCAATGGGATGCGGAGAAAAACGGCAGTCTGACGCCGGAGAACGTCTCCCCAAACTCCAACCGGCGCGTCTGGTGGAGGTGCGAAAAGGGACACGCCTACTGCGCTGTGATCGCGTATCGGGCGCAGAGCAACAGTGGCTGCCCCTACTGCACGAACCGCAAGGTGCTGCCGGGGTTCAATGACCTCGCAACGCTCGACCCGGCGGTGGCAAAGGAATGGCACCCAACGCTCAACGGCGCGCTCACGCCGGAAATGGTGACAGCGGGGAGCCACCGAAAGGTCTGGTGGCAGTGTGCTCTCGGCCATGTCTGGAAGGCGGCCATTTACCCCCGCACCGGCAAGCAGCGCTGCGGCTGCCCCGTCTGCGCCGGCAGAACGAAATGCAAAACGATGTAAACCCAGCCCGCGGAGGCGGGCAAAACATAAAGAAAACTTTTAGGAGGTAATGAAATGAAACGGCGATTATTGGCAAGTATCCTATCACTTGTCATGGTGCTGAGCCTGCTGCCAACGGCAGCTTTGGCGGTGGACCAAGAAGATGGTTTTCAGGGTATTACCATCGCGACAGCAGAGTATTCGGCAGAAGGTACAGATGCTGCAGATATGGACCATACTGAAAAAAGTGATTCCATTTTCTGGAAGATTGAAGACGCGACTCTGTATATTAAAGGTACAGGTGAGATCCCCAATTATTCCAACACCAGTGCGCGAACCAACCTGCTTCGCTTCAATAGGGCGGATTGGTATGAGCAAAAAAATGCTATCAAGAAGGTAGTGATTGAGAAGGGCATTACCGGCATTGGTACGCTGGCCATTGCTAACATGACGCGCCTTGAATCCATCGTGATCGAAGGCGAGAATGTTGTACTGGCACGCGGCGCGGTCAACAATTATGATGGCAACAATGGCACACTGACCATTACCGTTCCCCTGTCTGTGTATCAGCAGAACAAAATGTGGGAGAATGGTTGGTTTACGGAATCCAGCAAGAATCTCAACCCGACGATCGAATTTGTGATCAGCAATACGAATGAGATCGCGGCCGGTTATGAAGATGTGCTGAAGCTTGATGTAAATGATGCAGACACCTGGGACAAGGCGACGATCTCTCAAATTACAACAGCGTACGAAGAGTACACGGCCCTGCCGGAGTCTGTGAAAACGGCCCTCGATGAACCTGTTGGTGAGCATCTCAAGGCATTGTACGATGTTGCTGTCAGCAAGCGCGGCTGGCCCGAAGGGGCAAAGGGTATCAATATTGCCCTTGAAGGTTTTAACGGTTCGAATGGGCTGATCGGCACCAGCGATACGTTTTGGTATCTGCTGGACGGTAGCACGCTGAAGCTGGGCGGCAACGGTGCGTTCCCGCTTACCGGTTATGATTCCAGCTCGGCCACAGATCACAACCTCGGTTTTAGTCATGCATCCTGGTATGACGACAGAGCCTCCATCACATCCGTCGATGTGGCTGAGGGCATCACCAAGCTGGATTATCTGAACCTGACGAATCTTTACAACTGCGATGATATCTATCTGCGCAACCCGGAGATCGAACTGGTAGACGGCGCGGTCTGCGGCTATACCGGCGATAAAAACGGCGAGTTGACGCTGCATCTCTATAAGCGCGCGTATGACAAACTGCCTTCCGGCTGGTATATAACGAACAGCCTTACCGATGCTCCGAGCGGCCGATATCTTGACCCGACGCTCAGCTATTCCTTCCTGGAAGCGGAGGACTTTGAGAGCAAGTATGCGGATAAGAACCTCTGGAATTATTTCGCTCCTCTGACGAATGAGCAGAAGGAAACGGTCAAAGCTGCATACAACGAGTATCAGGGCATGGATGCGCTGTTCCAGAACCAGCTGATGAACGTGGATACGCTTTCCGACGGCCAGACCTATGGCGCGAAGCTGCTGGAACTGTACAGCCTGACCACAGGCGGGACTGTGGCTAAGTTCCCGGAGACAACCGACATCTACTACAGCTATGATAAGGCAACAAAGACCCTGACGCTGACCTATACCGGCAGCAGTAACGGGACGATCCCCGACTATAATCCGATCTCAGCACCGCTGGGCAGTGTGCAGATCGAGAACGTTGTGATCGACAGCAAGATCACCAGCGTTGGCGCTTATGCGCTGGCAAAACACGGTGATATCACGGTCTATGCCTCTGTGAATACCACGCTGGCTGAAAACTATGCGGCGGGCTCGACCGTCACGCTGATCTATTCCGAGACACAGGCCTTTATCGACACCTATGCACAGGTCTGGACGCTGACCGGCGTGGTTCCTGCTGATATTGTGGAAAACGGCGTGTCCAAGAACGATGCTTTTGCAGCGGTCAAGAACGCGGTGGCTGCCTACAAGAGTCTGGACAGCAAAGTCAAGGCTCAGCTGAAAGAACTGAAGATCGACGGCGGTCCGACTTATTATGAGCAGCTGCTTAAGGTCACCGGCGCAAATGATCTCGATAACATGACGAAGATCTCCGGCGGCATTCCCAACGGAATGGACGAGGAGGGCTGCTTCACCTATATGGGCGGCATCCACTGGACGCTCACCAAAAACGACGAAGGCAAGGATACCTGGACCCTGCGTTTTGATACGGATGAGGGCGTGAAGGCTGTGCTGCCTGATTTCGGCAATAGCACGATCAATACGACTGCAACGGATTTCCGCAATCAGCCCTGGTACAGCAACTGCTTTAGTTCTGCCTTCAAAAACAAGGTCACGAAGACCTATCTGGGCGAAGGTATCACCGGTGTCGGCACATACGGTCTGATCCATCTCAGCGAGTGCAGGGATTTCTATTTTGAAAATCCGGACGGCGTGGCTCTGGCGGGCTACGCATTCGACTACTACAGCTGCTTCCCCACGTTTAAGCCGAACATTTATCTCCACAGCAATTCTACGCTGGCGGCCAACTGGGCGGACGATTTGAACAAGGGCGCGGATGCTGACCAGAACCACACCACGGCTGATTTCAATCTGATCTATACCGATGCGCTTGCCTTTGAACGGAATGAGGCGTTCAAGGATCTGTGGACGATGACGGAGGAAGCTGCGAAAACCGAAGAAAATACATCCATCATCAAGAGCGCCATGGACGCCTACAGGGCTTTGAGCGACAAAGCGAAGGAACAGCTGAAGAAAGATAAGTGCAGCGGCACTGATACTTATGCCGACAAGCTGATGGCGCTGGCCAAGGTAATCGGTCTGGCGGGCGATATCGGTTCCATTCAGTATACGATCTCCAGCGATGGCAAGACCCTGACGGTCACTGGCAGCGGTACCCTGCACGCAGGCCCGGCAGGTACAGAATGGGAAACCAAGGTCGGCAATGTCAAAAATCTGGTGATCGAAAGCGCAATCACGATCCAAAACGGCGCGCTCAACAATATGACCGCCCTTGAGACGGTGGATGCGGTCCGCGGCGTCAAGGTTGTTGGCGGTGAGAACGTGTTCCCCCATGCGGACACCATTGTGATCCGCGGCTACGCTGATGCACAGAATACTTCCTTGGAGAGCTATGCAAAGGCGCATAACATCAAGTTCCAGCTCAAGGAACTGAACATCCTCTGCATCGGCAACAGCCACACGGATGACTACACCACCTACATGCAGAGCATCCTCAACGATGTGAACGCGAAGCTGGACGGCACCAAGGTGACCTTCAGCCGGATCGTGTTCGGCTCCCGTAAGATCGGCCTGGATGGGACTTATTCTAATAGCAGCGATATTAACTATTCTCATGAGAGCTGCATTCAGGATGTTTTGGATAAGGTCCAGGATTCCTCTGCAAGGAGTGCACATGATGTAACGGGTGCTTATTTCAAGTCGCTGAACCCTGCTGCCAACACCTGGGATCTGATCATCATTCAGGACTATCGTGAGTCCTGCGCATATGCGAGCACTGACTCCAGCTATGTCTTTATCGACCACCTGCGCAATACCATCAAGAATCTCCGTTTGCTCCAGCCTACGGCTCAGGTCGCATGGTTTATGGATTGGCTGGATTACAAAGAGGACGGAACGCGTTATACGAAGAATTCTCTGAAAAACTATGAGCTTGCATCTGAAAAGAGTGTGGAAGGCAATCCCGACTTCATTGTTGCCGGTGCTACGTTTAACCGCACTGCGATGACGAGTTACCTCGGCAAGGCTATGAATCTGAACGATACCCAGCCGCTGCATAGTTCAGACACGACGAAGGTTTCTCAGATTTGGCGCGACAATACGCACATGAGCTATGAGACCGGTCGCTATCTTGCCGGTGCGTCTGTGGCCGCAAAGGTTCTTGCGGACGTTTACAGCAAGGAAATCACCTTCACGACCGGCGATTTCTACAGCGCACTGACGTATGCGCCTAACAGCGCGAACAGCAGTATCAAGAAGGATTGGCCCGGTGAATTCACTCCGGAGATCGCCGAGATCGTAAAGGCCTCCGCCAAGGCGGCTATCGAGAAGCCGACGGAGATCACAGAACTTACGGAGTATGCCACGGACCCCATTGAGAATCTCAAGACACTGGTGGAGTCTGCCGACTTTACGAACACGGAATGGAACGAAGCTGCAATCAAGGATAAGGCTACTGAAGTGCTGGCTGGAAAGACCGGCGCAAAGGTCACCGCTGCCAAGGTTTCCGACAACACTGCCGCGATCACGCTGCGTTATGGCTATACCGAAATCACTGCAACGATCTATACCCCGAGCGATGCTGCGGCGCAGTGGACCGCCTACATCGACTCTACCAACCTCGGCTCCACTACGGTTCCCGGCTCTGACATGAAGTACAGCCAGGCCCCGGACATTCAGAAGGCGATGGCTGATGGCTATTCCGCCATCTGGGCTGCGAAGACCGAAACTGAGGTGAATGCTGCGTTGACGGCGGCAAAGGCTAACCTGCTTACCGCTGTTAAAAACTATGTAAAGTTCCTGCTGGATACGGTTTATAACAGTGGCAAAGAGACAATCCTTGGTGACGTGGCTTACACGCTGCCCAAGGAAGCCTATACTAAGGCATCCGGCGCTATCGAAGCCGCAGCCACCGAGGCGAAGGTTCTGAACGCCTATGATACGGCGCTCAAGGCGCAGACCAGCAAGCAGCACCCCATTCTGAAGAAGACCGAGGCCAAGGCTGCGACCTACACAGAGACTGGCAACCATGAGTACTACACTTGCGAGACCTGTGGCAAGGTCTTTAAGGATGCGGCTGGTACACAGGAAACCACTGTTGAAGCGGAGACAATTGCAAAGCTGACCCGTCCGTCCTCCGGCGGATCTTCCTCCGGTTCTGGCCGCAGCTATGCAGTGTCCGCACCCAACACCAAGAACGGCGATGTGACCGTTTCTCCCAAGAACGCCTCCAAGGGCGACCGCGTGACCATCACCGTGACCCCCGATAAGG